>CYGL01000534.1_pt1 | contig 14477 bp, 21 predicted proteins | sample 485531 | NCBI WGS metagenome assembly CYGL01 (sample SAMEA3497897, study PRJEB9818) | human gut metagenome | reverse complement strand
ATAGTGTAAACGGTTTTTATTCTGATGTTAATAACAACCCCACACGTGTTAATTATTCAAATTGCGGAGCATTAAATTGTTTCGGAGCGTGCGTTGCATTATTATCATGCTCAAATTGTGTCGCTGAAAATATAACATCCTATGGAAATAAATATTCACCAATAAAACTCGGAAGTTTGGAAGTTAATAATATTTACTCAAGTCCATCCAAAAATATTTCCATTAGTAATATTATATGTGAATTATCATCAACAGTTGCCCTTGTCAATAACGCTCTTAATATAATAGATGGCTCTGAAAATTCAATTTCAGAAAATATAAATATTTCAAATCTTACATTTATTTATAATGGTATTAAAATTAACTGTAAATGTCATTGGTGTAATAGAGTTAATATTTTCAATTTAACTTTCAATGAAATGGATTTTATTATCTCATGTCCGCCTGTCACGGACACTTCCCCAAATTTGTCCGTCTACCACGGACACTCACAGACACACATGTCCTCTGTACGCACACAACGGACAAAATATTAGTGCAATATACACAACTATCAATGGAAAAAGATCCAATAATTGTGCATATTGCACTATGAAAATCATTTATTTTAGAACATTATGTACTTGTGTCCGTGTGTGAGAAACATATACAGGGTTTATGTTTTCGAACATGTGTTTCATGATATTGGATTTGTTAACCATTTAACACTTTTGTTAAATATGTAACCAATTTTACCATCTTCTGAGTGAACCAAACAACCATCTTTTAGCATATCATAAACATTGGTTTTGGTATATGGTTCACATGTTAAATTAGTGGACGAAATACCGTCTATTTTAACATCGGAATTAATCTCTTTGCAGTTATTTACATATATACTGCCAATATGATTATTTTTTATTGAACCATTATTGCAACTTCCAAGTGTAATACTTCCAATTGATATTACATTGTTTGTGACATTGAAGTTAGTAATACCAGTTAAAGTAAAAGTTGTGTTATATAAGTTTGAAGAAACTATATTAATGTTTGTGGAATTTTCAAAAATAAAATCCATTTCATTGAAAGTTAAATTTGAAAATATTAACTCTATTACACCAATGACATTTACAGTTAATTTTAATACCATTATAAATAAATGTAAGATTTGAAATATTTATATTTTCTGAAATTGAATTTTCAGAGCCATCTATTTATATTAAGAGCGTTATTGACAAGGGCAACTGTTGATGATAATTCACATATAATATTACTAATGGAAATATTTTTGGATGGACTTGAGTAAATATTATTAACTTCCAAACTTCCGAGTTTTATTGGTGAATATTTATTTCCATAGGATGTTATATTTTCAGCGACACAATTTGAGCATGATAATAATGCAACGCACGCTCCGAAACAATTTAATGCTCCGCAATTTGAATAATTAACACGTGTGGGGTTGTTATTAACATCAGAATAAAAACCGTTTACACTATAACAATCATCCATACATGAAATACATGTGCAATTAGTCACACACACGTCAGTGCTGACACCTGTAATATAGAATCCGTCACCCATTGTTTGAAATGCTGTACAATTAGAGATTTTTATGTTAGAACTGTCTGTTATAAATATAAAGTTTAAAGCGTTGGAATTTTTACAGTTAGTTATAATAACATTATTAGCATTGGAAATTTTTAGAGCGGTTAACGTTTTATTTCTTAATGCAATATATTCATCATAGTGCGGCTGACCGTAAAACGGTCGATCCATAAAATGTCCGCAATCTATATTAACGTTATCAATTATTGTATTACCAGTGATTACGTTTATAAATCCGTCATTCTGATTGATTGCATCAATATTTGTTTTTAATGTTCCGTTTTTTATTTTGCGAACATCAATGTTGAGTGTTTCACTGAGTAAATATGTTTTTCCTACAAGATCAATGTATTTGTTTCCTGCTTCTAACATTTTTTTGAAGTTTATGGTATCATCGGTTATTCCATCACCAACACATCCATATGTTATAGGTGATGCATAAATATTTAAGAATTTTTGTATATAAGCATATAATTCACCATCTTTAAGCATCTGATCCAATTTGTTATTAATTTCGTCCTGTACGTCCAGATTTTTAAAATAATCCTGCACATAACTTTTAAGATCATTAAAAGCATCTTGTAAGCTGTCAAAATTTTTCTGCATGGTTTTCCATTGTGCAATAATTTTGTTAAACTCACTTAAAAACCAATCCTGATTAAGTTCATGAAAATTACTATACGGGCCTAAATTTTCCATACTCATATCGCATTACCTCCTATTAATAAACCATTAAGCAAAAGTTCTCAATAAAACTTTCTGCTATCACATCATACAAGTTAAAAACAACTAATTCTCTTTCGCTCTGAATCATCTGTTGAGAAGTAGTGACACCAATATTTCCATGTGCCCTTCCATTTCTTGTATGCCGTCCGGTTCTTCCACCATTTACATTTTCATTCTCAATTGTTTTCCCTGTTTGTTCATTAGTATCTTTTCCTGTCTCCGTGTTTGTAATATTTCCGTTTTCCGTAGTGTCCCCGTCCGTGATCTGCTTTGCATGGTCTGCAAGCCCTGCATTAAATGCGGTGTTCTGATCCGTAACGTTTACACTGTTCATTATTTCATTTGTGCTGGTGCTTTTTACCGTATTTGTTTTGTCTAATGTGTTTTTATCTGTTCTATTGATAGTATTATCTCTTGCACTTGTACTTGTTTCATCATCAGTATCAGTCCACGATTCCATGCGGTCATAGTTCTCTATGGGGTTGTATTTTAACACGGTTGTATCATACAACTTTTTCCAGTTAATTTGATACTTGTTACTCCATATTTTAATACGATTTTTCATAAAATTAAAATCAGGATATAAAATTTCCAGTTCCCTAGTTCTTATCAAAATCGCATCAATAGCAATCTGTTTTACAAGTCCCTCAGGAACATTGAACCCGTCAAACAATGTGTTATCATAGTTATATAATCCCTCAACGGTTAATAAGCTCAATCATCATCACCCCCAGATGTTCCACGTGAAACATTTTTTTCATTTGGATCATGTCTCCAATTAACATTTACCTTAATGCCAAACATCTTCTTAACATCTGCGCAACTTTTCTTCCATCCATCCAACCACATTTCCATCCTAGTTGAAGTTTCAACATCGTTGCTTTCAGCTTCGGAAGATATCATTCTTTCTTTCTTATCTGATCTGGCAGACGGAATACCAATCTCAGTACAGAATAATTCTTCCAATCTTCGCAATGTATCCAGAACATCACCTGCAATGTAATTCTGTCGCAGATTATTAACAAAATAATCCCACGGTTCTTCTGTCTGATCCCCTCTCTGTATTCTTAATTTCTCGTCATAGAAAACAGCTAACTCACCTCTCATGATCTGATCCATGACTTTTTTCAGACTTTCAGCCCCCGCTTTGTTTCTTGCTCTGAAAACATATGAAAGTTTACTGTTCATAACATTCATATCCAGAGATTCCATAGCTATAGCCATCTCATTCGCATATCTTCCGACAAGATCCATGATTCCGCCATAATCTGCTGTACATTTAAACAAAACACACTGTTCTCCGATCACAGGTTCAATCACACCTTTCAAGAGTGGATTACTAATTACCGCCTGTGCCGGTCTGTAGAAAACATTGTACCCCTTGAGCGTACACCCCTGTGGAATTACACCAAACTTGTCAGTATTGATGATAGCAACCGTACCCCAGCAATACAAACAATAGAGAAAATAATCTTTATCCCAGTTGTCTGGTACATCCCATTTCATGACGGAAATGGCTTTTTGCAATAAATATCTCTGAAAATACCAAAATAACTGAGTATTTTTACAGTGGTTAGTGCTAGGGCTTATGCTACTATTATACTGATTGATATAATTATACATCACAGGAGCACCAACACCTGTATAACATCCAAACATATATTCACCTCCTACAAACTATTAAAATGATCAAACCACGCTCTAGCATATCCGGCACGTTCCTGATGTAAACTGGCAGGTCTTTCATAATTTGCCTGAAAAGCAAGTGCAAGATATCCTGCATCCTGTGTGCTAACACTCCACTCTCTCCAACTCAACGGATATGCGCTTGTGCTATACCATTGTGGTTCGATACCCCAGTTTTTAATTCCGGAACTTTGCTGAAACTCTGCAAAAATAACGCTCAACTGTTTCTGACCATCATACCAATCATCATGATTTCCATATAACACGTCAAGAACATTATATAAATCAGTTGGTGGTGTCCACTGTACAAGCCCATGTCCAGTACCTCCAATTTCGATCAACGCAGGATTGAAAGTACTTTCCTGCTGTATGTTTCCGCACAGCCCTGCTATAGCGTTTACGCTCCACCCTTGTGATTTATAATAATTATAGATTACCGTTGCGTTATTTATAGCTTTCTCATTGTTTCCACATAGGTTCGCTTCGGGATTGCCGAAATATTCACTGTTTCCGCCAACCTGCCAGTCCCCACCAGAGAAAGGCCATCTATACACCCTCCAATAATGAATAGTGCTTTCCCATACAGTATAGGTATTAATACTCACCTGATCTGGCAACGGTAATCTTTTACTGTGAGCGCCCATGCTATGAGTATCATCATACATCATTTCCGTGTGCTGATGTCCTCCTAGGGATGTATCATGAATCCATAAAATATCACCTTTTTGAAATTTAAAATCACTATAATCGGCAGGTAGTATTATTTCCTCAAATCCCAGTCCTTTTAAGATACTTGGCATGGTTTCAGTTGTAAAAGGCCAAGCAGACAAGTTGATCTCAAAACCTGCATGTCCTAAACCGTAGAAAACAAGTGAACTACAATCATAATAAGTTATTCCATTAACCGTCTGTTCGTTCCGGTAATCCTGATTGTACCCAACATCCGGCGCATTGCAACGATTTACTATCCATTGCCACGCTTGCAACATTAATCCGCCAATCCCGCCTGCACCACCAGAACCCCATGGATTCTTACCTGCATTTGCTCCGGTCATAAGCGCAACGTATAAAGAAATATTACTTGCAGGAAAACTACGCATAGTATACACCACTTTCTAAATATTGTTTAATCTGTTCTTTCTCGTTTCTGGTTGCTCCTCTTACATTAATCGCACCATTTTCAACAACATAATACCCAGCACCTAAATCCTGCATCGTACCGTTTTTCATGTATGGCCTACCATTGTCTGAACGATCTTCATCGACAATTCTGTAAAATGTTTCAATAATAGCAGGAACTAATGATATAGTCAACAGTGAACTATTCACTCCCTTTGTATTTACATCGGGGAAAGCGTTTTCAACAGCGTTTGCAATTCCAACAGCACCTCCGAGAAAGTTACCAGATATCAAAGATGTTAATCCCCCAATAACACTACTGCCGGAATCTAACACATTAGTTCTCAGATCACTAACTTGAATATTAACACCAATCTGAACAGTGCCGGAATATAACAGAACACCCCCAACACCGACACTCATAGTTCCGATTCCACTTAAACAATCAATAGTCTGTGATACTTTTAAACTTTCAGATGTTCCAACTTTTCCACCGTCAACTTCAAATAATCCCCAAGGTTCAATATGTAACTGTATTCTGCGATACGGAGACGCATTTAAAAATGTTCCACGTGAAACTTGCGGATGCTGAGTAATGGGAATATCATACTGTCTATTATAAAACGGTCTGTTTCCCAACTTCAAAGCGCTTACATCGCAAGACCAAAAACCAAATTTAATATTTGTTACGTCTGTACTTCCAGACCCTACGTTTTCAATCGGAAACCACATTACCGAAGTTAAATACTGAAAAGGATTGAATAAGCATTTCAGCAAACTTTCCGTGATCTGCTGACCTGAGATATTTGCCCAGTCAAGATCGGTAAAAATTTTAGAACAAAAAGTTGCAAAATTAGTCGGAGTAAACGCATAAAAGTTTGTCAACCCATCAGCACCGACAATACCGCAGATAAAATACCCCTGAGAAAGTCCATACTCAGCAATCGGGAATAATCCCTCATTAACATTAACCTGTGTTTTTGTTGGAGTTGATAATGTTGGATACAATGTATCCATAACATCACCGTCATAACTCGTGGAACTTCTAAGAAAATACAAATTTGTTGACTGTATCGTATCACGATACGTAGCCAACACATCTACAATACAATGAGCAATCCACGTGTTGTTTCTATACTCCCAATCTTCCACCCAGTATGATCTTCGAAAGTCCGGTATCTCACAATAATTCCAACTCGGGGATGATCCACCATTTCTGAGAATAATCTGCGGATTTTCTATAGAACATGGCTCATTAATATTACAGGAAACGGCGGTAACATCACCGCCGACAACTCCTGTAGAATTAACTCTTTTGCTTGCTGTCTTAAAATTGACTGTTACCGCCATTTAATTTCCTCCTATTCCAGAACAAAGACAAGTCCGTTCTCTGTAAGATCATTCCAGTAACGATCTGTGAAATGATAGTAAATATTCCAGTAACCACCGGCACTGTTGAAAGGTGTTGTGCTTGACCACTGATTGATCGTTGTAAGTCCCATTGCTTCCTCGTCAAACAGCACCGCAAAGATATTACTCATCGCCTGAGCTTCTCCCTTTTCAACACTTCCATCGGGCTTCATAGCAGACGGCGTGACGTTAATTCCCATCGGGCTTTCAAGAGTCTGCCAGAAGTTAACCTTTTCATTAGTTGCAATCTTAAGATACTGGTCATGGAACGTGTTACTCAGAACCGTAGTATCAGCGGTATGCAGATCGGGACTAAAAAATCATAATATTCTGCATACGAAGTGGAGTATGTCTTGCAATCTCTTTTCCTGTGATATTCGCATGGAATCGAGTTGTTCGCTCTGTTAAAAAGTCCATGTAAGTCATGATCTTAGCGCAAGCCCATTTATAAAAACTCGGGAAATTCTCTGCTTTTCTCACATCGTCCGCAGTTAAATGTGAACCGTTCTCGTCATTGTACATAGTCAGTAACTTAACAACATGTTCACCAGTATATCCTGATGTACTTGCTTTAACACCTTCCTGCCAGATGTTTTTAGCACCGATATAGTTCGCTACGCACGCTCTTGCCATGCTCTCATGTGCCTGTTCGATCATGTCCATCGTGTTCTGCGTGTACATGCTCACAAACTAGACCAAACTCGTCAGGATTGCGGAACGCCTGATCCCAACTGATCCCGAAAGTACGTTCTGTGTCTCTGGAATACCTGACCGCCATAAAAATTCGTTTGTAATACTTTACCTTTTTTGATCTTATTACATATCAACTGCGGTATCATCTTCCAACGGCTGACGGCTGATCGTTTTCCCAATCATCATCCAACATCCCCAGTTTACGCACATGGTTTCCCCATTGCTGTGGAGTTCTTCTCAGACCCTTAAATTTAGCATTATAAGGCCTTACAGAAAAAATAGTCCTGTCAAGAACCTGTGAAATGCTGTTCATGATCCTGTCATTACCCACAAGTAATGCAGTCTGTGCCTGTGCCACGAACGAGCTTGTGTCCGTTGCTTTCATGGTTTCAACGCCTGTGGCCTGTTTTACAATGTCATTCAGCACTGTGCTGATCTGATCAAATGTTAATGTATTCGCCATTATTTTTCACCCCCTGTTAACCCCTCATAGTTTGGTGGGTTGATGATACTTGCAATAGCATCTTCGGTTGTAACCTGTTTCGGAACTGTGTTCTGCATCAGATTAACATTGTTACTCTGTACTGCACTTGTGAGACTTCTCAAAGCATCCAGAACATCATTCTGATCCCCGATCTGTCTTTCCTGCTGTGTCTGCGGATATGCCTGCGCCTGTGCCTGTGTCTGTGCCTGTGGAAACATCTGTGGAAACTGCTGTGTATATCCCTTTACACCCTGCGCCTGTGTCTGCTGATAGTTCTGTGGATAAAACTGTGGCTGTGGCTGTGGCTGTGGCTGTGGCTGTGGCTGTGGCTGTGGCTGTGGCTGTGGCTGTGGGGCACGCTGGGTGGCTGTGCCTGACATTGTGAGGATTTCTTCTTTTGTGAATCCCGCTGTGATAAGTACGATTAAGTTGTCTAATGTCATATCTTATAATCCCTCCTGAGATAATTTTTGTGAGAAAAGCCTGTCGAAATCGATACCGTCATGCTCGTATGTGACCGCATACCAGTTTCCAGAATAGCATCCTAGACAGATACATTTTGTAGCTTTCGGCATTTCCGCGATAACTGTTCCGTCTGTGTTCGGCTCGGCTCTGACCATCAGAGGCTCTGTGTTCGTTGTGACGATGTACACACCTCTGATATTTTTGTTGTAGTTAATCGTCATTTTTTTCACTTCCTGTGATATGATCTGTGAGTTTTGTAAGTGCCTGAGTGTTGTTGTTGAGTGCGTCTGTCATGTTTTTCATTTCTTCCTTGTGCGCATCGGTTTCTTTCTGCCACAAATAAAAAGTTGCAATCAGACAAGCGCATGGCACTCCGATATTGCTAATAAGTGTTGATAATGAATTAACATCCATATTTTCACCTCCATTATATATTAGCACAACATATAATATATGTTTCACGTGAAACATTAAAGAAAGGTGAGAAATGTTTCACGTGAAACAAAACATATGCAGGCTTTGACACTCTGCATATGTGACGAAAGATTAAGTGCTACAAATTCTTGAGTTGTACATACTCATGCACATTGGATCATTATGATCCCACGCTCCCAACGTGTTGTACGTGTGCCACGAACACTTGTCTTTCTACGAAAGATTATAGCAGAAAAAAAAGGACAAGTCAATACTTGTCCTTAAAATAATTCTCAAATAGTGATTTTGAAGTTATATCCTCAAACGTGATTTTGTTGGAAAGGTACATATCCCAAAGATAAACGTAGTCTCTGCGGAACGCTTTAATATCCTTGTCTGACTGTGTGTATGTGGGTGGGTTGCCTGAGTGATGTCGTGTGACGTAAATTGTGTTTTTGTTTTTACGTTCATATATTGTAATTGAATCCATACGACATAACGGTATTAACTCTTTGATGTTTGTCGGTTTGATCCCTGTGTAATCGGCAGAGTAAAATTCATTTCCAAGCGCCATGCGGTTAAAATTGGAATCTGCACCTGACATTTTATATAGCGCGGTTTCTTTCTTGCGTTCTGATATTGGAGAATCAAATAGGTTAAAAAGTCCGATCCCACGCTCCTGCATGATTGACACTGACTGTTTTCGGATATCCATTGCAGATACTTTTTCCATTATATTGTTTTCGATAAACATATTACAGGATAAATTTTCAGAGTTGGAAAAGAGTAGGAACTGAATAGGTGTTTCTCCGTCAAGTTCTCGGTTTCTGTTCATTGTTTCATATGCATTTTTAAAAGCATAACCGGCATTTTCGACTTTGCGTTCACGTTTCTCAGGAATAAACTCATCATATATTCCTATCTCCACGTCCGAAGCATCGAAACCACGTAAATTAGCAAACGTGTTTAAAGCGATTGCATAGCCTAGTATCGTGCCTGTATACACTAGTTTCCCGTTATCGTCTGTGTATGTGTTGTAAAATCCTGCAACATTTTTTCCAATCGTTTTCGGATAGATTGACCATCCCATGTCTTTGTTCAATTTTTTAAAAGGCGATAGTTCTGGTATTTTAATTGTATCAATCTGCGCCTGCAATGATCGCATGTATACGAAAATTTTCTTGTGTTCAATGCAATATTTAAGACCGCCATAAGTTTTCCCCGTACCACGACCGCCCCAAATATAATTGAACTTTTGCCCGTATCCTAAAATAGCAGGTATCGACAGATACCCGCTATTTTCGTATAACGATAACATATTATTTCTGTGGCTCCGGCATAGGAACGTTCTTTTCAGAATATCCCATACGTGAAAAAGCACGATCTGGGGAAACAAGCGCACAGATAAGATAGTCACGACCTGATTTTGATGTTCGGTGAAGGACTTCAACGAAAAACATATCTGGAACTTCTTCCATGTCAGAAACACGATCGACAACATCCTCGAATGATTCACGGAAAGTTACTGACTGACCGGAAAATACCTCTCCTGTGTTTGCGTCCTGCACTGAAATGCAGGTGATTTCATTTCCGCTGTTGTCAACTGTTCGATACTCCACCCATGATCCAACACAAATAAGACCTTTGTTTTCAACATTTTTAAGACTTACGATTGCAGGTGATTCAATGAGGTCATACTCTGCGTATGTGTCCAGTGTAGAAGATGAATTGATAATAGTATACTGTTTCTTTGCCATGATTTAGTTCTCCTTTTCTTTTGGTGATTTTGTGAAAGTTGCGTGCATTAAGAATACTTCTGCATCCATGCCATAGATTTTAGTTTCTTCCTCATTTCGCTCCCAGTCGATAACGATTCCGAAATTTCTTTTTTTGATTTCTTTGCTGATCTGATCGTCTGTGAGATTTCCAATTAAGACTAATTCTTTTGTAATCTCACATTTGTTCTCTGGATCGTAGCATATAACATTAATTTTGTTAACTGTTAACTCTCTTGTGATTTTCATGTTCTCACCTCCTTATAATATCTCTGTTACGTAAATAATTATAACATTAACTTCAATTTGTGTCAAATGTTTTCTTAAATTCTTTTAATGTTCTTGCATCAGATAATATACGTCTATACTCGTCAGTTATTCCAATCGTATAAGTTGACGGTTTTATCACAATGTTTTGTGTAATATATATATCACGTCCATCAACTCTATAAGTTCCATATGTCTCGTCATTATACACACTTTCTGTTCCGCCTGCTCGTGAAAAAGTGAATCCAACTCGAAAAACTTCAATTCCTCCATTTTCCTCCAACTCTTCTGGTGCAAGCTTTTTATTAACTCCTGCGATCGTTACGTGAAGTATTCCGTCCTCAGTTCTGTAAACATACTTTTTTGCACCAAGGGTGCAAAATTCAGTATAGGTATCCTCGTATTCGAACACCCCCATATAGTGTTTAACGCCGTGACGATCTTCGGCATAGGCGGAATTGGAGATACTTTGTTCTTTTCTCTCAGAATTGTATCTATCAAATAACTCGTCAATATTATCACCTCTTACTTTTATATATTTTACTGAATCCGTATCTGAATATAAATAGCGATCACCTACTATGTTTATTCCCTCTTTTAACCGCAGGCGTGCCCAAGCTGTTACCCATACGCCCCATTGGAACGGCAAAAAAGCCGTTCTGTTATAGTTGTTGAGTAATGTTTCACGTGAAACATTTTCATCAACTGTGTATGTGTTTTCGGATGATTCTATAAATATTAATGACTGTTTAACAGGTGACTGAACCATCATTCCATAGCCTGCATTGAGTAATGCTTTCTGCAAGTTGTAGAAAAGTTCCTGTTCTATGATTCCTTTTAATTCTGTTTTGTCTGTGTAGTATCTGCGGAAAATGTCTTTCAACGGTTCTGGCAATGCTCCGTATTTGCTTTCGTAACATTCTGTTATTTCAAATTTTGTCCACTTGTATTCGTGTTTTATAATCTCGTAATCTATATCAGTTAATGTTGTTTCGATGTAATCTGCGCTTAAAACACGACCGTTGTCTAATGTTTCACGTGAAACATTTCTGCATTTTGAATATGATATATACGGTGCACCGTAATACTTATCAATCTGTTCGATTCCTGTGATCCTGCACCGGAACAACAATGCCTTTCCTCGATCCAATTTTTTCTCTATATCGGATTCTGTAATTGATCCAATATAGACGAAACGTGTCATAGGAAAAACGCAATTCAAAACTACGTCTGGATATGATGATGAACGATCGTATGAACCAATTCCAAGTATTTTCTTTCCGTCCGCTTTAATTATTGTTCCAGAATAGTATCGGTTAGCGTGAGTATCTCCACCACGGAACGCTTCTTCTAATAAGTCGAAAACATCAATAGACGGAAAAATGTCTTTGTGTTTTCTAGCCCAACCATACATTGCTTTTTTCGTTTCACGGCGAACATATCCGGTTGAAGTTAAAGGCAATGTATATAGATTGTCATTAGCCAGAATCATTCTCTTATACATTGCTTCCAACAGACCAACCGTGTCATTAATGCTATACTGCAATTCATATTCAGTTAGTGGTGTCCATGGATAACGTTTTTTAGAATAGTCAAAAATTTCACCTGATAACTTTGCGTGTTCTACTTTCATTTTTTTCGTAAATGAATCAAGTCCCATGTTAGTTTGAAGATATGAGCAACGAAACTCGAAACGCTCTAACATTTCACATTTCAATATTTTTCGTGATTTGATTGCAAAAACCTCGTCCGGCGAAAATGTATATATACCACGCAAAAATTGAAATTCATATGAAAGATTATGAACAAAAACCATATAATAAGCAAAGTTATCATCATTCATAAGTTTATCTAAAAACAACTCAAATTCTGACCAAGTTCTTCCTATTATAGTGTCGATATGTAAATCGTCAAGAAAAAGAATTGAAAACTGCCAAATATACATTATTGACTGTTCAATATCTTCTAGCCTAGTTGTCTCAATATCAAAAGCACACAAACAATTTTTGTATCCTTTTGATTTTTTAGTTCCTTTATTCGCTCTTGTGTCATGTAAACATGGTAAATTCTGTATTCTATTATAGTTATATGTATCAACTGTATACAGATTGTCCATGTTTACCTCCTACGTTTACGTTTACCTGCTTTCCGTTTCTGACGTTTCGCTTTTTCTTTCTTTACTATTCCAGATTTTAACTTACTGATATTACGTGATCCTGTCTTAAGAAATTCCTTATACAGATCAAGTAGTTTCTCTTTGCTCAGTTTCTCACCCTCTGAATATAACTCAACTGCAAAATCTGAATCATATATGCGATCTGACGCAAAATCTCTTATCTGCTCCATAAAACGACCAAAATTTAATAGTTCGTCATGTGTTTTAAGTTCTGTGCCGTACACATCATTAATGTGTTGCATCTGCTCTTTTTCCTGCTTTTTCAGTCCTGTAACAGTGGTTCGTTCTGATGCTATGATAGTTGCCAACTCGGACAACAAGTGATAGATTTCTCTATCACTTGAAATGTCTTTCAACTTCTTATAGCGCTGAATCGGACGATCCTTTACAAGGTTGATATCTGCATAATCCGATTTTAGCAATCTTTCATACCGTTTACGCCAAATTGATCTCAGTCGTGAATACTCAGAACGAACCTCTTTTTTATCCCATGTTAATTCGAGCGCAAGTGGTGTGTAATCATCTTTTACTCTTTTTAATCCCTGTGGTTTACTCCTCTTCGAATAAGACTTTTTTGTTGTCAATCGGAACACCTCCCTCTAATTTGTTGTAGTAGACAGGACGGAAATTCTCTTCAAATTCCACAACGTAGTCCTGTACGATTGCCATTGCGACTTCCCCTGTGTATGCCTGTACTAATAGATAATCACATTTATATTTACAATGACTTTTTAATATGTTTGGTGTATTTAATTCTTTAATATACACCTTATACCATGACTTTTTACTGTTCAATGGTCTGCTCATTCTGGTATTCCCTCCAATCATTAACATATTTCAATAAATTATCAAAGCATGATACCGATCTCCATAATTCACACGGAATCGCATTATCAAAACATCTCTGAAATTTATAACGACATACGTTTTTATATTTACACTCTACACAAGTTTCCTGTGAATTACACGCAAAAATAATATCAAAAAATTCAACACTCATCCTCTATAACCTCCCGACCATTTCGCTCCACACCAAACACCGTATGGGAAAATTAATATAGCGCCAAACCCAAACCACAATATAGCATCTAACATTAGTATACACACCTGCTTTCTATCTCTTCTTTAATCCATTTGCGTTCCCGATAACGCCAAGGATGCCATATTAAGTAAACAAATTCTTTCAATAACTCGTGTAGTGTGAGCCATGTAAGATAACACTTATATGTATCTTCATAATCAAGCATGTAATCACCTCTCTTTTCATTTTTGATGATTCTATTATACATAATTATTTAGATTTATGCAAGACCATATTGTTCACTAAACACATGTTCGAAAACATCAACCCTGTATGTGTTTCTCACACACGGACACAAGTACATAATGTTCCAAAATAACTAATTTTCATAGTGCAATGTGCATAATTATTGGATCAATTTTACTTTAATAGTTGTGTATATTTCACTAATATTTTGTCCGTTGTCTTGCGGACATAGGACACTTGTGTGCGTGAGTGTCCGTGTGTGACGGACAAATTTGGGGAAGTGTCCGTGTGGAGCGAAATGGTCGGGAGGTTATAGAGGATGAGTGTTGAATTTTTGATATTATTTTGCGTGTAATTCACAGGAAACTTGTGTAGAGTGTAAATATAAAAAACGTATGTCGTTATAAA
>CYGL01000533.1_pt1 | contig 14513 bp, 22 predicted proteins | sample 485531 | NCBI WGS metagenome assembly CYGL01 (sample SAMEA3497897, study PRJEB9818) | human gut metagenome | reverse complement strand
AGCATACTTGTTAAGTTCTACACGGATAAATAACTCTATCCACTGTTTGACTGCTTCCACTCGGCTTGTTTCTTGTACGTTACCATTCTTAACTACGAATGAATTTGTTTCATAATCGAACAGCAACGAACGCTCACCGCTTTCAGTATCATCAGTCAATACTTGTTCTACATCATAATCTAGTTGTGGGAACAATAGTTTTCACCTCCTTCCTAGTATTAATTATACAGTATTGTACTCACAATGTCAACTATTCAGCGTGGTTATTACATCCAGCAACTGGTCGAACCACATCAACAACGAAAAAATAGCTGTTGTCTTTGGTCGCCTATCACTAGTACTAAATCTCCAACCCGCCATACCTCGTCAAGATGAATGGAGCCATTTGATTGGATTGTACCACTACTACTAAATGAACCAGAACACGGGTGACATGATATACTAGCGTTACCCGACTCTTGATATTGTCCCGTGTGATTTTTATACGTTGTTTCCCGTTCCAGTATTTGATTACATACATACAGTTGAGCACCTTGTATCATGAATTTTCCGTCTTGAATGGATACAATCGGTGGACTTACTGACTCTACTTTTCCCAAACAGGCCCCAATTACTGTGCTAGGGTTGTCACGCTCTTTAAACATACCGGCCAAGGTATAACACCAACTCTCACTCATTATCATCCCTCCCAAACAAAATATCATGCACATTCCAATTTTTGAATTTCCTAGTGTATAATGTTTTTACATTCACATTTAATTCTTTAGCCCATTCTTTTATCGGTTGAGTTTTTCCGTTATACGTTAAATAAACATTGTTTCTCCTATTGTTATTTTGTGATGTAACATCAACCCAACGGCAATTATTAGGCCCATAGTTCCCGTCATTGTTAATGCGGTCTATTGTTAGCGTATCATTATAACCATTATTCATTGCCCAATTATAGAACGTCATAAAATCGTTTAGCCACTCATCACATATAGTTATACCACGTTTACCATAGTATTTATATGCTGTGTGGTTTTTATTGTAACAACGAGCTTTCATGCTATCATAAATATGATATAACCTTGTCCCGTGTTGTCCATGTTTTGTATTTCCTTTTGTTGGTACGCGATTTAAACAACCGCATGACTTCGTATGTCCGTTTCTTAAATGACCTGAATAAACTTCTGATAAATTACCACACTCACAAAAGCATAACCAATAAACGCCCTTTTTATGATAATTATGTAATCTATATAAAGCAGTCAGCCGTCCAAACTTTTGACCGCTTATGTTTTTAAAAGCTCCCATATATTATACGTGTCCTCCGGCTTGTGGTGGTTTAGGTGGCTCACTAGACCATGTATGAGTCACTGGAGCATAACTTTTAATTAACGGCAATGACTGAACCACGTCAAGAATACTAACCACATTCTTTTTATCCTCATTTACTGAATTAGCGAACGCCCAAAGCTCTTGCTCTTTTAAATCCTTCCAATCTGTATCTGTAGGTAATTTAAATCGTTTGTTACCTGTATACGTATCTAAACTAATTTCTACAATACCGCCAGTCATTACATAATCAGCCAGTGTTGTATAAATTATATTATTTACCTTCATCATTTTGTGTAGTCGCCTCCTCTTTCGTGATTTCACATTGCATAGTGTGTAGAGAACCACTGTAAGTGTGAGTACAATGATTGACCAAATACTCACCATATAAGCCGATTTCAGGTTGTTCAAATTGAATAATACGCCCGCTACGAATATAATTATCGCCTAATAATGTTACAGTTGCTTTTTCAAAAGTTTTAGATAACTCTTTAAGTTTAGTATCAGCTATCTTTTGAGCTGTATCTTTTTTCTTATCATCAACTTTTTCATAGTGAGTGTATTGTCCATACAGTTTTATAGATTCATAATTTTTTGCCTCAGCATATACAGTAGTACTTTTCTCTGTTGAAGACATAACTATAACTCTATTCGCTAAATTGTCAATGCTTTCATCATAGCTAAATTCTGATACAAGCGGTTTAGACTTCCATATCATTTTTAGATTATTCATAGCGTTAACATACAAACTACCTTGATTGTACTCACGTCTATATTTTAAGCCTGTATCATCTGACGCTTGTTTTAATAAATCATCAATTACACTCGATATTGTCTCACCATTATATATCTTAGTGATTTTAGTATGTATATCACAATCTACCTTGCATGGTATATACTCTTGTTTACATAGCTGTTCTATACAGGATTTTACGTCTAAATCTGTAAACTGAATTTGTGTTTGATTCTTGTTTAAATAAAATGCGTTATCAAAGCATTTTACAGAAAACTGAGATACACTTGACCTTGATAACGTTATTACTTGACCTTGAAAAATTAATTCATCATTATCATATAGTATAATTGTATTCCCTGTTCTTAATGCTGTGAATTGTGTATAACCATCGTAAACGTGATTGTTAAGATAGTCAAAATTTAGTTCTACACCTAATGAATCAATGTTATCCGCTCGTGTCACGTTACCGCAAAAAGCGGATATATCTATTTGCTTACCTTCTTGTATCGCTATAACTTTCATCATGATTGTAAGCCACCTGTCATAGGGTTATAAGTTCTATATTCGCGAAAATCAATATTAATATAATAGTCGTTAACATTGTCCAATCGATAATCAAATTTATCAATTACAGCTAACATATTTAAGTACGTGTTATCGCCTCTAGTTATTACTAACCTAAAAGGCTTGTCTTCTAATCTTGCTGTGTTAATGAAATTTACAATTTCAGAACCACTAGAACCCCTAGCCCAAGAATAACGGCTAATATCATCGGGACATAACAAATCAGAAAATGAAATGGTACGCAACCCTAGAAGTCCGATAGTTGATATATCCCCAATTATGCTATTGAATGTGTCGTTGTGTTGCTCGGTTTCAATCGGTGGAAGTTCTGCGGGTGGTACTGGAAATGTTACACTATCTCCGCCTTCTTGAAGTAAACATATCTCGGCTCTATTTATTCCGCTAACATATCGAGATAAGAAGTTACGATAAATAGACAGCAAACCTAATAAATTCAATAAAATCACTCCTTTCTATATACATTATAACATATAATATGTGAGTACATCAAGTATTAAATAAAAATAGCGGTAATAAAATATATCACCGCTATTATAAATACATCATATTGTACTAACAATTAGAAATAGCTAGTTGAACCCTATTTGTTATCATGCTACCAATTTGATTGACAAAATCTTCCGAGCTGATTACATTCCCTTGAATTGTTACCGGACAATTAATTGTAGAACCACCGCCGGATAATTCTCGTTGTGTTTGAGCGTTTGTATTTACACTAGAACCACGAGGCAAGTTTACCAATTCAGGCCCATACTCGCCTACTAATGTCGGCCCACCTTGCCAATAGTTTGTACCATTAGCATTACCTGTTATACTAGGAACACCACCAAGAGAAAGATTTGCACGTACCTCGTTAGCTGTTTGCCATGCTTGTTTTAAATCAGCTAACTTACTAATAACATAATCAATTTCATTGGTTATGCTTTGTAAATCAGATATAAATTGTTGTGTGCCAATTAAGTCTGATAAACTCCCGCCGTCAAAATCAAATATTTCACCCAGTTTAGTATATATATCTGATAAGTTTTGACCAATTAATTGTAAATCGTTTACCTCGTCAGAATTGAAGAACTTATAACCCCCTTCCGGTGTATCTACACCGCCGAGAATGTCCATAAGTTCTTGAAATGCACCAGTAAAGTTTTCTACAATCGGCAAAGCAAAGGACGCTATACCAAGTTTAATTCTAGTAACGATAGCGCCAATGCGTTCCTCACAATCACCAAGGGCGTTATTCATTTGTTGAATTTTACCGCCCGACGTTTTAGCCATAGCCTCATTAGCTCCCGCTACTGAATTTTTTAACTTATTCATAATAAATGCGTAGCGTTCTGATTGACTCATGGATTTAAATTGTTTACGTTCAACATCCGAGACTTGTATACCATAGTTTTGTAGTGTCAACTTACCCAAGTTAACCATATTAGCGACGGATTGAGAAATCTGTTTGTAATCATCACTCGATACGTTTAACCCGTTTTGTTTCACAGCTAAATCTTGAATTAACGGCGTCATATCTTTTACTTGCTGTGCTGTTAAACCCATTTGTGTCATTACGCCCATACCGCTTAGCGTTACCTCGTCGCCAATGACACCCACTTTTTGCAATTCTGACGCAAGCGATTTGTATGCTTTCACTTCATTGTCTATGTTTTTTTGCGATTCACCACGAGCCGTCATGTTCGAATACAACGCGTCATTTATAGATTTTTCGGCTTTTGCTTGCGTTTTATATGCTTTTTCTGCCTCATCAGCGAAGTCCATAATTCCCTTAGCTAGTCCAACGACTGCCAAACCTCCCAAAGCTCCTTTAAACTGCTTTATGCTACCTAATGAACCTTTAAGGCCGGCGTCCATAGTTTTTAGTGATTGAGTCGCCTTGTTGATACCGCTTGTATTAGCCTTTGTATTAACTGTGACAGTGGCGTTTCTATTACTCATACTTTACTCTTCCTTTCTACTTGCTTTTTCACAAAGTCGGCGAGCCTGTCAACAAATTCTTGAGTATAATTATTAAACATACTTTCTGTCTTTTCTTTGTTACCAAACCCCGATTTGGTTGCAAGTTTAGTTGTGCCGATATGTGGAGTGAATTGTTTAGCCTCCCATACATTGGCTAAGCCAATTTTATTTTTTAGTCTAAAATCAAACTGGCCATTTCCTTTGTCCTTTATTGGCGTCTTTTTATATTTATATTTTGATTTACTAATACTTTTATCTTTGTGACTATATCGTCTCATTGATAGTGTAAAATTACCGCTTTTCTTATGTCCTCCATTGAATGGGAAATTTATGCGGGCATTAGCGTCTTTCATCCATTTAGTCATGATAGTCCCACCCGCTTTTTTTGCAGATTGATATAAATCTTTGTCAAAGTATCGAGTATCAAAATATCTTAATTGATTTATAACTTGTTTGAGTTCTCTATCGTCAACTTCAATCATTTCTCAACTCCATTGTAGCATATAAATATAAAATATCTGAATAACCTAAATTCTTTAGTTCGGTATAAGACATACCTAATAAGCTATAATAAGATATTACCGACGCCCTAATATCTTCGGTTATTACTTTTTTAGGCTTTTAACTGTTACATTTACAGATGTTTGTAAATCGTACCATGTCACAATGGCCATTGCGATTTTATTGATTAGTACAGGATTGTCGCCAAACACAGCCTTCACTACATTATGTGGTTCTGGTGACTCGTTTAATTGCATAATAACTTCATTATTAAACGTATCATAAGCACTTAAATAAATCAATTCAAGCGACGCGTCATATTCATTTGTACTAGCTTTATGTACTAAGTCTAGTACTGTTTCAAGTGGCAAGCGTTTTACTTTTAATTCAGTCCCGTCAATATCTAGTGTCATTTCATTGTCGATATTTTGATTCTTTTCTGCTGTTTCGTTAGCACGCTTTAAAATCTGTTCAATATAATCCATAATATATTACCTCCTATTTGCTTAACGCTTTAATTGTAGTAATAACACCACACTCAACGCATGTACTAATTGCCAACATAAACATGAAAATTAAGCCAAATTCTAGGCGAAGGATAGCACTTAAACCCCAGATAAACATTGGCAAAAAAGCTAAACCAACAATTCCCAATAATACTTTTAATAATGTTTTCATTTTTAATTACCTCACTTTTATAATAATGTCCTGTAGGTTTAACCTCCCTACGTCTATTATAATACACTATGATATATCATTCGTCAAATACTAAAACAGCAAGGCAACTATTACATAAAGTAATAGGGGAGTTTAAACTCCCCTATGCATTAATTAATCAATAGTACTGATATAGTTATAATCTCCCGCACGGAATGCAGTGCTTTCTTCTCGAACTTCACCATTAGCGAAGGACAATAGTGTAGCCTCGTCAAACATAACATCTAACACTTCCACAGCCTCATCACCGCCATTGTTATTAGGGTCTGACAATTCGCCCAAGAATTTAATGCTAGGCATCACACCCGTTTTGATTCCATCTTTTACAAGATTAATATTAGCAGAATTAACCTTATGTACTACCATAGTTCCGGTCAATGTAGCACCTTTATATTTACTTTGTGTAATTAAATTACCATTGACTAAAACGTCTTCATATTGCATACTAGCTTTTAATTCAAAACTTTTAATTTCAGCAACTCTAACATTGTTAATATAAAGGCGCCCATAAGTACCTAAAATGACTTTGTTTCCGTCCATTTATTTATTCCTTTCGTTTAAATCTAACAATTTTGTATGTGTGCAATATAATATATTCAAAAATTTAAATATGTACAAAACTGTTAAGCAAGACTAATTGTGAATTTAAGAGATTCCATACAATTAGTGATTTTAGCGTCGCCCGCTAAATATACGTTAGTACGGAAAGACATTTGTTGAACCTTCAAATCAGTCCAATCTTCTGCCTCGACTTTACCAATAGACGTCCATGCGTTGCGTTGAGCCTCAATGTCAATTTCAGCATGATTGTCATATGCGTCATCTAAGATTTCTTCACCTTGCAACGTACGGAAATAACTGTTTACACTGGAAATAAACAAACGTTGATTACTTAACGTATTTTTGTATTTACCAACATAATAATCTTTGAAAGTTGTGTAAATATCCTCAAGAATCAAATTCATAGATTCTACAATGATAATGAAACTCATATCTTCCGTATCTGTACTTGTAAAAGTAACGAGACTATTTACAGCACGGCCACATTTTACTTCATTATCGTCATTGATTAATGTTAAGAATCCTTTATCAATCCAAGAATCAATTCCCGCCTCATCTGTGATATAGCTATCATCCCAAGATTTCAAGTCACTAAATACATAGTATGTTAAACTACGATTCATTGGTAAATTACACAAGGTAGAGGCAATGCGGATAAGATAATCTTCAACTTTTACAGCTGTATCTTTATCTTTTAAAGTACCACCTGTACCTTTTACATTAATGATGTACTTGCTATCTGCTGTCGTAATGTTAGCGACTACGCATACAATTTTATGACCTTTACTATCAACATTAAATTGACGTACATAATTAGCTAGTGGCTGTTGTTTGTCTGTAACGTTAGTACAAATATAGTTGAATCGTACTTTTTCGACTTCTTTGTATACAGCTTTTTCTTCTACTGTACTCGCATATCTAAACACATATACTTTATTTACAGCAACATCAAACGCCCGCATAATTGCAGTATAATTTGTATCGCTGAATGATGTTTTATCGACATCGCTCCCGCGTCGATATGTAAAACGTGTAACACCTTCCGTTTGTTTGTCATCTTGCACCAAAATACATAAGATTCCGCGTTCGGAACGCTGAATAGCTGTCACAGCTTTTTGTTTAAATACAATGTCAATATTTGGTAATCCCAAGCGTGCCATATATTAATGTACCCCCTTATTATAATCCAATTCTTCCATATAATATTCTGTTTCGTTGCGTTCAATCTGATTGACTATAGATACTTGAAATGAGAATTCAAGAACCTTATCATTTTTAAACAATTCTGAGGTTGTTTCTAATAACGATACATAATATCCATTATCTAATTCTAAAGGCTCATTGAATAACTGTGTCAAATGATTCTTCATTTCTAATAACTCTAAAAAACCTTCATAGCGATTTTCAGCAAAAAATACAATTTGTAAATCACTCAACTCTTCTAAGTAGTCAACCGCAACCCATTGTGTTTTTACGCTTTCAACCTCTACAAAATAAGAGGGACGAGGATAATCTTCCTCAATATCCATATCTACAATAGGGTAATTAGGATATTCTTTTTCAATCAAATTTGACAACGCTCGTATAACGTCAATTACGCTTGTAATAATATTCACCTCCTAACAATACCTATTATACAGTATTGTTAGTACAATGTCAATTATTAAATAACAACCTCACAATAAACCTCCATTCGCTCATGATTTAAGTACGGGTCTAAGATATACAAAATATTATATCTTACCCCGTCATATATAAACCAATTAGCGGAAGTGATATTCTTATTATATCTACATACTATTTTATGCGTCGTACGTGTGAGTACAGTGTCAGCCGGGCGATTATTTAAAAGTCCACCAGTTTGTGGTAAAATTGCCCCGTATACTTCAAATTGCTTTTTTTCTTGTTTCGGATATTGCCCAAGTTTATTTTTTCTTTTGCTGTTTCGATTGCCCACACTTCTAATCGATTTTTTAACATTGACGATAAACGCAAATCTTTGATATATCTCATTCGTCGCTCACCTCTAAGAAGTTATCACAGTACATAGCTAACATTTCATTAATAAGCGGGTTCTTAGTGATAGTGCTACTTGTAAATTGTCTTACCTCATAAGCGTCAGCAACAATAGCCATTGCTACAACAGAAAGCGTGGCATATTTATCTAAGTCAGCAACGCTACAACCTAGATAACTACACATATATTCTTTTGCACTATCAAGATATGCAGTTAATAGAATATTGTCATCGTCGCCGTCGACGCGTAAATATTGTTTGAGTGTAGGTAAAGTAATTTCTGATACTTTCATCTTACCTCCTATGATAGTAAATAAGGGCGATTTTCATCGCCCTTATAAGTTAGTCATTAGTCTTCTACTGGTTTTTTAGATTTTGTAGATTGAGATGCCGCTCGTTCTGTAGAAGTTTTTTTAGCAGTTTTTACGAATTTACCTTCTTCCATAGGTTTTCCGTCAACTTCTAACCATGCAACAACGCCAACAGCGTGTTCATCAGCGTATTTTTCATTCAATACTTTGATAGAAGAACCTTCATGAATGTTAATGAAGTAACCGCTAAAGTCACCATATACAACATTAGTGTCCACCATTTGGTCAGATACCATTACAGGCTTACCCAAGAACGTATACCCAAAGCCATTAGTTAAATCATTTTGTAAGAAATAACGTCCGTTTGTATCTTTCATTTGACGCATTGCCAACAATGTTTTATTAGATACTAACCACATTGCTCCTGCTTGATTTTGTTGAGGGATGGTAACTTGAGTTGCGATAAATTCATCAGCTGTTGGAGTGTCGCCAGTAGTTTCAACTTTTTTTACAAGTACTTCATCATGTAAAATACCTGTGATTGCATTTGTACCGGTACCATTGATGATTTCTTTTTCCAAGAATAAAGCAATGGATTCAGCGACTTTGTTAATTACATAATTAACAATATCGAATTGAGAATTGTTTACCAAGGATACGGATACTTTAGACAATGCACCAACTAAGAAACCATCTAAGGTACGTTTATCAAAACATACTTTGGAGGATGTTAATGCTGTAAATTCAGTGGCATAAGTTGTTGTGATTGCGTCTTTAGCAACTGGAAAATCAAGTTTACCTTTTACATTAAATTTTGTGGCCAATTCGTAAAGTGGAGCGATTTGTTTTACCTTATCAAGGATACGATTGGCGATTGTAGTAGGAATTACAGCGCCATTATCGTTTTTTGCCATTTCACCAGTTCTATTTTCACGAATCAACTGCTCAAACGCACGAGCCTCTACGTCCTCAACTTTGTCTTCTTTTTCAACGGCTTTACGTTCTTCTTGAGGCACATCCAAAGCACCCATAGAACGCATATCTTTTGCACCTTCAATAGTTTTATCAAGTGCTTTCAATTCAGCTGTTTTTTCGTCAAATGTTTTTTGCTCGCCGTCAGTCAACGCACGCACTTCTTTTTCTGCTGTTTCAAACATTTTATTGATTTCATCTACAATAGCGTTGCGTTTTTCAATTAATGCTTTTAAATTCATGTATTTATTCTCCTTTAATGAAATTAAAATGTTGTTTATATGTAGTCAGTTGTTTAAGATCTCTCAATTCAGTATCGTCAACTTCTACAGTGTCAACCTCTCCCCGTTGCTCGATAAGACCGCGTGTATCAATCTCCGTCGCTCGATATGCTGGGGTACAATTTAAAATAGATACTTCAATTAAGTCAATGTCAGTAACGTTTCTCAATCGTGGCAACCCGTCACGCTCTTCAAAATCAGCACCTAAACAGCGAAAACCAAAGCTAAATCCTGTTAATTTATTATCTTGTGCATTTTGAATCACTTCTGGGTCTGTGATGTCTACGTCAATTTTTAAACCTATACTATCTTCGGTTAATTTCATATCATTAGCTGTGATACTTCGAGTGTGATTAAACATTAATCCTACATCTGGATTGCGTTCTAAGGCTTTTCTAAAAACGCCCTCTTTCATCACCTCAACAAATTCACCTGAGCTGTCATGTAGAACGCGACTTTCACGCTCAACGGCGTTTACATATCCGCTAATATGAATAGAACCATTTCTTAATTCGATTTTCAATATTTCACCTCCTAACAACACTTATTATACAGTATTGTTAGTACAATGTCAAATATTTTTTTCATCTTTTTCAAAACTAATGTCTTCGCCCTGTTTGATTGATTGACCAGTATTTGGAACGAATATGTCACCAGTGGCTGTGTTGTATAACACATCGCCTAAACTCATCTTAACATATGGCAAATCTAATACTTGCAAATTTTCAAGTCGGCGAACTTCGTCAATGGTTAAGACACCACTGTCAATCCCTGTCTTATAAGCGTTAAATCGTTCGAGAATGTTAGTACGTAAAATTTGGGTTGTATCAATTACAAATTTAGTACTATTCTTTTCAGATTCCAGTAATAAAAACTCGTTCAACGCGTTTTCTAAGATAGCGACTAACGGCAAAATTGCAATGTGTACAGCAGTTTTATAACTGTCGCTATTTGCATTGTTTAAAAAGTTGCTAGGTAAACCAAAGTAAGTCAATATAGCTCGTGTGTTAATTTCCTTATTTTGACTTAATTGGGATTCAGTTGCTGTGCTCGTAGCATTTTCAAACTCAATCCCATCATTCAATACAAGAACATCACTATCACGATTTCTTAATTTACGCCAAGCAGTTTTCAAGCTCTTTAATTTTTCTTTATCTAACTTGTATTTAGATTTTAAGAATCCGCGACGCACCCCGCTCGACGTAGTTTTATTTTCATAATCTAAACTATTTAAGATAGTAGATAGTAGTAACTGATTGTCAGATACAAATCCAACGCCAGTCAAACCATTCTTACTATGTCGACATATACGCATTAAGTCATAGTCTCGAATTTCACGAGCGTCAATCCAAATCTTTAAAACCTTGTCAATAACGTCTACAGATTCGGTATAAGTTAGTTTAAAAGGCGGTATATAGGATAATTTCTCGATTGTATTGCCACGTTTGACAACATACGCGAACCCGTTCCCGTCTAATAGGTAATCGGTTATGATATTGCGAAACAGGTCACTAGCCGTCATGCAGTTTCCGCTATACTGATTTACTAAGTTTAAGCGATAATCGTCGTAAAGCTCTTGATAACCGCTTTCAGTGGCTTTATACATTCTAATCGGTAGACTTGCAATGGTGCCAGCTATCCAGTCAATGGAAGTTGCAACCGCTGGAATAGATAAAGCGTCTTGACGTGTTTTGACTTCCTGATTGCTAGGAGCATACCCCTCAGCAATATCAGCAAGTACTTCCGCCTCAGTGTTTGAGCGTTTAAAAAAGTCAAACATTATTATTTCTCACCTCCTTTTACATCGTTCTCAATCAAGTATCTAATGTATGTACTCACATCAAAACCATTGTACTCGGCCTGTTCTTTTAATTCTTCTAATTCCTCTAATGACATACGCACTTGTAAGCGTGTATTCTTTGTTTCATTCATAGTATATCACCTCCTTATGTACTTTATTATACATTATTGTGAGTACAATGTCAAATAAAAAACCCGTGAAATTAATCACGGGTAAAAAGATATGCTATATATAATTTTTAGTGTGTGAAGATAGATATAATTATCTTACATAACACTCGGAGATAATAAATGATTTATATCTTTTTCTGTATTATAACATATAATATGTCATATGTCAACTATCACTCACAAACCCACGAGCTATCTAATAATTCATATTGCTCTAACAACGCTAAGGCTGTAATAGTAGCCACACAAAGGTCTACTTTAGCTCGTGACTTTTTCTTATGAACATATTTATTCATATTAGTATCATATTGTACTTTTGCATTTGCAAAGTTGATTTTAAAAAGTTCATTTGTTGAAAATCTGAAATTGTGAGTACATATCTCTTCATGTAATAACTTTGTAGGGCTAGCTAATACGCTTGAATGTTGTTTAACTTCTACGCAAGACATACCATTTTCCTCTAATTTACACACAGTAGATAAAGCGTTGTACCTGTCATATCCAATCGCGTTAACTGTACAGCCGTATTTTTCCTCGATATGTAGGATATAATCTTCTATAACACTATAGTTTACCACGTCACCACCACAAGCTATACATTTATTTTCTTCAATATATTTACTGTAGTTACATCGTTCTTCCTTTTCCTTAATACTTATTCTATCGGTAGGAATAAAACACATAGGCTCACAAATAAGGTGCCCATTAGCATCACGGCCAACCATACTTACGGCTACATTATCGGTTGTCATCGCAAGGTCTAGTCCTAAGTACACTTCACGTCCCGTCCAATCTATTGGTTCTGATATTTCACACGCCTCAACGTCTACAGGGTTGACAAAAGATTCTGTATCTATATCACTTGCGATAATATTACACATTTTACATAAGAATTGTCCGCGTTGCGATTTAACTTGTATAGCTTGTTCCCTCATCTTCTTAATTTCATTTAAGATACTAGGTATTTCAACCGCCAATGGACTTGCTTGTTTTAGTACTAAGTCGTTTGTTTCCCATTCTTTTTGAATATCTTGATTAGGTTCATAAATCAAACTGAATGCAGAATCATCTTTAACTACACCGTCTAAAACGTTTCTAAAATAAACAAGTTCATCCTCAAATGGTGTATCAATTTTACTATATTTAGTACTAATCATAATAATTAATTTATTTTTGACAGGCAACGCCCCTAATCTTAACGCAGATATAGGATAAGCACTAGGCAACGCCGAGCATTCATCTATTAATGCAAGTGATGGCATACGCCCATCCATACGTGATGTACTATAATTCAATGGTACATATTCGTTATGTGTAGCGTTACAAGTTAATTTGTCACGCGTGATTTTGAATAAATCTTTCTTTTTCCATTTTTGAATCTTAGGACTTCATACTTATAAATTGCTGTATTAGTTGATATACCTCACGTGATAAACTCCCATCAGGAGCACAACTAAACAAACGCGAAAACTTAACCTCAGTTAGTAACGCCAATATAAACAGTAAAGCGATTAGAAATGTTTTACCATTTTTACGAGCTAGCTCAAGAATAACGTTTTCATATCGCCGTTTAGATGTATCGTTATTATGATATGTACACCATACAGCAACAAAAAATAAACATTGAAAGCCCGCTAAGCTGTCAAATACGGGCTTCCCTGTTTCTTTACCAGTAGGCATAATTATAATTTTGAAAAGGCGTTCCATTTTCAATAATGCTTCTTTGTTGATATGGTATGATGTTTCGTTGTTTACAATCTTTAAAAATTCTTTACATTGTAGCTGTACATACTTAGGAACATCTACATTATCTATAGAGTTTTTAGCGTAATTAATAGCGCGTTGTAACATTAGATAATACCCTCAAGTTCATCTTCTACTTCTGCCATGAATTTTTTGCGTTGCGATGGTGTAACTCCAAGTAATTTGAATCCGCTTTCTACCTCGTTTACAAACTTAGAACGTCCGCTCATGAAGAGCCTGTCCCTACTTAGCATGTCAATATTTTTCAATAACTTATCATTCATGCTAGTTAGTCCAATGATAGATACAGCCAAGTTACTAATTAGTGTATCATCAATTGGTAAATAATTAGGAATCTCAGATTTAATTTTTTCGATTAATTTTTGTTTGTCCATAATAACCTCCTTTATATTTATATTATAGCATATATTGTGATACATGTCAATCTACTTTTATTATATGAATGCGTGTTCATATGAATTGTATGAAATTAATTTTCAAAATTCAAAGTGTACATATGATACTAACATGACTAAGTTTGTTAATAAGAAAAAGAGTAGGGCTAAGATTGACCTAACTATTTCAACAATAATTGCGGTTACATTGTTACAACAACAATTATTATTTGATGACGCATGGGTTTGTTGTTAGGGGGTGAACTAATGAAAGCAATAGATATTAGCGGTCAGAAATTCGGACGCCTAACAGCCTTACACCGACTACATAACATAAAAGGACGTACAAAATGGCTTTGTGTTTGTGAGTGCGGTAACTTTATAGAGATTACTACTGATAACTTGCGTCGCGGTACTACTATTTCATGTGGTTGTTATAGACATA
>CYGL01000531.1_pt1 | contig 14551 bp, 15 predicted proteins | sample 485531 | NCBI WGS metagenome assembly CYGL01 (sample SAMEA3497897, study PRJEB9818) | human gut metagenome | reverse complement strand
GGGTGCTAAGGGCGCCTCTAATACTAACACTTGGTACTGATGAGGTAAGCGCATGCCGGTAATCCAACCTACACGGCAGGGTCTGAATATCGGCCCTGCTACACTAACCCCCAACGATGTGCAGATGCCTTCTGGGGCAGGACCTCTTGGGGTAGATACATCCAAGGCCAAGCAGTACGCTGCTCTGGGTGAGCTGGTAAAGGATTTCGGAATCGGCTTCGGAGAGGCCATCCAGGAGAATGGGGCGTGCGGCAGCAGTGCGCGGGGCGTATGGATGCCACCGCCTCTGTAGACGCCCTGGCAGAGAAGGATGACCACTTAAAGCAGCAGAACATCTTTCTGCGGGATGCTTACGAAGAGGGATACGTCTCTGCTGCAGCCCAGAACGAACTGGCTAAGTGGCGCAATGATAGCGTAGAGCGAGCGCAAAAGGCTGCCCAAGCTGGGCTCAGTGACTCCGACTTTAGGCAGCAGGAGCAAGAGCACGTACAGGCTATGTCTGATAAGCTCAGTGCTTACCTGCCGAATATGTCCAAACAGAGCGCTGTGACGGTCTTGCAGCAATTGCGCAGCACTAGCATGGCTAACCTGGAAGCGTTCAAAAAGGGGCGGGCTGCTTATGCTGTATCGCAAGCGGACCGGGCGCTTGATAGGGGACTAACCTCCTCTGGAGAAGAGTTCTATCAGCGCATCCAGTCCGGACAGCCGGAAGCCGCACAGCTATCCATCAAGGGCGGTCTCGATAATATCCTGGCCGCTGAGCATTTGACCAAAGATAAAAAGCTCGACCGCGCCAAGCAGTTTCTGGTGGGAGTTGCTCAGAACACACAGAACCCTATGGTGATTAATGCCCTGCAGGAGATAGCCTCCAAGGAGCTGGGTGTAAACGCGGTGGATGTAAACGCAGCGCTGTATCAGGAGTTTAAGCGCGCCGGTTCTCAGATGGAAACCCAGGTGCGTTTTGAGTTGTCGGATGCCCTGCACAGTCTGGATGGCAAGTCCCCAGAAGAGCAGGAGCAGATAATGCAAGGTATCCGTAACAGGGTGATTGATTACTCTGCAAAGGACATCCTTAGCCCGGGTACCAGTATGGAATTCTGGGAGAAGGCTCAGACTATCCGTGAAAAGTCGGCAGACTCCTATGCCTTGCGAACAGCTGTAACCAGTGGACTACCTACCTCTACGCTGGCGGGTATGTACGGCGGGGACTTGGAGAAAGCTCGCAACACGGTGCTGAAACAGTTTCCGGATACCCCAGAAGGCAATGTGCGCCTGCTGGCCTACGGTAGTAGCGCCAAAGACTCTTGGGCCATTAACGAGGCACAGAAGCGCATGTCTACGGACATGGCTCGAACCCTGACCACTCTGGACCAACTTGGAGAGGATGGGACAATCTCCAAGGAGAATCAGACTAGCATCAATCTGTGGGCCCAAACCTACTCAACAAGTACGGACCTGGGTAAAATGGCCCTGTTGTCAGAGGTGCCTTCTGAATGGCAAGGGGTGGTGCAGAAGGCTATTGCGCAGAATCCAAACAATGCCAGCAATACCATCTTAGACGACTTGAGACGTCAGGCGCGAAACAAGGCCAGTGGGCGCTACAGTAATATCCAAGGTAACCCTACCACTAAGATGGTGGACCCAAGTGGCACCAGCAACTGGTTCAGCTTCTTCGGCACGGCGGACGCCCAGCGCCAGGAAGCGCGAGCAGCTATGTCAGAAGAGTACCGTTACGTGTACAACCACAACCCAGAGTCGTTGGTCGGCAAGGACGAGGACGATATCAACACTATGCTTAAGGGTAACATCCAAGCCCGGAAGCTGGAGTTGGACATCTCTGGGGCTCCTAGGCACGTGTACCTGCCCGCAGGAACTTCTATCCAGTCTCTTATGGGAGACTACAAGGGAGACACTGAACAGTTCACTGCTACGTTGCAGCAGCAGATTCAGAACCAAGTTAACGCCCTGGTAGACCCAAGCAATCTTGAGCGGGTGGTAGTACAGGCGGCCACCGCAGGTAACTCCGCCCAGAACATGACCGTCACTACTTTTGACAAAAAAGGTACGTTCCAGACAATGTCTGTGAACCTGCGTGACGTTCAGGTGTCAGCTCAGGATGCTTACGATAAGGCCCTGGCTGGAAATATGAAGATTGGCAGCACCCAGGTCGGGGTTAGACCGGCGACGTTCTATGACCACGATAATGGCAAAGCTGTTAGCGTTCAGGTAAACGGAAGAAACGCAGCCGGAGTAGCCCCGCCACTATTCAGCGAGATTATGGCTAACACCATGCAGTTCGAGGGATTCCGCGAAGGTAAGGGCAACGGCAGCGTAGGCTTTGGCCTGCACAATAACTCCGGTATGCCGGTTCCGAAGAAGGTTACTATCGACGACGGTATCAGCATTCTGAAATCCTCTCTGGAGCAGCAGTACATCCCGAACGTGAACAAGCAGCTGCGCGGGCAGGGCCTGAGTGCCTCTGCGGACGCCATGAAGGTTATGGTGGACCTGAACTATCACGGAGGTAACGGGAGTTCCGGCCCGGTGGCCGAGGCTATGGCACAGGTACGTAAGGTATCCAAGACCCCTGTAGGGGCTTATCAGTACCCTGTATCGGAAGCCCAGGGCAAGGCTTGGCAAGCACTTCGTAATACCCCAGCTTACAAACAGGCACAGCCTGAGCGTAAGAAGTATCTGGAGCAAGGACTGCGCAACTGGTTGTTTGAGGTAGCGCACTAATAGAGGCCCTTCGGGGCCTCCCCTTATCAAAATTCTTTTAGGAGATAATATGGCTCAGTTTCTGAACCAAGAACCGAATCCACAAGAAAAGGATTCTGCTAAGGGTAAAGCACTTAAACCGGCACCTGCCGCAGTGGCATGGGATGACGCTGGAGATGACGGCTTGAACGCTCTGCAGCGTTCTTCTATCATGGCGCAAGCTAAGGTTCCAGCTACTACCTCTGCGGAGAGCTTTGCCTCCGGGATGGGCAATAGTATTGTAGCTGCAGCTATTAGGAAGGCCTCATCCCCGACCTTTGACCCCAAGCCAATGTTTGACGCCAAGAAACAATTACAGTCAGACTCCCGCGCTAAGCTTTACACCCCCAATCAGGATGAGATTGAGTACCTGCACGGGGCGGTGTCTTTGGACGATTATAATTATCGTATACAGGCTATGCTGGAACAGCGAGACCGCGACCGCCAAATGTCCGACAACACCATGGCGGGATTCGCAGGGGCAATTGTAGGGGATGCCCCGTTTATGCTGGCTCCTATGTCGGCAGCAGGCGTCGCCGGACGAGCAGGCCTAGCTCTGCGCTCCGCAATTCGGGCGGCTGATGTAGGTACCGCAGTATATGCTCAAGACCAACTCGGGCAATCTGCAGCCGTAACTGCGCTGGTTGCGGGGGTGGCCGGAATAGACCAACTGTGGGATATGACCAAAGCAGCAAAGGCAGTAGCGCGCGCACGTACTGGTAGAGAGCCTGCGTTCGACCCGGATGCGCCTACTACTCGTACAGCCAGGGACTCAGATGTTACAGGGTATAGTAAGACCCCCATAAACTCTGAATCAGTAAACACCACTGATTCCATACTGAATAAAGCTCTGGATGAGCCTATCCCAGTGCGCCGTAATAACACCGCAGCTGTTAACATGACAGCACAGGATGTAGTTCAGTTTCTCAAGACCTCTGAGCACTTGTCAAAAGGTCAGAAGGCTATCCTGGACACCCTGGGCGACGCAGTACAAGACATTGATTTTAAACTGGTGGCCGGTTCTTCTAACCGTAGCCACTACGGATTTTCACCAACATCGACAACTGACAGAGGCTTCGTATCTTTACGTGCCCCTAAGAAAGCTAACGGAAGCACCTGGACCACTGCAGGGGATGCCCTGCGTGCTATGGACGCGGACACTAGCCGAGTAGCAGTGCATGAACTGATTCACGCTGCAACCACCCGAGCCATTAAGCAGAACCCTGAAATTGCCAGTAAGCTGGAGGGGGTACGCGCTGCGATAGCAGCCGATTCAACCCTCAGCGGTAAGCTCAAGTACTACGCAAGTGATGTGCACGAGATGCTGGCCGGACTGGGCGATAGCCCTGAGTGGATAGAGTATCTCTCCAGAACCCAGTCCCCTACCGGTAAGAGCATGCTCCGCCAGATTGGTGAGTACATCATGAATGCGCTGGGAGTTCGCACCAAGGGCTCAGCCCTGGAGGACGTCCTGGATGCATACGAGGACGCTGTTAAGTGGACCGCAAAGGACTACGCAGACCAAGCCCAGAGCTTCCGCAGTGAGTCCTTCCAGGACCTGGCGGGTACCTCGGTTAAGAACGAGGCCCTGAATGCCCAGGCTATGATGGACACAGCTAAGCGTAAGTTCGCTACCATGTTCTCACTCTACGACAACATCGCAGAGGGTAACGAGGACCTGGCACGCTTACTGGTATCTGATGCTACTGCTGTAGGCGGGCGCAAGCCGTCTGTGGTGGACTTCAAGCGCAACCTTACGTTGGAGATGGACGCCAGCGCCAGCGTAGTCGAGGACGCCATCATCGGTGCTCTCAAGGCCAAGGGCGTAGGCTTCACTGACCGCTTCTTCCATCGCAGCAACTTCCGAGCAGCTCGCGCTGACTTAGAAGACCGCTTAGGGCGTTACCTGGACTCTGCGTACAGCGCCGAGGTTAACGGACGCCCTGTGCCCCTGCCGGACTCTGACTTGGTTCCGCTCGTAGAGGCGTACCGCAGCTCCGGCTGGGCCAGCAAGTGGCACGACCACATGACCGCTGCCGGATTGGTGGATGATGGCTCTCTGGTTAAATCGGATTACTACTTCCCGCGCCAGTACAGCTACGACAAGATGCGCCAAGGTATTGCAAACGGCCACTCTTTGGATAACTACCGGGGACCTGTTCCGTCAGGCGCTGCGTGACGTGTATCCGTCTATGGGGTCTGAGGTTGTTCAGCGTGTTGCTAAGGAAATGGTTGACGGCATCTACAATGGACGCGCCTCGGCTTATGGTCCTATGTGGAAGCAGCTTATCAACGGTATGGGTAACGACGAAGTAGTCATGGCTATGCGTAATGCTGGCGTAGACGAGAGCGCAATCCAGAGCTTCCTGGCGGGTAACGTCCGGGAATCCGGCGCTACCTCTCCTGCTCGGAACCTGCGTCAACGTACCCGCTTCAACATGGACAAAGAGTACATCGTGGATGGTCAGGCTATGCGTATGCAGGACCTGATGGATACCGACGTAGCCAAGGTGATGCACGGTTATACCAACCGTATGTCTGGTCGTGTAGGTATGGCCTATGCCGGGGTCTCTGACCTCAAAACGCTGGAGACGATGATTAACGAGTCCAAGCACTCCCTGGCCGATTCCGGCAAGTGGGAGAAGACCGTTAACGACGCCATCGACTTTATCCTGGGTGGGGCACCGGCTGATGCCGGGCAGATGCCGGACCTGTTGCGTGCAGCGGGGAACATGGCTAACGCCACCATGCTCAAGAACTCCGGCCTGTATCAGCTGACTGATACTGCTCTGGCTATGAAGGAGTTTGGTATGGCTAGAGTGCTGCGCAGTATGCGTGACCAGCCTTGGTTCAAGGAGGGTGCCGTGGCTATCAAGACCCCGGATATGGCTGCTCGTCTAGACACCGTGCTGCGGGGTAATATCCAGAAGGAGATGCGCTTCCGCTGGCTGAATACGTACGCTGACGATAACCTGGACCTGACCCGTCAGGCCTCTTGGTTCAACGTCACTCAGAATGTTGGGCAGGCTGCACGTCACGTCAACGGCATGAGTATGGTGCACCGGCTGCAGGTTAACCTGAACTCCGGTATTGTGGCAGATGAGCTTACGCAGATGTTCAAGGGCGATGCTGAGGCGTTTAAGCGTCTGGAGCGTTTCGGGCTTACCCGTGACGTTGCGGACCGTGCTATCGCTGCCAACAAGGCTAACCCGGGAGCCATGTTCCAGCCGGACCTGCAGATGCAAGTTGAGGTTGTAGGCACGCGTATGATGGACTACCTGGTACAGCAGGTTCGTACTGGAGAGACCTCACACTTTGCGCAGTTCAACCCTATCGGCAAAGTCATTGTAGGGTACCAGAGCTTCGCACTGGCCGCCACTAACAAGATTCTGCGTAGAGAGCTGAACGATGCTGGGTGGATTGGTGTAGCTCACATTATGGCGTACCAGTTCCCGTTAATGCTGCTGGCTACTATGGCTAAGCATGGCATGGACGGGAAGGACGTAGACACCCAGAAACTAATCGGCGAGTCCGTGATGGGTATGAGTGCCATTGGCGGTGTATCCTTACTGCAGGATATCTTCCTGGGGGATTCTCCCCGCCACTCCCTGGCGTCTATGGGTTACGTCACCGGGCTGCTGGGTGCCGTACAAGCCCTGGCTACTGGGAATATGGATATCCAGACCTTCACTAAGCAGGTCCCGTTAATCCAGGAATTCGCACCTACGCGAGCTATCATCAATAACTTTGGAGACGATTAATATGGCATACAGCTGGCAAGAGTCGGTAAAGCCTGCAGGTACACAGGATATCCAGTGCGATATTGAGTATCTGGATAAGTCCTATATTCACGTTTACTTAGATGGTGCTGAGACTACTGCCTTCACTTGGACCAGCTCCACCAATATTCGTCTGAACTCCCCACTGTCTGCGGAGACAGTGGTGCTCCTCATTCGTAAGACCGAACGAGAGTACCTCTACATTGAGTTTGCTAGCGGTGCTCCGTTCATTGAAGGCAACGTAGATACCCAAAATACGCAGTTCCTGCATCTGGCCCAAGAGCTGGTTGAGGGGCGTTCTATTGAGGGGTTCTACGGCGACATTAACATGCACCGTTACCGCATTACGAACCTGGGGGACCCAGTGGATGCAAGGGACGCTGCGAACAAGCAATACGTCGATGCCGGGGATGCCCGGCTAGACCAACGCATTGATGCAGAGCACGCTGCTTGGGTAACCGCGGTAGCCAATGAGGCCGCTATTCGTAAGGCTGCTGATGACGCACTGGATGTGCGCACTACGAATCTTGAGCAGACGTACTTTAACACCAACACTAACAGTTTCCCTTGGTGGACTGTTCTGACAGAAGACACAGATACTGTGACTCCTGGTATGCCATTCACTAAAGCTAAGGTGCGTGTAAACGGGGTTACGCAGACTGCTGGCTATTCTTATACCGTGACCGCTGGGGTAGTGAAGTTCGCTGAGGTTCTCCCTGCTGGCACATTGGTTGATATGACCATAGGTATTGACACCGAAGCCGACACTTCTGCAACCTCTAATATTCTAGGTATTTTAGCTGCTGTGGACGGTTACTCTAGAATTGGCGGGGTACCGTCATTTGAGGCTCTACGTTTCGTGCGACCCGAAGCAGTAGGACAAAGGGTGCTACTCAGGAGCTACTACGCAGACGGCACCACTGGAGGCGGCGAATTCGTTTCGGTGCTTGGGTCCGCAGTTGACGATGGCGGACATATTTGCGTTCCCGAAGATTCTACTATGTACTGGAAAAGGGTGACGTCGCAAGTAAGGTTATCGGACTACGGGGTGTTTAGCCAAAACATTTCAGCAGCTACTAAGGTAGACCACACTGCAAAATTACAGGGCGCTATAAACAGAGCGAGAGATACAAATTCCCCATTAATTACTGGTCTGTCTAATGAGAACCACTATATAAGGAACGGGGTTTACATTACTGCCGGTGTAGATATAACGGGGATTAGGTCCATTGAAGGGGCTTTACCCATTATTGTAGACTCGTCGGTGTTCTCTGGTATCACGGCCGTTGGTTTTCCGGGAATAACTTGGGTACTGACGAACTTAAATGCTACCTACGGTACTAATGGTATGATTTTTGGTACTACCGTAGGGAACCAGTTAATAGACAGTATAACCATCCGTGATTTTAACTCCCGCTCTGCACCTTTAGGGGCCCAACTACACACCTTCTCCGGAACAGTCGTAAAAGGGAGTTTGTGCGCCACGGGGTTCAACGGCCCTGGTGTTTATCTAGCCAGTTGCTATGACTCGTCTATTCAAGATATTAGGGCCATATCTTGTGGGAACACTTCCTATTGGGGGATATTCCTAGACAGCTACCCGGCCGACTCGACGTCGTCGTTAGATACCTCTAACCATTTAACGATAGGCAGCATTGAGCCTCACGACTGCATTGACAGGTGCTTAAATGCGAATGCATCGTCCTCTTTTATTGGACATATCCACGAGGAGGCTAGCATTGTCACGGACACCTCGACCTGGAGTTCTGCAACTATATCCACAAATGGATTTGGGTGGACTAACACAATTCTATCTGGTGACTGGACGACCTATGGGGCAGTGCGGATTCTCCCAGCTTCCTCTTCGGCATCTAATCATGTTGTAACTGTGCTGTCTAACCAGGTATCTATTAATACGTTAAACGCAGAGGGTAACGTAGGGGTGCACTTTACCTACACAACACCAAGACGCGGTATTTTTATAGGTACACTGGATGTTATTTACAAGCTGTACGTAACCGCTGATGTTTATGGGAAAATTGCGTCGTGTCAAGTTAGAGGAACTGCCAGTGTAGTTACCATCCTAAGTGCTACACTTAATTTTGGTACCATGAATGTGCCGGGAGCATCTTCTACGCTAACTGCTAGTGGGTGTGTGTTTGAGTACCTCACGGCTACTACTGCAATCCTGTCTAGCTGTACTGTACTAAGGGGTAGTGTCACCTCCCTTACTGCAAACGGTGCCTGCAGTATTGCAGACATCGGTGCTGTGACTCTCGTAATGAGCGGCTCCCGCAGCTCTCTTAAAGATGCGTACATATCAGGGACTAGTACGTTCTCTGGGGATGGGGTTGTGTCTGGCAGCTCGTTAGTTGGGGCATCGACATTTTCCGGGTCTTACACAGTGTTTGGTATCAAGACAAACGCCAACTTGTCCGTTAATAACTCAACGATGCCTAACTACGGCTGCACTATCAGGGATTCGTTTGTAAACGGTCAGCTGACAGTGTCTGGGTATGCTAAGGTTAAACTGGATTCGGTGTCAGTAACTACACTAAATATCAGTTTAACTGGGGGTTATCTGTTGATGGACGACGTGCAACTGTCGGGCACCCTTAGTGGTAGTGCAATTTCAACCACTAATATCCCGTTACCTGGGGCTATGACTAAGGACCCCTCTAACGGGAAGGTGTACGTGTACAAGACCAGTGCATGGCACGAGGTTACTACGGCGTAGATATATCCAAATAGGAGGTATAATGACAGGGGCGGCTAAACGTAGTCGCCTCTCGGAGCTGCACCGCATGTTCACCGAGGCCTTGATTGAAGAAATCAAGCAGGCCAACGCTGAGGAGGTGCCGCTCCCCGCCGCAGATAAATCTGTTATTGCCAAGTTCTTGAAGGATAACGACATCACCGCGGATGCAGATTCCGAGGAGATGCAGGACCTTCGTGACGAGTTCGATGACGAACTAGCGGCGCGCAGAGAGGCGCGTAAGCAAGAAATTTTAAACAAGATTAGTGGTTCAGACTCTGAGGACTTACTAGAAGGAATTGTCTAATGGTATCGGTGAAGACTGCGCGAAGGCTGCGCATGCTCAACCAGAAACTTACTGGTTATAGTGCGAATCCGCGCAGTATTCCCAAAGAGGAGCGCGAGGATATCGCCATGATGATGGCGGCTGCCCTCAGTGATTTCCGGGAATTCGCATACATTGGTATGCGCTTCCTGGGCTTTACGCTCACGGATATGCAGGCCGGACATTGCAGAGTACATGCAGAAGGGCCCTAGGAAGCGCATGGTGGCCGGCGCAGCCGTGGTGAGGCTAAGTCTACACTGGCTGCGCTCTACGCCGTCTGGAGGCTCATCCAGGACCAATCCTGCCGTATACTGATTGTATCGGGGGCGGAGAAGCAGGCGTCTGACGTAGCGAACTTAATCATTCGTATGATTGAAACGTGGCCGCTGCTGTGCTACTTGAAGGCAGACCCTACTCGTGGGGACCGTACTTCGTTCGAAGGCTACGATGTTCATTGTGACCTGAAACCGCTGGAGAAATCTGCCAGCGTAGCGTGTGTCGGTATTACTGCATCCCTGCAGGGGAAGCGTGCTGACCTCTTGATTCCAGATGATATCGAGACCACCAAGAACGGTTTGACACAAACCCAACGTGAGCAGCTGCTGATGATTTCGAAAGACTTCGCGGCTATCTGTACGCACGGGGACACGCTGTACCTGGGTACACCACAGACCAAGGACAGTATCTACAAGACCCTGCCGGGGCGTGGCTTCGAGGTCCGAGTGTGGCCCGGACGCATCCCGTCTGTTGAAATGGAAGAACGATATGGAAGTACACTTGCTCCTTATATACTGCAGCTCATTGAGCGAGGTTATAAACGCACCGGCTTCGGCGTCGACGGGACGCTAGGGGAGAGTACCGATACTGGTCGCTATGACGAGGATGCACTGATTGAGAAGGAACTGGACTTTGGTCCAGAAGGCTTCCAGCTGCAGTACATGCTCGACACGACCCTGTCTGACCAGATGCGTACCCGTATCAAGCTGTCGGATATGCTCGTATACTCCGGTAGCCTGGATTCCTCGCCTGAGACCTTCTCCTACATCGCAGACCGCCGGTACCTGTACCAGCATGAGCATGAGGGGATTATGGGTCAGCAGATGTATTTCCCGGCGTTCTACGGGGATATGCACTTGCCGTATCAGCACAAGGTGCTGGTGGTGGACCCGGCTGGTTGTGGTGGAGACGAAGTCTCCTACGCTGCGGGTGGGGCTGCGAACTCGTACATTCACCTGTTCTCCGTTGGGGGTTTCCAAGGAGGTGTAAGCACTGAGAATATCGACAAGCTCATTGACCTGTGCGTAGAGTTAGACATCTCGGACATGGTAGTGGAGAGCAACATGGGGCACGGTACTGTGTCCATGCTTATCCTGAACCGTTTACGAGAGCGTCGCCTTGCTGGTATCGGCGTGCGTGACGTCAACAACACCACGCAGAAAGAGCGCCGTATCATCGACACAGTCAGCCCGGTAACTCGACGGCACCGCCTGGTAGTGCATGAGCGCGCTATCCACGACGACATCGGGACCTGTATGCTCTACTCCCGGGACCGTCGCTGGTTGTACTCTGCGTTCACGCAGCTCGCGGGTATTACATATGACCGTGGCAGTCTGGCTAAGGACGACCGAGCGGACGCCATCGCTATGATGGTGGCAGTACTGAACGGGCACCTGGTAGAAGATGAGAAGGTAGTAGCTGAGCGAGAGTCTGAGAAGCAGGCGCTGGCATTCATTAATAACCCGCTGGATTGGGCGCAGGGTATGGTCCAGAAACAGTTGCGGGGAGTCGCTGCACGGCTACAGAGCCGGGGTAGGGGCAAACAACATAGAGGAAGACGATAAGTGGCATCCATCATTGCGGCGAAGTCGCCGGATGTACAGTACGCCATTGTAGGCAAGAGCCAGAACCTTGAGAAAGAGGTGGCCCCTGATTACAATGTCGGCTTTGTGGGTACGGGTGCGTTGGATAAATTCAATGCTTTCTTTACCTACAGGGAGTCCCAAGGCTACTCGGCTACGGCTGTCGGGGAATCCTTTAAGGACGACGGTACCTTGCAGGCGCGGCTGTTCTCCATGCTGTTCCAGCTTAGCAAGACCGGCTACGTAGCGCTTACCGGGTACAGGTATGCCTCTTGGAGAGGGCTCTGGTACGGACTTCGACAACTCATTCACGGCCCTGCAGTCGGCCTTCATCGCAGCGACTAACGCTGCTGCGTCATAATAGGAGAATCAATATGGCAATTGCTAAAGCAACCTCAGCGCAACAGCAGGAGCTGCTGCGTCAACTGAACATTCTGGGCAAGGATATTTATGCAATCCTCACCCAGCCTCAGAACGCAGCACAGACTGGTGCAGCGTTCGACGCTAAGATTCCCGCACTGGAAGCTGCTATTGCAGCGGTGAAGGCGGCTAGCTAATGCGTAAACTGGTCGCTGGGTTACTGCTCGCGGTTACTCTGACTGGTTGCTCGGCGACCTCTGCACTGACCGGCTTAGTTGGTTCTAAGCCGGACGTGTCTGCACAGGTCGGTGCCGAAAACACCAAGCAAACCGTTGGCCTGAACAACAAGGTGGACTCCAGCGCCACCAACAAAACCGATGTATCAGATTCTAACGTAGGCACTTTGGACACGTCCAGTAAGAAGCAGGTGCAGACTATTAGCACCGGGACAATCCAGGCAGAGCGCCTGCAGGTGGTTAACAATGATAGTTACAGTCTTATCCTCGCCGGATTAGCTGGGGCCAGCATTCCCCTGGTCTTCCTAGTGGTCATTCTGGTGATTCGTAAACTGTTCAGGAAGAAGGGGCAGCAGGATGATTAAGGTAGGAGACGTGGTTGGGTCGGACCTCGCTACCCGGGCAGGTGCAGCAGTTACCGGCGCTACGGTATCAGGAGGTTGGTTGGCAGAGTTAATGAGCTGGAACTGGAGCACTATCAGCTTCATCACTGCGACGGTGTGTGCAGTGCTAACCCTGGCGTGGAATGCGTATTACAAGAGACGTACATTCAAGCTCCTAGAGGAGCAGGCACGTAAGGGGACTATTAAATATGAGTTTAAGGACTAAGGTTGTAGCGGCCCTCACGGGGGCCACTATGCTCGGCGGTGCTATCACCGGAGTGATTAAGCATAATGAGGGCTTGAGCCTCACCGCCTACAAAGACAGTGCCGGTATCCCTACCATCTGCTATGGTGAGACAAAGGGCGTCAAGATGGGCCAGAGAGCCACCCTAAGCGATTGTCAGAAGCAACTGATACAATCAGCAGGGGAACACGCAAAAGCCCTTGACGGGCTTCCTATGCAGCTCTCTGACGTAGCTCTACTGGGTGCACTGGACTTCACGTACAACCGTAGGCGTAGCCGGATTCAACAGCAGCGGGGTTAAGCGTAAGCTAGCGCAGCTGGATTATGCCGGAGCCAGCAAAGAGGTCCTGCGTTGGCGCTATATTACGCGCAACGGGGTTAAGTACGATTGCTCGCAGCTGGTTAACGGTAAGCCGAACAAGGTGTGCTGGGGCCTGTGGGAGCGCAGGCAGTGGCAGAGCAAGGCCATTGGGAACCAGTACAAGAATGTGAACGCAGCCCTGGCTGACTTGAAACGATAAGTGAGGTATACATGGCCTTAGTGAAATTAGTGAAAGCGGAAGCACCGGTACTGGGTGAAGCTGCCGAGACCTCGGGTTGGGGGCGTGCTTAAAGCTGCAGCGGTCCCAGACCCGACAAGTACCAGCGCACAGGATTTGGCAGTGACCCTGCAAGCACTGCTAGATGCTCTTCGGGGATTCCCGGTGCTATCTCTACGTAGTCCTTGGGCTGTACTGGTAGTGCCTCTAGGTGCACGTCTATACCTGGACCTGAAATTTATTATACTTTAAAATGAGGATATGTCTATGAACATCAAATACGACACAACATCCCCAAGTGGCCTGGCATGGCTCAAGGGTAGACGTGCTGGTGCCCCCTGCCGGTACTCGCAATAAACGTGGTTACTGGGTGGTGCAGGTATCTGGTAGAAAGATACAGGTACACCGACTAATCTGGGAGCTACACAACGGCCCTATTCCAGATGGTTATGTTGTGGACCACATCAAACCAAAACCCTAGTGACAACAGATTAGAGAATCTGCGCTTAGCTACGGTTAGTGAAAACAACTGTAATGCACGCAGGTCTAAGCGAGAGCATCCTCTGGCGTATACTACACAGGCACTTGTTGGCTGGGGAGTTCTGAAGGATGGCTATCGCTTCATGAAGAAGCACAGCTCCTACGAGGTTATATGCAAGTGGGTACTAGAGAACCATCTGGAGCAGCACAAGGCCTTCACCCCGGGGCAGGTGTATACCTGAAACCAAAAATTATTATACTCACCCTTGGGCCTCCCTCACCCTGAACGCGCCCAATTGCCCCCATAGGGGGTGCCTAGCGTATAAATGAGGGGGGGGGGGCGGATCTAGATGGCTGGATGTCTGGACGTCTAGACGGCCAAAGGGTGGCCCTAGGGGGCTGCTAGGGGCCTACTAGGGCCGTGCCAGTGTGCACCAGAGGGCCTCAGCGGGCCTGTGCTGCGTTCTATGGCTATCGCTAGTGCTACCCTTGAGCCATGCCAGGCCACTTGGGGATGTTGTGTCGTATTTGTATGTTCATAGACATATCCTCATTTTAAAGTATAATAAATTTACAGGTCCAGGTATAGACGTGCACCTAGAGGCACTACCAGTACAGCCCAAGGACTACGTAGAGATAGCACCGGAATCCCGAAGAGCATCTAGCAGTGCTTGCAGGGTCACTGCCAAATCCTCTGCGCTGGTACTTGTCGGGTCTGGGACCGCTGCAGCTTTAAGCACGCCCCCAACCCGAGGTCTCGGCAGCTTCACCCAGTACCGGTGCTTCCGCTTTCACTAATTTCACTAAGGCCATGTATACCTCACTTATCGTTTC
>CYGL01000530.1_pt1 | contig 14568 bp, 11 predicted proteins | sample 485531 | NCBI WGS metagenome assembly CYGL01 (sample SAMEA3497897, study PRJEB9818) | human gut metagenome | reverse complement strand
TGGGGATGGTAGGGTTGAGCCCGTGCCCCTGCTGAACGAAGTCTATCGCCTTCGTATGACTGTTGGTGCCGAAATACCATATCGGGAGGATATCCTTGGCAGGATTAGGAATCTCGCCCACATTATCATATATGTAGGCTCTCGGATTGAAGTTCCTGGTTCCCGGCTGCAGAGTATCTATCGTGTCCAGGATCTCGACATCTACAGGTGGAACTCTTCTCGCTATGGTGATCACCTTGGAAGGAGAGGCATCTGTGAGCTGCACGGCAGATGGATTGCCGGCTGCGCTGTACATCGCCCTGCATCTTATCGTTATCTGCTCGCCCATCAGGGAGCGGTCCAGGGTGGCAGTGGTCCCGTCTGAGGATATCTTCAGCTCCAGGTCGTCTGCCGTCACCGCCGTGAAGTATCCGCTGCTGCGGGCTATCTCCCACACGAAGGCCCGCTTGCCGGCGCTGCATTCTTCTGTTCCGAGACGGAGAGATGCCGTGATGGTCTGCTTGTCTTCATCACGGGTCGGGTTATAGTAACTGCTTCCACCAGAAAGCTGGAGTACCGGAATGTAATGCGTCGCATTACGACACGTAATAGAGACATCTTCTACAATATTATATATCTGTCCGGTTCTGGGGTCCATATACATTGCCTTGAACCTGAGGAGAATGGGCTTCTGCGGTGCGGCATTGACATACCAGAGCAGCTTGCCGTTCTCGTCTCCACTCGTAGTGATCACATATTTTCCTGCTGTGTTCACCAGAGCTGTCTTCTCTTCCACTCCGTCTATAACCCTGCGCCAGCTCACGTCGGTAAGCTGAGCATTGACGCTGCCGTTCGTCAGTATCAGGTCTCTGTCGATGATGCCGACTATCGGCTTGATGCATACCGGTACGAGGGAGTAATCCGGTGAATATTCTCCCGAGTCAGCGTCATAGGTCTGCTCGTTAGGCACACCGCCTCCCAGCGTTATCGATTTATTGACCTGCAGCGGCTGGTAATTGAAATCAAATCTAATCTGTTTCATGTATGATATTCTTGTTTATGGTTTCATATAATCTAAGGATACGGATTGTCTGTCGGCCTCATTGCCCATACCATCCCTCAGGGTGACGGTGGCGGTAAAGCTGATCTTCTTCGGCACACCGTCGCTGTCCAGCGAGAGGTCGTCCTGTGTCAGGACGATAGACTTGCCTGCACCTCCCCGCTTCTCAGCCCAGACGGTGTCCGAAGTCACGCGCTGCACTCCCTGCGAGTTCTCAGTATATCGGGTCCAGGCAACGTCCGTGTCGAGGATGTCATCCGTAATATCCTGCCCGTACAGGGTTGCCACGATGGTGAGCGGGGCGATGAAGTTGTCGAAGTCGTAGATGGCTTCCGCTTCCCGGAAATCCACGGTGAACGCAGGATTGCCTTCTATCATTGCCCAGTCGGTGCTGTTCCAGCGCGGTTCCGTATGGGTTCCCGTCTTCTGGCATCTCCACTTGCAGCCGGTGTACCATACGTCTGATGTTTCGTATTTGCCGGTTTCAGCGTTGAGCGATGCACAGTAATACTGGGCAGTCTTGCTAAACTGACCTCTATCCACGTAGGTCACTACCGGCTTGCCCTGATAGTCTATCTGTATGATGTCCTGGGTGATGATGCCGGCGGCATACATATAGTCCCGGTCCTTCATCAGTGGCAGGTTCATCTCCTTCAGGAAGGATGGCATATCTCCGAACACCATACCACTAGTTCCAGTTCTCCAGGATAGGCTTGGTCACACCCGTAAGCTTCACGATTCTGCCTTCAGAACTCGAAAAGATAGAAACATTGTTGCAGGCTCTCGTCGGTCTGGTTTCCCCATCTTGCGATATTCATGAGTTCGCAAGGAGGAAAATTCTTTCCGGCAGGAACATCTTCGTCCGGATACAGGGAAACCTCGATATAGTTGCTCACGGCATTCACGCTGTTCACTCTCATCCATGATGTGTAATAGAGTGCTTCCGTTCCTTCCACAGCGGCAGTAGCGAGGTTGTTGACGATACCCTTGATTACGTTGTTAACATGCTGTGCCGTGAAGTAGCCCTGATATTTCGACCGGAGTTTCAGTCCGTAGCAGTTATTGCCCAGATTACTCACCTTCTCGATGGTATCACTCTCCGTGAAGATCTGGTCGCCTTCCAGTGCGCTCAGACGGTTCACTATCAGTTCCATCACCTTCATGTAAGAGCGCACAGTAATAGATTCCACCTCAGCATTACCCTTGCTATCTATCTGTGCACCCTTACCGGTAAGAATAGAAGAAATAAAGTCTCCAAATGTAACCCCATCAGCAAACTCAGAAGCGCCAGACACAGAAACTCCTTTTAAGAACTTCTGTAAATTTTCAAAAGAGAGTGTGCCTTTCACAGTATCATCAATATCCTTGCGGATATATCGTTTCAGAACCGCTGCATTTTCATCCAATTCACCAGCCGTGGCAGCATACTTAATGTTTTTAAGCCATTTGCCACGAATGTTATCAACATTTAGCCACCCGTCAATCGTAACGTCATGATTAAAGATTGAGTCGCCTCTTACGGCCATATCGCCTCCAGCAACCAAATCTCTACCAACTGCCACATTGCCATCAAAGGAATGATTTTCTATATTGCCTATAGTCTGTTTGGAATACGTCATAATAATAAACCTGCAGATAAGTCAGAAAATAGCCTTGCTGCATCAGCGTTACCAATACTTAGTTCCGTTAATGCAGCAATATAATACACAATCGAAGGATAGCATTTCTTGCATATATGAATACCATTGTCCTTGATTACCGGAATAGGAAGATACACAGCTTGCTCAACCGTAGCATCTTTTGATGTGCAGGAATAGAATTCAAGGGACAGGCCTACAGATCGCAATACTATGGCACATACTGGTTTCTCTGCGTTTCCACGTATTCCAGTAAACGGACACGACTGCAAACTGTAAGCCTCGTCGGTGATTCCTATGGGAGTATAAACACTTTTCTTCCAGTCACTCATACGGAATACGAGCAGGCGCATGAAATCTTCCGGTAAAATCATCCAGCCACTCAAATCGTCTTCCCAATATACCGTATTTTTGTTAAGAATCTCGTTACCCGTATTCTCTTCTTTCCTGTAACCAATACCTTCGATTTTAAAACCACTTTCAAGTAAGCGTGTTGGAGCATCCATTTCTACCTTCTTAACGGCATCTGCAATTTTACTCTTGATGATTTCGTCAAGAGTTAACGTATCAGAATCGCCATCTAATATCAACGGTGTACTACTCGCGTTCTCGTCAATGGCTATTCTGACATCACGAACGATGTCTTCTATCTGCTTGATCATGGTTGAATCCTTTATTAATTACTACTTCTCGAAGAGAACACCATTAGCCTTGCCTGTAGCCAGGATGGTATCCCAGTTTCTCAGTTTGCTGGCAGAACAGTTGAAGTTGTCAACAAGGTAGTCTTTGGCATCCTCGTTGCAGGTCACCTTCACTACTGTGTATTCACCCTCATCAGAAGCCGTATCTACACCGCTAGTGGTCTCTCCTTCTACATCGTAAACAGAACCATCAACGGCATTCTCCTCTGCTTCCTCGTTCTCCGCAACCTCTTCTGTCTCATTCTCCAGCTCAGCCTCATCAGCAGCATCCTCACTAGCCGCATCACTAGCCACCGTTCCAGGCGATTCCATCGCCTGTCCCTCAGCATTGCCAGCCTGAGCCTTAGCCTGCGCATCAGCCTCAGCTTTCGCCTTTGTCTCAGCCTTAGCAGCCTCCTCAGCCTTTTTCTTCTTGGCAATCTCCTCGGCCTTGCGCTTCTGTGCTGCAATCTCCATTGGCGACAAACCAAGGTCTTTCACGTCAAGCAGCTTAATCTTGCCGCTGGCAAAATAATAAGAGCGCTCAATGACGGTCTGCACAATAGGATCAGTCGTCATAAACGTAGCAGGATGAATTCCGTACTTGTTCTCAAATCCGCCCTTGAACTCCACATGAACGGTAGCCTTGCCAGCTTTCAGGTTAAGCTGCCACTCCATCACGCCAATGGCACCATATTTCTTTAATTTCATAACTGTGTATTTAAAAGTAAAATGAAGGGGTGCATCATCGGTGATACCAAAGATACACCCCAAAAAATCAAAAATTATGAATCAACTACTCTTCCTGCGCAAACAGATCACCGTTGAACTCATCCCAGGATGTAGTAGTCTTGGTGTACTTCCACATCTGGCCAGTCATAGCATTCTTTGAAATGCCTGGGCAGTCGCAAAGCAGGTAATATACCTGGCCGTCGATAAGGTCGTCACCGGTTGGAGCAGTCTCGCTGTCCCACATAGTGAAGCCGGTAGCACCAGATGTGGTAGGTGTACCCTCACCGTCAATCCAGATATGGCATGTACCCTTCAAGCCGAGGCCGTCCCATACGAGAACACCGCTGCGCTTTGCCTCCTCACCCTCAACATCATCGTCAAAGCTGTGTTCGTTGCGGTAAACATAGTGAACAAGGCGGTCTTCGCCAATCAGAGCACCGCTGTTGCTCCACTTCAAGTAGTCAAGTGTAGGCTCACGCTTGATGTCAATATCACCGAATACGGTGTGAATGCGTGTTACCTCCCAGCCAAGGGAATTGGTCGTAACAGTGATAGTTACCTCTGGATGCTTAGAGAAATCAATACACTGAATGTTCTCAAGCAGATTCTTACCTGCAAGAAGCAAGGCTGTCTTAGGAACATCCTCACCAGTATAGAACATCTTGGCAAGTGCAATGAACTGCTCGTAAGTCCACTTGCCGCTCTTCTGCAGCAGACGCTTGAACTGCCAGCGGACACCCTCTGTATAATAGATGGTCTGAGGACCAATCTTGGTCTTTGTCGTTACCTTACCTTTTCGGCCTGACCACAAAGTGCGGTTGCCCTTCACCTTGAAATTGGTGATAGCCTGCTCAGCAATGAGAGCCTTGGAGAATGGAATCTGCTTCTTCTGTGCATCGAAGTAGTCAGATACAATCTGGTTCATACCACGCTTCTGCAAATACAAGAGGATAGGCTTTGGCACGATGGTATCAGGGTCAACCTCCTTCTGCGTCTCATAGAGAGCATTCGAAAGAATGATACAGGTTGTACCGGCAGGAATCTCCGGCACGGTACAGTACTCATCCGTTCTGTTGGTCTTCGGACCATTAACGGCAATAATCACAGGGTTATTGGTAACCGGATCTGTACCTGTGACAGCAATCATCAAGTCCTTGCCTGGAGTCTTGGTCTGGCCGTCCTCTGTATATCCATCTACGCCCTTCACAAGCAGGGTTCCATACTCAGCAGGGATACTCTGATCCTCAACTTCAAGCGGAAGAACTGCGGAACGGGCTGTTGTTGCTTCCAGCTTGGCCGATGTCACAACCTCACTTCGCGGTTCATCAATCATGTAATGTTGAACCTCAGGAGAATCTACGTTCACCGTCTTGGCTCTCAGCATCAGCTGCATCAACGGGGTATCATCCTTATGGAACTCGAAGAGATCATTGTCCACGGCAGTGGCAATGAAATTGCCTGCGTCAATACCACCGGTAGCTCTTGCACTCTCGCTCACGGTAGTACTTCTGCCAGGCATCTGTGTCTGGGCACCAGCAGTACCAGTGGTAGGTGTCTGCGTGCCAGATACTGTTTGAACATTTTCACCTGCAATAGGTGTGTTTACTGTTTCTGCCATTTTTCTTGAATATTTAAATGTGAATATTAAATTACTTACTTTTTCGCTTGTCGATGTCAGCCACGGCAAAACCTTCCATCGCCATCCGGCTCACGGTGGTCGGGAAACCATGTATCCAGCACCCCCTTCGCGGCTTCACGCAATCTTTCCTTTCAACCAGTTCCATAGGCTAGGTAGCTTCCTTGGCAAGGTCGAAGATACTCTCAGGCTTCTTCTTGGCTGGCTTGCTGTTCTTGCCACCGAGCTGAGGAAGACCGTCACCACGTCTGCCCTGGCGGAGCTGCTCCTGAATCTTGGCATTTCTGCCACGAACTTCACCTTCACGTGAGGCATCATCAACATCATCGTCGTGATTGATGGCTTTCAGTGCCATCATGATGCTCTCTGCGCTGAACTTGCCCAGGATACCATCCTTCATGATGTTAATCAGAAACTCCATGGCTGCATCGATCTCATCATCGGTCAAGCCTTCCTCCTGCTGCAATTTCTCAACAGTCGAGCGGGTCTCCTCGATGTTCTTGTCATACTGTTCCTGGTATTTCTTCTCCTTGGCAACACGCTCGGCATAAGCCTTGCTTGCAGCCGCTACCTCCTCACGCTTGGCTGGGTCTTTCATGTCCTCCACGAAGTCCTCGCCATACATATCAACCAAAGCAATCGCAGGGTCTTTGCCGTTACGCCAGTCTGTAAGGAATTTCGCAGAGCGAGGGTCACTCGTAAAGAGGTTGCTCATGGCCTCCTCTCGCCCCTGGTATTCGCCCAAACGCTTGTCGTAATCGTCGTAATCATCATTAATCTGACCGAAAAGAGCCTCGTCATCGTCAAACTGCTTGTCGGGATATTTCCCCTTCATGCGGTCCGAGAACAAATCACGCTTGCTTTTAACTTCTTTATTATCAGCCATAAATTTAATTATTATTTATAAATGAAAAAACTTTGCGCAAATATAGGCACATTCTCGCACAAAGCAAGTTTATCTTTTTACACACATTATTGCTAACTTTGAAGTGCCTTTAATAAGGTGTATCAATGCAATTTTAACCCCTTCAAACTACGAGCAGATGAAACATATTGGTGCAAACATGGAGTTCTCTGAGGAAAGACTGGAGAACCTGATGAGAGTGTATGACGACTATATCACGAGTTGCGAATACATAAAGATGCCTGAGGTGTACAAGCATATAGCTAACGCACCGGCAGACAGGTTCTATGTATCCGAAGTTCGTGCGTCTGTTGTCGTATCCGATATGTTGCAGGGAAAGCCGCTGCCAAGTATGCGCCCACTGAAACGTGAGATGTTCGAGGAAATAAGCAGGCGTGTCGTACAGCTCAGAGAACAGCATCCCACGTGGACGCTGCGGAAGCTATGCACCATCGTGGTAGAACAGCCTGCACCCAAGTTCTATATCACGCCAGGCAGCGCAAAGATAATGGTATGCAAGGCTCGGAGACAATGGATAAGAAAGAAAATGCAGAGACTAGCACACTTCCCCATGCTACAACTACGATGAACTACAAATTTAATACAAGGAAGGAAGTATGAACGCAATTAAGGCAGAAGAAATAGTAAAGGGACTGCTCAAGGAGAACGACCGGAGAAATGCCATCATCTATGCCAAGTTCGACCCGGTCACCGGAGAAGGTTCTATTGGAAGACGTGTCAAGGTACACATCTCCGACCATCCCCAGCCCGACCAATGGTTGCCAGTAAGGATGATGCGGATACCACTGGTCAGGCAGATAGTAGAAGCAGGGTCTATTGAAAGGTTCCTCCTCGACTATATGGAGGTGGAGGAAGTCACGGAGGATGATTTTCAGAAAGTGCTGGAACAGCTTACCAGGATGCGAATGCGGTACGACTTCGCCTTCTGGGCGGCCTGCTTTGTGTATATCAAGCGAAAAGGTGGAGGAACAGACTGCCTTTTCAGGCTCACAAGACCGCAGCGAAGGTTCGTCAAGAAGCTCGAGAAATACCGAAGCCGCGGCAAACCTATCCGTATCATCCTGCTGAAGGCACGCCAATGGGGAGCTCAACCACATCGCAGCTCTACATGGCATGGTTGCAGCTCGTACACCGTGTCGGTCTCAACTCACTCATCATCGCACACCAGGGTACGGGTTCCGATGAAATCAAGGATATGTTCGACCGCATGATAGCAGAATACCCTATTGAGTTCCTGTACAAGCTGGGTGAGGAATACAACGAGAACGAGCCTAAGCTCGTAGGTGTCGGAAAGTCCGGTGCCATCCACCGTGTACCTCAGCGCAACTGCAAGATAAAGATAGGTACTGCAGAACGCCCGGATTCATGCCGTGGCGGTGACTACAACCTCGTCCACCTGTCCGAGGTGGGTATATGGAAGGCGACGGACGGAAAGAAACCGGAAGACATCGTGCGCTCTGCAACGTCAGGTATCCTGCTGAAGCCATACACAATGATTGTGTACGAGTCAACGGCAAACGGAACGGGAAACTTCTTCCATCGCGAGTATGAGGCTGCAAAGAAGAAGCAGTCGCAGTTTGAAAACATGTTCGTATCATGGTTCGACATCGAGCAATACACACTTGCCTTCGATAGCGAGAAGAAGAAAAAGAAGTTTGCAGAATGGCTTTGGAAGAACCGCAATAACGACAATATCCCTTCCGACCGTGAGGAGCCGGGCAAATACCTGTGGTGGCTCTGGAACAAGGGTGCTACGCTCGAAGCCATCAACTGGTATGTGGAAGAGCGAAAGAAGTACAACGACCATGGACAGATGGCAGCCGAGTTCCCGTCAGACGATGTGGAGGCGTTTGTTCACTCCGGACAGCGTGTCTTTGACAAGTACAAGGTCGAGGTTCTCGAGAAGTCAGTCCGCCCACCTCGCTATGTGGGTGATGTGTACGGCAAGGGTGAAGAGGGCAAGGAAGCCCTGATGGATTTGAAGTTCACGCAGGATGCGCAAGGCCAGCTGTGGGTCTGGAGTCTCCCCGAGATATGGGAAGACGAAAAAGTCACGAACAGGTATCTTACGGTTGTCGATGTAGGCGGACGTTCCAACAAGGCAGACTGGTCCGTCATTGTCGTGTTCGATAGATACTGGATGATGGAAGGCGAAAAGCCTTGCGTCGTTGCCCAGTGGTACGGCCATATAGACATTGACCTCCTGGCATGGAAAGCTGCACAGATAGCCAAGTTCTACGACAACTCCCTGCTCGTCATTGAGTCAAACACGCTCGAGACGCACGACAAGGAGCGAGACATCGAGGGAGACCAGTCCGGATTTATCCTCAACCAGATAAGAAGTGTGTACAATCATCTGTACGCACGCAAGCAGAGTGCTGAGGATATAAAGAAGAAGGCTCCGAAGAAATACGGATTCCATACAAACGTATCTACAAAGCCGATGATCATAACAACCCTGGTAAGGGTTATCCGTGAGAACATGTACATCGAGAGAGACCAGCGTTGCTTAGACGAGTACATCAACTACGAGAAGAAGCCTAATGGTGCGTATGGTGCCATCGTAGGTGCGCACGACGATTTGCTCATGACAAGAGCCATCGGTCTTCACATCTGCTTCTTCGAGATGCCTGTACCGAAAATAGTAATGAGGGTAAGCGAGTTTGCCCCAGCAAAGAAGAAGGTGGTATCAGCTGCCACCATATAATTAAAGGTCGGGTAGAACCATCTACCCGGCCTTTTTCCATTCAAGCCGCATTCCGGCCATAGTTCCAGGCGATTCCATCGCTTGTCCCCATTATGCAGCCTGCTGCTGAGGCTGCATATATCTCTGCAACAACTGCGCTGCACGTGGGTCTGCATGCACCTGCTGCTGAACCTTCTGTATAAGCTCTGGAGAAACACCCTGCATCTGCTCGCCACGCTCCATGGCCTCCTTGTTGCTTCTGATGCTCTGCAAGAGATCGTCCGCAAATGGGAAATCGCCATTTTCCAAAAGCTGCTCCACGCTGATAGCCTGAGCCTGCCAGAGCTGCATGAGAATGTCGTTGCTCAGCTGGCGATATACAGGAGTTGTCGTGCTCTCGGTAACGTTAAGGTCAAACTCAACGTCTCTAATCTTCTGAGGGTCACGCTTGATTTCAGCTGCGTTCTTACCGGCAATGTTTGCCATGGTAATATCATCATAGAACTGCTGTATGTTCTTAACATCCTTGATGGCTCCATTACGGATGAACTCGCTGAACACTTCGAGAATATCAAGAAGTGAGGTCGTGGCGTTCTGTGTCTGCTGGCTGTAGAGTGCTGCACTCGTGCCGCTATAGCCAGGCTTACCCTGCAAGGCTCCATTCACGCCCGAAATATCCTCGAAGAACTTCAGCTGCATACTGAGCAAATCCCCGATTCCTATGTTCACGGAACTTGCAGCAACCTGCTGCGGTATCTGTCCGCTCTCACTAGGCTCATACACAATCACTCCGTTAACCTCTGTCCATCGTTCTGCAATATCCTCAATGGATACGCCTTCCGGCAAGCAGTCCTTCGGAACGAGAAGCACACCCTTGGCGGTTGCTCTGATTACCCAGTCATAAAGGGTGATGAGGCGGTTCACATAGCGCTGCTGGTCTATCACGTCAGCCACGAAACTGTGTATCTCTCCGTCTATGAAAGGATAGGCCATGAATACATAAGGATGACTCTTGTGCTCGTATGGAGTCTCGCCCTCCTCCAGGATGTCACCAAACGGACTGATATAATAGTAATACCAGTAGTTGTCGGTGAACCACTCTGTCGTAATCAAAGGAATCTCCTCTTCAGGAATACCATCCTCCAAACCCTGCTGCAAGCGCTTTTCGTTCTCGTCAAGAACAAGTTCCTTGTAGTCTTCCAGGTCTATCTTGAATCGGCATCCGTTCTGCGGATCATAGCATCTGTAGCGGTCTCTCTGCTCCTTCTTCCATACCTCTATCACACGGCATCGGCTAGGGTCTGTCGTTACCAAGAAGTTCCAGTTCTTCTGTGTCGGATAGCCGAACTGGTCTGCATACATCGAAAACTGCGCCTTCTCAGAGGCATGGCGGTAAATCTCCTTCAATCGCCTGTAATCATCTGGCGACTTGGCAAACTGGGCGCAAAGGTCACCAAACGAAATGTCATGTATCTCTCCAAGAATGTTGCAGTCCCATCCTCGTGGGTCTCTCATGTTGGAGTCTATGAAGAAGTTGTTCGGCTGCACGTAGTCTGTCCAGCAGTCAAAGCGGTCATTCTTCCAGCATGCGTACTTGCGTTGTACGCAAAAGCCGGAGATAAGGAACTCCTCCATCGTGCGTGCCAGCAATCCACTCATGCGGTTCAGCTGCATGTTGTACTGCAGAATGGTGCTCATGGTCTCGCCAAGCTTCTGCTCGTCGCGGTCTCTTGCCACACATGTCGGTTCCTTCGACTGGGAACGGTACACACCTATCACGTTGCGGACCAATCTTCTGATAAGATTGTTCTTCAGCGGGATATTTCCCTGACTCTTGATGTATTCCTCCTCCGTCATGCGCTTGTTGTCAACCTCGATGATGTCGTCCCACTGCTTGCCATAGCAATATCTCTTGTTTCGCTGGCGGTCCCTGCGGTAATCATCCATATTGCTGTAATGCAGGCTGGCTTCCATGAGAATGTCAAAACCACGTCTGCGGTCGTCGGATTCCTTCGCTCTTTTCACGCTATCTATAACGCTTTCGTCCGGTGCCGTGGTCTTCGGCATGATGTTACTCAAACGGTATAGTCTAGCTCTTTTCTTTGTTGCTACTGCCATAATAATAATGTATTAATGTGTATGGCGGCAAATATATGAATAAATGCCGCCATACCGAGTTTAACTATTTACGGCCGTTCGCCTTTAGCTCAGTCTGAATGAGCATGAGCAAGTAACCGATGTCATTCTTCTCCTGCAAGTCCGTAGCCTTTGAAAGCTTCTCCTGCAACTTTGAGCGTTCCTTCATGAGGTCGTCAACGTCCATTCTCGTAAAGCTGTCCGCATAGACGAGCTGCTTCTTCAGGGCGTTCAGTCCGTCTGTAACCTCCTTGCGCTCCTCATCACTCAAAGGCTCCTTCAGCTCATTGTTGTATGCGTCGATGTCTGCCGAATAGTCCTCGTAGATTTCCATGCGTCGATACTCCGGCGAGTTGTAGAGCCAGTTGATTTTATCCGCATAGTCCATGACTCCATTGTCGGTATCATCCTCATAATGCTTCAGGCGTGCCTTGATCTTGTCGTGCTCTTCCTTCATGCGGAAGTATTCGTTGTTGATGGCACGGTACTCTGTACGCTCGTCACCGTTCTTCAGCACACGGTTGAGGACAAGCCAGTTTCTAGGGTCATACTCACGGTCTCCGAACATGGTATCAAACATCTTGGATGTCTTGTCGATGGTGTTGCTGACACCACCGAAGTAACCGTTCAGCAGATATTCAACCTTTGCCGGGTTGATGTCGATGGAACCCTTTGTGTACTGGTCGCCTCCACTCACATCGTTCATGACGGCAGCCAGGTTTATAAGATACTTGTTGCCGCTCTTGTAAGACTTTGTCCACTCTGGCATATCCTTGTTCCAAGGAGTATCCTTGTAGAGTGGCATACCCGTCCACGACTTGTTTGCTATCACCTCTGCAAAAGGCTTGACAGAAGAAGGAACAAAGGCATTCCAGCCTCCACCACCTTCAAGGAAGTCTATTGGCATGAGCTGGCTGAACTGACCTGCAATCTGGTTTGCAAGCTCCTCGCCCGTATAGTGTTCCTTTCCGCTTACAGCACTCATGGCAAGTTCACCCATTCCGTACATGGCTCTGTACTCAACAGGAAGAGGAATACTTATCCACTGCTCATCCATGCCAGGAAGACGGAATACGATGTTTGAACGTCTCACGTACTCAGGAAGGTTGTAATATGCGTTCTTGTCGCCATCATCCCCATCGTCACCGCTACCGATCGCAGCCATCAGCAAACCGAGCATGAACATGGCACCTACACCTGTAAGCGCCTTTCCCGGATGCCGTCCGAGCTGTCTTCCGAAGTTTGTTGTTCCTTGCACTGCTGCATTCCAGAAGACGTAGAAGCTTCTTCCAAGTCCTGATACGAAGGCTGCCGTGTTGCCCCCGAAGGTCTGGCCGTTTGCGCCCATGAACTTTGCACCGCTACCCTTCTTGTTGAAGTTCACGCTAATCTCCTTGGCATCATAGATGCTTCGGTCGATAGAGCGCTTCATCTGACGGGATGTCATGAAGGCAGCAAAGCGGGCACAGTTCTCAACCGCGCGGTTGTATTCATCAAGGCGTTCACCAAGCAGGCTCCATGCCTTACCGATGGAAATTCTTCCGGCGCGTCTCAACTCTCGCTTGATGTCATTCTTGTGCTTCTCGATGTCCCTTACGGTAGAATAGCCGGTCTCGCCTCCGTTATCCATGAACAGCTTGAACATCTTTTCCGTTTCGTTGTTCATGTCAAGCGTACCATTGCGAAGCTTGGAGAAAAGTATCTTCATGATGGCTGGATTCACCTTCATGAAGTTCTTGTTGTACCTCACCGCATAGTTAGGACTTTCCTTCACCCATACCATGGTATTACCATACAGGGCATCACGAATGAAGTTTGACACAACGAAATCAGGGTTTCGTGTCGTGTAGAATGCGCTGAGCTGGCGATTGAGGGCTTCACCTGCACGGAGGATGGCACCAATAGCACCGGCATTGTCATTGTCCGGGTTGGTCTGTCCGTTCAACGCCTGTGCCGCACGTGGGTTGCCATTGATGGTTACCACGTAGTCAACTCCGTTTCTCTTCACAAGAACCTGGTGCTGCTTCAAGTCGCGACTCTCAACAACGCGATAAGGAATGTCCGGATGTTCCTTCTGGCTTCTGTACTTGTCTGGCTCATTCTTGCACAACTCCTGCATGCGGTCGTTGAAGTCCTTGACCTTTTGCTCGATTTCGGCAGGGCTGTCATTCTCGCTGAGGGTATCCACAAACACAGGTTTCCACTCATCTGTCACATCATCATGCTCCAGCCATACGTTGCTGACGCTCACAAGGTCGCTAGGATGATTAAGGGCGAAGTTCAGGAACTTCTGCTTGACAAGTGTATTGCGGTTGCCCTGCATGATGGCACTCTCGGCCATGCTCTCCATGTTGGCAAACGGATCATCAGCCTTGCTCTTACGTCCCTTGGCAGTCTTCAAAGGTGCGTTGAATGCACTGTTCTTGTCAGACAGGTAAGCGTAAGTATCCTCTCCTATCTTCTCGTCAAAGCCACGAAGAGGAATGTAATACTCATACATGGAGTTGATGTCGTCATAGGTTTCCTTGCTCATCAAGCCGCTTTCGTAGGCCTTCTGCAAGGTTGCGCCAGTTACGGCATTAACCTGTTTCCAAAGCTTATCCGTAGCATTCAACGTCTCATACGTGCTAACCATGGATGATGCTTTCAGCTCAGCCTCACCAATATCTTCCTTTCCAGTCAAAGCCGTGAGACCTGCATAGTCTCTGCCTCTGTTTTCAAAGTACAATTCCTCTTCACGGTCATGCTTCTTCTGCTTCACGTCTTCAAGGCGGTCTATGGCATCCTGGTCGAGTGGGTCTTTTGCTACAGCTCGCTGGGCTTTGGCCAACTCTTTCCCGAACTCCTCGTTTGCCTTTTTCTCTGCATCTCTGCGAGCCATGACAACATTACGTTCCAGTCCATGTTTGGCCATCATGTAATCAGTAAGCATCGCACGCTCCTCTGCATCCTCAGCCAGACGGCTCACCTCATTCAACAAAGGCTTGAACAAAGTTTGCGCAAATGACCTTGCACTCTGCCTGGTTCACGGATGAAAGGCGGTTCTCACCCAGGTATGGATTCTCGAATCCTGCCACATCCTCGATGTGTACCTTGC
>CYGL01000529.1_pt1 | contig 14578 bp, 11 predicted proteins | sample 485531 | NCBI WGS metagenome assembly CYGL01 (sample SAMEA3497897, study PRJEB9818) | human gut metagenome | reverse complement strand
TCAGGTATATCATATTCTCCATCAGATGTTATCTGAATATCATATCCAAGCCTTCCTTTAATGGTGAAACCTGTTGGCAATCCTGTTACACGTATTTTTATAAGATTCTACATATTGTAACGGTTTTACAATTATTTGCCAAAATTGAAATATTATTGTTATTTGTAGGTGTATGGGTTATTATACACTTATTTATAGCATTATCATAAGTTATTTTTCCACCACTGTTAACGAAAGGATTTGCATAGGTAACGCCAGGAATATATGTATCCACAGGCTTTGACATATCATACCAAAACACCATGTGTTCTTTCACCCATTTGTCTATCACCTTGCTTATGTCGGTTTTCGCCTTTCCTGCCGACTTGACAAGTCCAAGTTTTCCTATGTTAAAAAAACCTATTTTTCTCATTTTTCGTCCATTTTAACCCACTCATCAGATAAAAGCAGCTTCTCAAACTCTCTTGTGCCAGTGTCGTATGTGTCGTAAGGGAAAGGGTGTTCCGTTCCGTCCTCAGGTAACGTCATAGGCATCACTTCAATAACCTTATTGGTATGGATCATATAATACATACCGTCTGTCGATCGTCTGAAAACGGACAGGTCATCTTCCGAAAACATAATCTCGGCATCTATTTTTGGTACTATGGAAAACTGCATATTATGAATTTTATCTATTATCGCAAAGATAATTAAAAAAAAGTTAAACGTATTGGTTACATACGGTTTTATGTCGTATATTTGCTGAAAATTTAAAAAAAACATATCTATGAATGTACTGAGCCTTTTCGATGGGATGTCGTGCGGACGGATAACACTTTCCGAACTTGGCATTCCTGTAGAAAAATACTATGCGTCCGAAGTGGACAAGTTTGCCATAAAGACAACCATGCAGAACTTTCCTGACACCATACAGCTTGGTGATGTAAGAGAACTTGAAGTAAGCAGAATGGATAAGATAGACTTGATAATCGGAGGATCGCCATGTACGAACCTGTCCATGTCCGGCAAGAGAAAAGGGCTTTCAACGAAAGAAGGCATGGAGGTTTTAGACTTGCAAACGTATCTTGAATTGAAGGAGAACGGTTTCGAGTTTGAAGGGCAATCCTATCTGTTTTGGGAATACATACGTATATACCACGAACTTATTAAGCGTGGTGACAATCCCAAATTCTTCCTTGAAAATGTGGAAATGGGAAAGAAATGGGAATCTGTGTTCAATGAAACAATGGGGAGGGAAGGAATCCATATTAACTCCGCCCTTGTATCGGCACAAAACAGAAGGCGCATATACTGGACGGATATCCATGACGATATTCCACAGCCGGAAGATAGGGGTATATTGTTAAGGGATATTCTTGAAGAAGAGGTTGATGAAAAATATTTCTTGTCTGACAAGATGATTGAATGCTTGAAGGGCAGGGTAAAGACGGATAATGATCCGATATGTGTTGCGATGCCAGCCTGCCTTACTCCAAGAAGAACCGAATATGGAAAACAGATAAGAAAGGAATATGAAGCCGGGATTGTAAAGGAACAGAGAAAGAACATCCAGCAGCTTGAACCTAGGGAAGATAGAAAAACCAATTGCCTTACAACCGTACAAAAGGATAATCTGATAATTGTTTCGGGAACGATACGTACATTTAGAGGAAAACATTTCCGTGAAATAAAATCGGGCAAATCATGCACACTGATGGCAAGGGCTAGAAATGACGGAAACGCACAACCATGCGTTATAATTGGTACCCCTAATATTGCCGATATTACAATTCCAAACAAATATATAAAGAAAAATATACGCAGTATAGACGATAAGGTTCATACATTACTTGCTACATCACACAAGGGAGCAATGGCAAACGGTATGACGCTAGTTGATAACGGTAATTTTCGTATTCGTAGGCTTACCCCAACCGAGTGTGCACGGCTTCAAACCGTTCCCGAATGGTATGTATGGGATGGAATATCCGACACACAGCGTTACAAGATGTTAGGTAACGGGTGGAATATAGAAACAATAAAACATATCTTTAAATATATTGAAAAATGAACGTATTGAGTTTATGTGACGGATAGCTTGCGGACGTATCGCACTAGAGAGAATGGGATATAGAGTAGACAAGTATTATGCAAGCGAAATAAACGAACCGTCTATCAAGGTTGCACTGGATAATTACCCCGATATAATTGAATTGGGGGATATTAGAAACTGGAACAAATGGGATATACAGTGGGAAGATATTGATTTGCTGATTGGCGGAACACCATGTCAGGATTTCTCACAGTTAGGGAAAGAGAAACTGAACTTCGATGGCGAGCGTTCGGGATTATTCTTTGAATATGTCAATATACTCAACCATATCAGACAGTTCAATCCTAATATAAAATTTCTGCTTGAAAACGTGAAGATGAAATCCGAATGGGCTGATTTGATTTCGTCACATCTTGGAATAGACTATGTGTATATCAACAGTTCCGATTTCTCCGCACAAATGAGAGCAAGATACTACTGGTGCAATTGGGAAATACCTGCATGGAAGGACAAGGGAATATTGTTCAAGGACATAATCACGGACGGGTATGTGGAGAAAGACAAGTCATGGTGTATGCTTGAATCATGGAACAGGTTTGCCAAGAACCCCGAATCACTGTTGAGAAGATATAAAAAATCACTTACACCGTTGATATTCAACTCACCCGACTGTAATCCCGAAAAAGGTTTCAGAACACCCAATATTACGGAAGCGGAAAGATTACAGACCGTACCCGAAGGATACACCAAGTCGGTACAGCCACATATAGGCATGGGGCTGTTAGGAAACGGATGGACAGTAGATGTAATTAGTCATATTTTGAAAGGAATAAAATGAACCCGATAGTTAGTCATATATTTGCATTCCTTTGCGGATGCTCGTTTGTCATACTTGGTGCTATTTATTTTGGAACGAAAGGAGATTGAATGGAATAATAGACGGGGTGCTAAATGAATTGTGCGATGGAATGTGTGTAGAGTGTGATAAGTGCTTTATTAATTGTGGGAAATTAACCGATATTAACTCCCCATTACTGATAAACGGTAAGGGGAGTGATATTGTTATAACCCCGGACCCATAGAAAGAAGCAATGTACTATCTTTATATGCAGCACTGTTAAGGCTTACCCATACTCTACAACTGCCCGATTGAATCAGTTCCGATGATATTAATATTCTCACCTTCTTGTCAATGCTAGAATTGGCGGATACTGAAAAATCCTCTATTGTTTCTCTTGATTCACCTATAACCATAGGATCTTCAAATTTCTTACTTGCAAACCTAGACATACAACTATTATTACGGAAAGAAATAGAGCTACTCGAACCGTTTCTCACTCTTACAGTAACTTCAATATATCCCATAACGGATGGCATCACTCCACCAATTATTGTTATGCTTACGTAAGAACCAACTATCTCTATATCTCTTTTACTTACCATTGGTACGGAATATGCTATATGAGCAATATCGGGATCATCTTGCTTCAATATAGCTGTACTAAGGAAAGGATAAACTTCCCAATCACCAGCAGTCATACCCCACGAGTTTACAGTAACCATAGCGTATCCTGTTCCTATCTTCTTGTCGGCAGTAACACGCCTAGACATCTGACTGGTCTTGTGCTTAACATAGACACCGAAATAGCAATCAGCTATCTCGGCAAAGTCACCCATGTTAAGAAAATCAGTATCATGCCCCTCCGATGGCATCATTATAGCCGCAGAACAGACAAAATTACTACTTGTAAACTGATTGGTAGCAGTGTCCGGGCAGGAGAATCTACTTATCGGTGGACTGGCAAGATGGTTGTATCCGTTAAAGTCGGTAAGACGACATGGGAACCTACCACCTGTCGGTGCTGTATATTCCCATCCGTTCATGCTTCCATCTGCGTGTTTTGGCGCATCCCAGTATCCTGCCATTTGAAAAGGTTTGACACCACAGTTCCCATCCCATCCTTGCCACCATTTTTCATTTGGTCCAGGTGCAAGGCTTTCGTAACGTACAGGTTTGTACCGTGCCCACGGGTTTATTTTCCCGTGGGTGTTTGCGCACGCATACCCTAAATCATAACCATCACTAGTAGGACCGATGCCAAGAGTGGCGTAAACGTCACCAGCAAGGTTTATCGGGGCTGTAATCTTTCCGTTAGAATGACTCATAATATTTTTTATTTATTAATTGTTAATACCTAATCTCTTTTCCAATTCTCTTACTCTTTTCTTTAATCTTGTAACCTCATCATCAACTTCCTGCAAACCTTTCCACACAACGGGGATAAGTCTTTCATAAGTAACCGTATAGTAATCATGGAACACATCCCTTACCCATTGTCCAAATCCTCCTGCTATAAGGTCTTGTGCTATCAGACCAAACTGGTCATAGTCATTATTGTACACCTCGGAGTTTGCCTTGGCAATATCATTCCAGTGGTATTTTACAGACCTGAACCTGTTTATAATGTTCATGGCATTGTAATTCTGAATATCTTTCTTTAGTCTGATATCAGAACCGCTCGCCTTGGCTGTTATCTCTGCCTTTGAATGGATTCCTCCGGCCGGGGATATTTCAACCACATTTATATTAGCCGTAGCAGTACCAGTATCAAACGAAAACCAGCTAGATGCGTTCACACCTAATTGACCCCTAAAAGTTCCTCCACCATTATAAAAAGCTATGGAGCTACCTCCGGAACCGCTGCTTCTTACCAACTGGAGAGTGTCATAGGTGTCTGTTTGAATACGTAATCTCTTACCGCCATAATTACGTATGAAATTGCTATCTTCCATATATATTCCGCCACCATAATTCTGATGATACCACCCTGAATTTCCTGTGCTTCTGAACCAATCGGAGCATTGAATGGAATTGGGAAGTTTTAAATATACATTTGAAGAACCGTTTACACTAATACCAGCACCCGTATGGGAAGCGTTGTGGTCTTGTATATAGAATGTTCTAGCAGAAGTCCACACATCCGCACTAGAAGCCCTACTGTCAGCCAACGTGGAAGCACCTCCTGCCGATACAGCCACAGACGTATTGGATGTGGATTGCAGACTTTCCCATGCGGAAACGTTACACCCATAAGACCAATATTGGTATTCAATGTTTGCATTGTGGTATGAACCAATTTGGCGCACCTGCAATTCAAAATTGTTTGTTCCTACACGTACAAGGCGAATGTTATCCATTCCTTTTGCAAATGTGGGGAGATAAAGGCGTGCTGAATTTTCAACATTTCCCACACTGCTATTAGAAGAACTAGGGCCACTTCTCATATAAAATATGGCACAGAAGTGATAATTCCATACTTCTGACTGTGCATGATTTCCATGGGCATACCATATCCTTCCCCAAACCGTTACTGACCTATATGGTCCGGTTCCCGATTCAGAACAAGCGAATATCTTTTTCCAACCATTATCTTCACCACCTAGAGCAAATCTTACTGCATAGCATCTACCTATATTGTAATTTCTAGGTAAGAAATTAAGATGCCAATTGTCTAGCATATCCGCATTTAAATTAGAGTTCAATGTTGTGGAATTGCATTGGTAAGGCTGCTTGCCTGTGCTTACGGTAGATACGAACCTGCTCGATTCGGCATAGTTACCTATATAAACCTTATTATCGTGCAGTACGATATTGCATAATACATTATTGCTTGAATCTCTTGAATCAATCCAAGTATAACTTCCACCGCCCAATACCAACCGTCTTTTCGAATCCCAGTTTGCAGCAAGATAACCATTATGGGAAGTAATGTTGCTGTGTACATCTAATACCCCTGTTCTTACATTCAGCCACATGGCATTGTTTCCTTGTCTTACACCGCTGGTAGAATCTATTGTAGGATACCAACCGATTCCATTCCATGATGCAAAACGTAAATTAGCATCGGTTGAAGAAGCTGTATCACCACCACCACCATGAATCCAATTACCCGAAGTTTTAACTACTCTTGTTCCATGAGGAATATAAAATCCTTTGTTGGTATCCATCGCCAAATCCCCCGTCATGGTGTCACCTGCTTTCTTTACGTAACGTCCGTCAGAATAGCTGGCGTAGTTTCCACTATGTATTAACACAACCCAATCATTCCACTTTGAATCATCATGCCTTCTGTATTTAATCGTGTTTGTATCATAATGGAAAGCTAACTGAGTATTTCTTGTTGGAACGTCACCTAGACTTAGCACAGTAGTATTTGCAGATAGGGTAGCATCATCCGTAGGTTTAGGGTCAATAGTAACTACGTTTCCATTTCCAAAATATTGGTTTACAGTAGTGTATCTACCTCTAAGCCAAGAACGCATAACACCCTCTCTTCCACTAAGTCCTGCTAAATGTACTCCGTCAAGTAGGTCTGCATTAAGATTGGTGTTTACAGTAGTAGACACGCATTGATAAGGTGCTGTTCCTTGCGGTGCTTTTGATATGAACCGTCCTGTATTGTAAAAGAACATATTTGCATCCCCTGCTTCCAATGAATCATGCTTGCTGACAGCAAGTCCATATCCGGGAACAAATGTATCATACCATTCATGGCGTAATACTACTTCTTGGGTTGCATTATCACATCTGAACCAAATACCTTCTCCTTGATTCTTTGCAGTAGAACCTGCTGACCATATTATAAGCTGTTTGTTGTAGGTTGAATTCTTTATTGTCAGTACACCGCTCATGTTAATGCTACCAACACCCGTCATATCTCCGCTTACATTAGCTGTACCGTTGAAAGGCTGACCCCAAAGGGTACGGGAAGTGGCAAGTGAACTAGCAGAATCAGACCTATTATAATATGATGGAAGTTCGTTCCCGTTGTCTGATGGTAATGTAGTGTACCAAGTTCCATCGGATATATTTGTGGTAACTCCCCTCCTATTTAAGATTGATACCTGACAATCATTATAATCATAATAATGCCAGAATAATCTTATCTTCTTGGTTGTAGTATTATAGAATAATCGCCACATTGTGGTACCACCATGTTGAGTAGTGCTTCCGTAATAATTCAAAGACCCCTCATAACTTGTACTCTCTTTATTAATTGTATGAAATACAAGACTTATAATACCTGTACCTGAGTGCCTACATTTACTGAAGTGTCATGCTGTTAACCAGACCAACCACCAGGTACGGTAGCTTCAAGCACCAACCTATAACCTTCGGTATTTCCATTACCTCCTGTAAGTGTTACATGTTGATTGACACCATCTGCCCGCAAAAATGCAGATTGATGATAACCGTCTAATAAATCTGCATTTAAATTATTAACAAGCGTATTGCTTGAAACTATCAAAGGTGATACCCCTGTGGCAACAGTTGACATGAATCTTGGTGCTCTTACATCATTTGGAGTAACACGTAAAACCAGCTTGTTGTTATGGTCTACGACACCAAATCCTGCACTATCCGTACTACTTCCTCTAAGGTTTCCTATATACCAGTATGTGTCATACCAGTTGAACCTTAATCCGTTTCTTATAGAAGTTAACCCACCATCATCGTTCCTGATAACTCCGTTATCTTTATAGATATTGGTAATATCACAATTTTCCACTCCCTTGAATACGATTGAGCTGGAAGAAGATGCGGATGTAAGTGTTCCAGTCATAGTATCGCCAGCCTTTTTCACCCATCTACCGTCCAATACGGAAGTAGGGATATGACTTGCGTCTATGATTTTACTTGAATCAGCCTTTTTCAGTTCAGCCCACATAGCATCAGCGTCAAGTCCTCCCTGTCCAGCCATGTCGTACAGTTTCTTTATCGTGTACGCATTAAACGTATTGTCAAGGTCTGAATCGGAAAAGGTTGTGCCGTCAGTAAGGTTTGCGAAGCTGTAAACGGTATTTACAACACCGCTACCACCACCACTACCACCTGTTTTCACTCCAAGAGCAGATACCCAACCGTCCGAGTAGAATCCTACCGTGTTTCCGTCTGTTCTATGCTTCACTCTCAGAGCCTTGTTTGCCGAATCGTAAACAAGCTGTGCATCTCCTATCTGTATGTATTCGTTTGCAGTAATCCGTGCTGCTGAAACGCCACCTGTGAATCCTGCCGAAACGCCATTGAGGTGTCCTTGTTTATTTATTTGTATTACTCCTACATCTGACGTATCTCCATTAGGACGGAAATAAATCATCCCCTCATTCCCATAGCTTGATATGACGGTATTGCCTGTCGTGTTACGGAAAACAGTATTTCCGCCATAAGACAGACCGATACCACTATTCATCAGAATATTCTTGGTAAATGTCTTTTGTCCCGAAATAGTCTGAGCAGTAGTCAAGGTAACGGCATCAGTAATCCCGTACCCTGCCAGTGTGGTAGGATTATCACCGACTGTAACACGCCCATAGGTGTCTACTGTAACTTTCGTATATGTACCAGCCTTCACCCCTGTGGTGGCTAGTGACAATGTGCGGTTTGCGGACAGGTTTCCACCTCCCGTAAGACCAGTTCCTGCGCTTATCGTTATGGTTTTGTCCGCTTTCAGTGCAAGAAGTTCGGCTAGGTTGTCGCTTTCTGTAAGACCGTCAAGGAATGCTTCAAGTTCCTTCCATTTGTTGATAATGTTATCGGCATCGCTTCCTTCTAGGAAGTTGTTCAACTTGTTGCTTAACTGTGTTACGGTATTGTTAAGCGTGCCCAAATCCTGTTGTCTAGCGAATGTTTCCCCGAATACGGCAGTGATGGTTTTCCCGTCAGAACTAAGTGCCATGTTTGTTACGGCATTTCCACTTCCCGACTGGGTGATGTTTTTTATACCACCACCTTCCTTCGCCATTTTCCAAATCTCGTTTATCGTGTACGCATTAAACGTATTGTCAAGGTCTGAATCGGAAAAGGTTGTGCCGAGATTGGAAAAACCATATACGTTTTTCACAAGTCCGTCACCACCGCTTCCTCCGCTTCCTCCAGGAGATACGCCTAAAGCGGAAATCCATCCTCTGGTATAGAAGCCTATTTCCGTATTTCCGTCCGCATGCTCAAATGTGACTGCCTTGTTTACGGAATCATATATAATCTTTATATCGCCAACCTGCAACGCCTGTGTTTTTACCGTTCCGCTTATGTTGGCATCTACAGCATAAATATTCTCCCATCTCTTCGATTCAAGACCGAGTGTGGATGCGTTGTTCACGCTAGGAACTACATTTGCCGTAGACAACTGACCAGTGAATATCTTGCTTGCAGTTACTGTCTGTTCCGTATCAATCGTTACAAATTTATTGTCAGGAAGATGGGATATGTGAATTTTCTTTGTCGGATCATCCTTTCCCAACTCCTGCCACAATTTGTCCGTATTCATTCCGCCTTCCTTGGCTAGCTTCCATATCTCGTTGATGGTATATGCGTTGAATGTATTGCTAAGGTTGGAATCGTCAAACGTCTTACCTAAATCGGCAAATCCGTACACGGTCCTTAATCAGTCCGCCTTCTCCACCTCCCGGTTCTCCGCTACCACTCTGTGCGCCCAACGCTGATATCCATTGGTTTGTATAGAACGCTGACTTGCATCGTAACGCTTGCTTTTCCTCATCCCATTCAAACCATCCGTTGAACTTCTGAAACGATGCAATAAGGTCATTAAGTAGCTGTTCAGAGAAAATATTTGTTCCGCTTCCCGTACCACTTCCGCCTAATGTTACATTTGTCGTATTCTGCGTTGAAGCGGTCTGATTCTCCTGTGCCAGCCGTTCATAGAACGACAGTATCTTTCTTCTTGCGATGGTGCATGAATATGACGGGAACATATTCTCCTTGGAATATTTAATCTCCAAAGACTGTATCTGTTAACTGCATATCCACTATCTAGACCGTTATCAGAGAAATCGAATACGCCTATTCCATCATCCCTTACCTTTAGCATATTTCCTTCTATGAAGTCAATGAAAAGGTTAGGATGCTCTGCGACAAATCCGCTAGATATGTCAAGTGAAACGGTTCGGTTCTCATGGTCATATCTTGACAGGTAGTCAAGAGCCGCCTTTTCAAAGCGTGTTCTCAGCCATTGTCACATACGATTCGGGCATGACAATATTCAGAATGACAAATTCCGTTCCTTCCGCAATTGAAGGAGATTTACCATCCGTGTAAAGGGGAAGTTTGGCATTGTCGCTATCTGTTCTGTAACATGATATTTTATATCGTGCCCCCTTATTAAACATGGCAACATCCTCTTCCGTTTCTCCTGTATCACCGTTTACTTCACCGTAAAGAGGAATAATACCGTTTTTGTTTATCTTAAATTCCGTTCCTGTATAAGTTCCTGTACGCATACTGAACACCGCGTCCGTTACAGAAGCGTATTTATAATAGAACCTGTCCTGTGAACCGTCCTGATTACCGAAATGTATGTTGCATGTCATTTCCTCACTAAAGCCTATCTTACAGCTTTCGGCAGGGATATCAGAATCAAACGTGAACTCAACACGTATGGTGACTGTCGTATTCTGACCTTTTTCTATATATCCTACAAGAGCGGTCTTGTCGTAAGGTATCTCAAGCATACCAGTAGCACCTTCCTCACCAATTACAACCTCTTTCAAAGGAGAAGCCTGACCCAATACACGGTTTAAAACCATACGTAGATTAATCTTCACCTTTTTCCCTACAGCATCACTTCCTATGGGCAATACACTGAAAAGCATTTTTCCTGAGAATGTGGCAGTAACCTTTACAGGCTGGTCATAATATGCCCTTGTACTATATATATCAAAACGCTCAAAATCCCTGTACTTGTCAAACATAGCATGGGGTTTGTACTGGGGCTGCACATTGTCGTTTATCTTGTCGGATGAATCACCGTCCTCATATACCTTGTACCCTAGGTTGAATCCTGGAGAGGTCATATAAATGAAGAAACTGTCACTATCATCACTCTTTATAGGAGTAGACCCGATGATTTTATCTATTCGTGTTGCTGCGCTAGCACCCTCACCTGCCACCTTTCCCGATTGAGGGTCTGGTTCTCCGTCCGCCTTGTATGTATCCCATTCGGGAAGTCCTGACGGGTACAGATCTCCAAGTTTTTTCCCTCTGATGGAAGGATATATCCCACTGAATGTATTTGATATGGTTTTTCCTCTCACACCATAGTTCTTCAATCCGTATTCGCTGTCAATATAATATCTTATATTCCCGTCAGAATCATTCGGAAGAAGGATGTACGGGCAATAGCGTGATTCATCGGCAGGCTTAGCGTCTTTCTTGTATTCGGGAGGAACGTTCCTGCTTCCACCTTGTGGTATGATCCGGGTTATGACAGGTGTGCTTGTATCTACGGAAGAGGAAACTTTTACAGCACCTCCACCGTCACCCTGCTTGAATGTCCAGTTTACGGACGGTCTTGTCTTGTCCGTAATGGTTATTATCCCACCGTTCGCTGTCGTTGAGAAGTAATAATTGAGATAAAACTTGTCATAGAAAAATTTCAATGCTTCAAACAGGTTGGTGCCATCGGTTATGTCAATCATATCCTCTGTCAGTTCGCCTTCCGCATCCACGTTGAGCGTCCATGTGCCAATGCCTGTATATCCTGCACCCAATGACGCATTGTAAGATTCTATATTTGCTTCTATACGTGCGGCAAGCTGTTTTGCATCACCCCAAAACTGGAACAGACCGCCATGTGTGTATCTTATCTTGTTTATCTCACCGCCTGTTCCGCTTACTATGTCAAGAAACGCCACATTCTGCAAAAGCACCTCCTTACCGTAAAACAGAAGGGAGTATTTGTATTTCCCTGCTTCGTTAAGATTATCTCCCGATGGGGCTTGGTACAGGATGAATGTATTACCGTTATATACGACTGTATCGTATTCCGATTCACTCTTTGAGTTGTATGCCTTGAACTCTATCGGAACAACGGAAACGACTTCACAAGTCAATTTTCTCACTTCCTGCAAAGACGGGCTGTATGAAAAATCAGCACTCTCCGCAATAACCCTATTTCCTCTTTTAATCTGTAAAATCATTGGTCTTTAAAGCGTTGGTTGGTCAATACTGAAATTTAACGAAAATGTATAGGCGGATACAAGTCGGTCCGGGTTCTGCAAGTCCTGAACGTCCTGATAACTCATCTTTGCACCTGTTTCAAATCCAGTGCATCTTATCACCTGCTTTGCCGATTCTCCCCATATATCGTTCCATATAGAGAATGAAGATGAACCGTAAGGCGTACCTTGTGCGGCAGGTATCACATTGGTTATATATGAATAGAACGAACGGATATTCGTCTTTACCGTTTCCACATCTCCCAAAGCGGCAAATGTTATGCTTCCTTCCGTTGGCTGGTAAACAGGCGTGACAGGTTCGTACACCTTCTGACCGTTCTTGTCATACCATTTTTCGGCATAGGCTTCCTTTCTTGTCGGCAAATCCCATAATCCCTTGCTTTCAAGTATATACAGCCTGTATGTGGCATACAAATCCTTTGCCGTATCGCTTCCTTTCTTTATAAAATATTTAGATATAGCCATTCGTGTACATTGTTTATTAGTGCAAAAATAACAAAAATAGTCTTAGAAACCATCTAGTTTTAAAAAATAATTTTCTATATTTGCATCACAATCGGTGCTTTGGATGAGTGGTTTAGTCAACGGTCTGCAAAACCGACAACAGCGGTTCGATTCCGCTAAGCACCTCAAGTGATTGGATTTTTTTGTTCGTAATCAAACTGGAACGCCCTGCCAACTGTGAAGCTAGCAGGGCGTTTATTTTAGTCAATTATAACCTTTATCGCATTTCCGCCTGACCTTGGGGCAATGGAAACGACACTTAGGAGTGCTGTTTTTATCGCCATAGTTGCGGCAAGCTGCTGGGTGAGAACCTCCAACTGTGACTGCTGTATGGCTGTCATGTTTATTCCTCCCGTTCCTGCCGAACCACCGTTAAGCGATACCAATTGACGGAGTAGATCGCTTTGTACAACCATTTCGTATCTCATCCCGTTAAGATAACCCAATGCCTGGTTGAATGTATTCTCGTCAACACCTGCAATGGCATTGGACAGACCTTCCGCATTTTCCTCCGTTTCGGTAAGCATTCCGCCAAGGGCGTTGTTTATCTCATTGACAAACTTCATTGCATCTGCAAAAGCAGGCTCCAATGAAACTAGAATATTTCCTAAATTTTTAGCTTCTTCTTCATCAAGTTTTCGGTCTGCAAACATACCACCTGTACCGTCCGCTCCAAACAGTGTAGTCTGTAACTGTTTCATTACTTTTTCTATATATTGTTGCATAACCATTTTCTTTACAACATCCCTCATAATGTCTGCCACAGTGTCCTTATAAGCCTTTGCAGCATCCTCACCTTTCAGCCATGCTTCGACAAGAGCGTCACCTATCTGGCTAGCCCAGTCTTTCAAGTCAATGCTGTACAATTCTTTGGCAAGCGTTTCCGTATAATATTTTATCTCATACTCCAATTCTTTTATTGTCTGTTTGTAATCTTCTACTTTTTCTCTATCTGACTTTTTCTTATCTTCTTCGGCTGCTAGAATATCCTTTTGAATTTGCAACTGTTCTTTCAGATTTGATACCTGTTGGGATGTAACTTCATCAAGTTTTTGCCGGGTCTATAATGTGCTCAAATTCCTTTTCAAGCATATTATAGATATTGGTAAGTTTCTTTGATTCGAACTGTAAGTTCTCTATATGCTTTTGAAGCCTAGCATCATGTCTTTCTGAAAAACCAGTAATAATATTACTTACAGCCCCAACAGCAGCAATAGCAGCACCAGCCCATCCACCAGCAGCAAATCCTTGCATAATAGAACCTACACCACTTACAACATCATCAACAGCACTAGAAACCTCTGTAAGACCAGATGAATCACCGCCAAACGAATCTATCATATTGGAAATACCTTTAATAGAGTCAGAAGTCATTTTCCCCCATTTATTAATGCTGTCACCTAGTTCTAATGCCTTTTTAATCATTTTAGACATCTCTCTAGCGGAATCTCTAATAGCTGAATTTGTTCTATACGTTTCTTGTGTTTCAGATTTTTGAACTTCTAGCTGCTGAATCTTCACACTACGTGCAAGCATTTCTTGTATATTTCCTTCTTTTAGTGCTTTGTTATATTTATTACGTTCTTCGGCAATCTCAGCATTTATTTGCTGTTCTTCCACTAATGCGGCAGAAGTGCTTGCATCTGCTCTTGCTATTCTGTTTTGCAAAGCAGCTTCTACACCATCACTTATTAAGACGGATGTATCAGATCTTTTATTGTACAAAATATCCAACTGTTCATTTACACGTTTTATTTCCTGTTGGTATTGTTTTTGCAGTAAGATTTCCAGCTTGAAAATTCAATGTAAGCATCTCTCTTATTTTGTTAGACACACGTGTAGCTGCTTCCACTGACATAGCTTCTATTGCTCCATAAAAATTTTGATAGTCAGATGTTAATTTCATCAATTCCATCTGCTCACTTTTCTTCAACGAATTTGCAAGAGATATATTACCCATCCCTTTTGCTGTAGAAATTCTTTTAGCATACTTTTGTTCTATGT
>CYGL01000528.1_pt1 | contig 14584 bp, 18 predicted proteins | sample 485531 | NCBI WGS metagenome assembly CYGL01 (sample SAMEA3497897, study PRJEB9818) | human gut metagenome | reverse complement strand
CGCTTGTGTGATTCCATTATCAAAGAATATAGTCTTACTGCTGAGTATCATTGCGATAATCAAATCTGCATCTTTCCTATTCTTAGTGACGGTGACGCATACACGGTTATGTGCGTTTGTGCTAGTCACATGTCTGCTAAATACTACAGTGAATATAATTAAGGAGGTAATATAATGAAATCTCACGACGAAATCGCAACATTGTTGGGAGGGTTTGTTGATGCTAAACCTGATGAACAGGGCGAAATCATTAAAGGCGTGCTCGATGAGTTCGACACTGCCGCCAATGAGGCACGCGCGTTTACAGAAGATGTCCCTGAAGGTTTCGCTAACTGGCGTGAAGCCTATGCAGGTTTGCGCAAGAATTATGTTAAATCTTTCCTTAGCAATGCTGACGACAAGCAGGAGCCGAAGCCCCCCCAACAGGATGATAATAGTTATCCTAGTGTAGAGGACGCCGCAAGAGCGTTTGTTAATAAGATGTATGGAAGGGGGTAATCACAATCGCTTTCTCTTATGTGGACGCTAACATTAGCGTTATCTCTGATTGTTGTTTTTTCCATTATACTGAGACTAAGACAGCAGAGGACGAATTTACAAATTATAAACTTCCGGATGACGTATTTAAACGCATTAAAGCTACTACGTTTGGTAGCGCCTCTATTGGCGTTCCTGTTTTACAGGTTACTGACTCTAGTGGTTCGGTTACAGGAGTTGCTAAGATTATGTCAACTGGTAAAATCCAGCTTGTTACGGCAATGACAGGAGCTATTTATATTACTGGTTGCGTTCCAATTTATACAAAGATTTGAGGTGATAATTTTGAGTAGACCGTTTACTTACAATGATGAAAACTTTACAGTTATTGGGAATATTTTGTTTATACACGCTAAGTTAGCACATTCACCAGAAGGTCCGGAGAGCTGGCGAGAACAGCCAATTAAAATCCCACCCGGGATTACAGAACGATTAACACTCGACCACACAATGTGTTCAATTACATTGGGTGGATCTTTTATCGGTGACTCTGCCTCTAATTTCATTATTCGCATTAAATCGAATAAACTGGCTGTATATGCAGTAAGTGCTATAGATGAAGGCGCAGTCGCTCTTGCTTATATTCCACTTAAAAATATCTAACATTATAGAAAGAAGGTTTTATATTATGTCTACTTCCGCTTCTGTCGGTATCCTTCAGGCCGTGTTTGGTTCTGAAGCAACGTTTGGTGGTGCACCTACGATTGAAAACACCACTGATTCTATCAAGAAAGCGTGGGCTTTCCTTGATTCCTATGAACCCCGTTTGAACAATTTCTGTAATGCTCTGGTTGACCGCATCGGTCTTACCGTTCAGCGCATGATTGAGTTTGAAGACCCTTGGAAGGTTTTTGACAAGGGTGTGCTTAGCCAGGGTGCTACTGTGCAGGAAATCTATGTTATGATGCAGAAGGCCACGCCGTACTTTACAGGTGACCGTGCTACTAATGACGAGGTCATGAAAGCAGAGTTCGGCAGCGACCCTGCCAAGGTGTTCACCGCCTATCATGCCGTTAACTCTCGTATCAAGTACAAAGTCACCATTAACCGTGAGGCTCTGGAGACTGCATTTATTGATGAGGCCAACCTGAATGCATTCATTCAGAATGTCATTGACCAGATTTATAAGCCTGCCGAGCTGGATGCTTTTATCATGAAAAAGTATCTGATTTATAATCTGGTTAAGGCAGGTAAGCTGAAGAAGCAGACCGTTACCGCCGTCACTGATGAAGCATCTGGCAAGGCTCTTGTCAAGGCTCTGAAGTCCACTTACGGCAAGATGAAGTTTATTTCTAAGGATAACAACGCCGCAGGTGTTCCAATGAATACTCCCGCAGACCGCCTGTATACCATTATCCCTGTTAGCGTCGCCGCCGATGTTGACGTTGATGTTCTGGCGTCTGCCTTTAACATGAGTAAGGCCGACTTTGTTGGTCATCGTCTCGAGGTTGATTCTTTCGCTATGAGCGAGTATGAGGTTGAGCGTCTGGAGCATCTGCTTACTGGCAACGACCCCTCCGGCTCTGGCGCGGTTACGGTTTCCGCTGGTGGCGATAGCACGTATACTCATGTTACGCCCAACGATGCAGACCTGACCGCCATTCAGGCTATCATGGTTGACCGCGACTTCTTCCAGATTTACACCAAGCTTAATATCATGCGTGAGAATAACCTTGGCTCTACTCTGGATTGGAATTACTTTCACCATGTGTGGCGTATCTACTCCGCGTCTCCCTTTGCAAACGCTGTGCAGTTTACGACTGAATCCTAAATCTTGATTGACGTGGGACGCGCATACGACATCACGCGTAGCTCTTTTAACGACTTTATGTCGTTAATCTTGCTACGCAAGACCAGAGCGTTGCTCAAACAGTCCGCTGGACTGATTTGTTTCCTCTCTTATGGTTATTGCTTAAACAAAGGAGGAAAATGCAAATGCCTGTTTACAAACAAAGCATTACAGACCAAAGTACAATATACGAAAGCGCTGGTTACCCTAGTTATCCTAGCGGTGGTGTACATCGTGGTATTGACACTGTCCACGGCAATCATTTAGCGTACGCCCCGGCAAGTGGTACGGTTATTTGGGTACAAGTCTGGGATGGTCACACCACTTCTGGCAATATGAGCTGGGGTAATGCGATTCGTGTACAGATGGCAGATGGTAGAGTGTGGCTAGCCGCCCATTTTGCAAGTCAGATTTGGTCAGTTGGCGCAACCATCACTAAGGGCGACTTTATCGGTACACAGGGTGATACTGGTAACGTTACAGGCGTTCATACGCACTGGGAATTATGGAGTTCAACAGCTGGTGGGTTGAATGACCCGTCCAGTTTACTCGGAATCCCAAACTCGGCCCCCGCTACTTATCAAGTGGAGTGGGATGCGACAGACCCGCCAGGGCCAGGGCCAGGGCCAGGGCCAGGGCCAGGGCCAGACCCTCCGACGCCTACGCCGACTAGAAAAATACCATTGTGGATGTACCTTAAACCAATTTATCGTTATGGGAGGTGATATTTATGAGTGCTCCGAACACATTTATTATGGTGTGTGCTGGCATTAAGACTGATAAGAGTTATAACCATGTTGTACTCTTTAACAGTGAAGACGACCGTTTTCGCTATTATCAGAGTATGGCTGTTAAGACTTTCGAGAGATACACCTATCAACGTATCGATAAGTATATGACGGTTGGTTGCAATGCTGAAGAAATCGAAGCATGTAACTATATCGTTTGGCGCAACTCCAGCTTTAGTGACAAGACTTACTATGCGTTTATCGAACGCGTAGAATACATTGCAGATAACACAACGCGTATCTACTTCACGATTGATATTATGCAGACGTGGTTTCCGTATTGTACTATGAATCCTTGCTTTGTTGAACGTTCGCATGTTAGCAACGATTCCATTGGTGCTAATATTATTGATGATGGATTAGATTGTGGCCCTTATAAGGATTTTATCCATCAAAATATTAGATTTACTCCTAAAATTGTATTTCTTACAACATTTGACGCTAAATATAAAAATTCTGCTGGTAAAATGGATAGAAATATCTATAGCGGATTAACTCAACACACATTTGAAAACGAAAAAGAAGCTAACGATTTTATCAATGGAGCAGTCGAAGCAGGTGTTTCGGATGGCATTGTTTCTTGCTACATGTCATCTGGTGAATATGGAGAGACAAGCGTAACTGTGCCCACTCCGTCAACTGTAGATGGCTATGCACCTAAAAATAAAAAACTGTTCACATATCCGTATTATTATGAAAGAGTTTATGATAATGCAAATCAAATGAACGGGGTTTTTAGGTTGGAGTTGTTTAACTCCTCGGCAAGAGTTATTAAAGTTTATGATTCTGATGGTTTAGGAAATCCCGAAGTAGGCGCTATACCTATTAACTATTCTGGGAAAACTAGCGATACTAACGAAAGTTGGATTAACGGAAGTTATTGTAGACCTTGGCCCGTTTGTTCTTATAACACAGACATTTATAAAGCGTATATGGCTCAAAATGCTAGCGCAGTTGGTGTTGAGAATATGGGCATGGTAATGTCTGGTGTTAAAGCCGCGATTAACCTCGGTGGAATGGTAGGCAGTGCCGCTACTTTACAATTTGGTAAAGCCGCTGAACAAGGCATTTCGGCAATCAACGAGGGGGTTAGCATTGCGGGAACAATGGCAAAACGTGAAGATATGGACAGATTACCACCACAATCACACGGAACGCCTAGTGGTTCGATAGCTTATCAGTTTGCAACGAGCGTATATATTAACTGTTCTACGCATTGTATTACTAGTGAATATGCTAAAATGATAGATAACTATTGGTCTGTCTATGGTTATCCCATTAGAGAGGTACAAACTCCCAATATTCGTTCTCGTCGTAATTGGAATTACATTAAAACTGGTAACGCCTGTTTTCATGGGACTATCCCCCCAAGCGAGTTAAGAGCAATCAACGATATTTTCAACCGTGGTGCAACTTTCTGGCATAGTCCTGCCGCCGTAGGTAATTACTCACTTGATAATTCTATTATATAAGGTAGGTGATAGCAATGGGTAGACGTTCACAAAAACCGCAACCACCGTGGTTGTCTAGCTACGACTTGACAAGAGCCACTTACTCTAACTGGTTTCAACGACTGTACAATCTAGCAATTTCTCGCTTTAAATGGAATGACTTACCGGATATGTGCGACGAACGGTTTATTGAACAGTTCTTGTTCTTTCAGCCGTTAATGGTAGGTTTCCGTGACCCTGTCATGGGGTGAAGTTATTCTCCCTGCAATGCAGGATTCTAACTTTGATATTATTGGCGACCCTCGTAGTGTTCGTGCTTATGGTTACAATAGTAATTATCAGCGTGAAGGACTGACTAAAGAAAATAGCGCTTACCTTTGGTGTAACCTCAGCCGTCAATCTGATTGTACAGTTATTAGGCAATTCGCCACTCGGTTGACTAAAATCGATAGGTCTATTGACCTTAATCTTGATGCACAGAAATGCCCTCGCATTGCTTACGCTAATGAGGGTAATAAACTTAGTGTTCAAAACCTCGTGTATCAGGTTGACAAGTACGACCCGTGGTTGTACCTTAAAGGTAATAACACTCCCGAGGATATTAAGAATCTTATCGGTGTTCTTGACCTTCATGTAGACTTTATTGCACCTCAGTTGGAGGACGAGAAGAAAGAAACTATTGCTGAAGCCCTTACCTATTTAGGTATCGAAAGCAACTACAACATGAAAGCCGAACGTCAGTTTACTACTGAGGTTCAAATGACCCTAGGACAGGTTGAGGGTATGCGTTTTTCTCCGTTGCTTGCACGTGAAAAGTTTTGTGATAAGTTTAACGAAAAGTTTGGCACGAACATTTCTGTTGAGCCTCGTTCTACGTTGTCCTTGTCGCATTACATGGACGGAACGCTTGAGCCTAATGGTGAACTTCCTAATGGAGAACCTAACAAGAATAGTCTTACAGTGAAACAGGAAGGTGTAAAGAATGAGTAAGTACACAACTGAACTTCGTTTTATCTGCCTTGAAAAAGCTGGTTACAGAAACCAGCTGACAGCTCCTCGTTATGCTGACGTTATTAAGGCCGCACGCACTAAGATTTTTGATTTCAATTATCCGATTTGGGATGAATCCAAACGTGAAGAATTTGAGACGAAAATTCTTAAACATTTCTTTACACATGAAATTGGGCAAGAAACTTATGAACTTTGGCATATGAAGTTGGACGACTGGCTTAACGTGAATATGCCATTCTTCAATCCATTGTTTACTGCCGTTCAGGAAAACTATAACGCTGCCATTACCGATGATTTTACTATTACAGCTGATGAAGGTATTACGCATAAAGACGATAACACCACCACAAGAAATAAAACGTCGTCTATGGATACTTCTTCTAATAATAATAGTACGTATCATTCCAACAGCAGTTCCAATGGCACTCGAACCCACACTGAAACTCCGCAAGGTTCTCTCGATGATTTTCTAGCCGGTAAGTACATGAGCGACGCTGACCGCGACGTAAGTGGGAACACGTTTGACAGTAACGCTAATTCGTCCGGTAATGGCCATTCTGCGAGCACTGAGGGTGGTACGGATACTGAGAACCGTAAAGGCAACAGTAACCGCAAATTAGTTCATACCGAGAAGGGATTCAGAGGTAGAAGCAAAGCGTCTATTCTTAAAGATTATTTTGAGGCAAATACCAATATCTATAATAGACTGTTTGATTCTATGGAAGTTCTTTTTATGCAACTGTGGTGAGGTGATATTTATGGCTAATTACACTAATACTGACGGATTCATTACCCCCCTTGTGAAAACATTTCAGGCAATCCTCCCCCTTGTATTCGATGATAGCTTAACCTATTACGAACAGCAGGCTAAGATTGTTGAGAAACTTAACGAAGTTATTGATTTTACTAAGATTAATTCCATTAAGTATGCTAACCCCCTGCAGTGGGATATTACTGAACAGTATGAATCTAATACTGTTGTTGTGGATAAAAACGGTAATGCGTATTTGTCTGTTCAGCCTGTTCCTGCTGGTATCTCCATTAACCGAACTGAATATTGGACTAAAATCGGTAACTTTGACGCTATTTGGTCTAACGTTAAATCTGCATTGACTCCTTATGACGAAGGTGCTGATAACGTTGCCACTCGTTCCTATAACGTTAATGACCTTGTGTGGGTGCAGGATGGGCTTTATATTGTCACTAAAGCTATGGTTGCTGGTGATAAGTTCCTTTCTGGTAATTCTCAGATTACTAGTATGAATACTGAGCTTGCTAAACTGCGCACTAAGTTCAGTACCGATTTGACTGAGGCTATTAACGCAGAGGCCGAGGCTAGAAAGAATAAAGACACAGAGCTTGATAATGCTATTAAAGCAGAGGCCGAGGCTAGAAAGAATAAAGACACAGAGCTTGATAATGCTATTAAAGCAGAGGCCGAGGCTAGAAAGAATAAAGACACAGAGCTTGATAATGCTATTAAAGCAGAGGCCGAGGCTAGAAAGAATAAAGACAATGATTTGAAACAGTCGATTGACGCGCTTGAGATTAAAATTAACAACTTTAAAGATAGCACCTTTACTAACGTTTCCGACTATGGTGTTAAACCTGAACTTGCAGATGCCACTACTAAGATTAACCAGATGATTACCGAAATTGGTGGTAAAGTCACGTCTGTGTGGTTTACTGAAACTATCAATATTAACGGTGAAGTTACTTTCCCTGCTAACATTGACGTTGGTTTCAATGGAGGGCGAATTGCTATCGGCGCAAACGGCAAAGTCACTATTAACGGTGCTGTCATTGCTGGACGTAGGCAAATCTTTACTGGTGCTACCAATACTAATCTGGTTATTGAGAATAGCACTACTCCTGTGTTTGTTCCTGAGTGGTTTAATAACACAGATATTCAGCTTGCTATTGACCTTGGCCATTATGTATCACTTGGTGCTAAGGACTACTTTATTAACGGAACTATTACCATTAACAAGAGTAACTTCTCTATGTACGGCTACGGGCCTAATACTGAGGGGGCAAATAAGGCTACTAGACTGGTCTTCCAGACTGGTAACCTGCTTATCGGTGACACTTCCGGCAATATCGTTAATAATTTCCCTCGTGACATTCGTGTAGGTAAGTTGACGATTAACCCTCAGGATAAAACGCTTGCCGCTATGTCTGTGAATGGTGTCATCAACGGATTGTTTGAAGATATGCACATTGACAGCTTTGCCGCTACAGATGGTATTCTGTGTGTCAAGAATGTGCATACATATTATAAAAACATTTATATTCAGTCCACTAACCAATCTTATTTTAAAGGATTCCATTGTGGTATTGAAGACAACCCGATTCTTGCAGGCAATAACGCGTCCTTGTACTTTGAGAACTGTGGTTATGTCTGTGCAATTACTAATGGCGCTGAAAACCACACTGTTGGATGGTTTGTCCGCGGTGCGTCCTCTGACTTGTATCTGAATGGTTGCGAGACTACGGAAGCTGGCGACGGTATTGACATTCAGGACAGCTCGCGCCAGATTAACGATGTGCTTATTGATAACTGTATCTTTGATGCTTGTAGCAATTACGGAATGTTCTTTGGCGCACTTACTGGTGGCGGCACAATCCAGATTGCTAATACCTACATTGCAAACAAGTCTAGTTCCACTGCTCCGTTGTTCTTAGTAACTAATGGCACTAACACGATGTTCCTTATTAATGGGCTTGAATGCCTGTGTACCAATACAACCGTTAACGGTATTAACTGGGCATCTGCCTCAGCTCATGGCATTATTACTGCCGCAATTACTGGCGGCTCTGACCCAATCGTGGGCACTAAGAATAATTTGAAAGGCTTTTACTCGCATAACGGAGCGGTTGTTGCACTTGCGTAAAATAACGCCGCTAGGGCATTGCTCTAGCGGCGTTATTGTTTTAAATTTTAGAACGGCGTATCATTGCCCACTGCTTGCCGCCTCGTACTCGTCAAGAATCTTAGTGTAAAGTTCCTCGCGAAATTCCTTAGTTACGGGGAAGCAAATGTCTTTATACTCGGCGTTGCGCCCTTTACCCTGCAAGCGCTGAGGCATCGAAACAAACAGACCCTTCTTACCCTCGATAACAGTGATATTAGAGATAGCGAACACACCACCAAGCGTAACGGAGACAAACGCCTTAGTGTTACTCTTGTAACTCTCATAGGGATGCACACGAATGTCACTGATGATAGAGGTGGACTTCTGAGAGGTGTTCTTGTTATAGGTAGCCATAGTAATTACTCCTTTACTTTGTATACATATTTCATCATAAATTGATATTGCGGACAGTGTTTATAATCGCTTTCACACGCTTTTAGTGGGTATTCGGTTCTCAACAAGCGTCTACCCTCACAACGAATATACATAGGACTGTGTGAAGTGTAGAATGGACAATCTACCAAAGCACTTGTATTATATTGTTCATATTTCACATTCTTGTTTCCTCCTGTTATGTTGTAGTAAGAATATATCTGCTGGGTTGACGTCTTCCACAAAATCCCATTGGCGTAAATCGCTCTTTTTTGTATAACGAGTAAAGTCGTTGTCTTTAACGCTTACGGTCATAGGTTCATCTCTATAAAAACGTCTTCCTTGCAATCGGTAACAGTATTCGTAGTATTTATTTACTACTGGGTTTGCCGTACTTCTTAACGTATAACCACACGGTTCAAGCACAGTTACGGAACATTCGTCAAGCTCTCCTACTTCTCCGTTCTCATCTGTAAACCTCCCTTTAAAAATGTGTCCCTGGTGTCTTACGAATAAGTTTCTTATTGATGGTTTCATCATAAGATATATCTGGATGGAAGTATTCTTCCATTAGATAATCAAAGTCATAATCATTTACAATATTTGTGAATAACTGTGATAACTGCTTCTTGCTAGCACCTGCTACAGTGGCCTTAACTTTGAGGTTTCCGTCTGAGTCTTTGCAGGTAGCACAGTAGCATTTACTGCCCCATGTGCAGAAATCTTCATAGTGACCATCAAAATCCATAATACCAAAGTTATAACAATCACAGTTTTCACTATTGTTAAGAATGTCTTTGTTAAACTGGTCGATTGATTTATGTACTTCATCATTATAACCTGTGAAATATACACTGTCTGTATCGTGGTATAATGGCGTTATTCCATGCTTAAGGACTAAATATAGGGCAAATGAAATCAAATGTAGGCGAGAGTAACCGACTGTGTAAAGACCATCTGTAAATATGTTTAGGGATTTTCCGTTCTTTAAAAAGACGTCCCCCAAATCTACCCACTCAAAGTCTTCACCTCCCCCTTGTACACCTACCTCGGCTCTCATCGGTTTCATGGCTGAGCAACCGTACTGACCATTCAAACCACCTTTGCTTGCCGTTAAGGCAAAATGCACAAGGTCTTTGTTGTGGGTTTCCATGATTTCTTCTGCTACGTCTATTTGATATAACTCTAATCCTTCAAACGTAAAGTCGTTTAACGTCTCTACATGGGCGGCCACCTTCTTTTCTAATTTCTTAAAACCAGTTTTCTGACGCGCGTAATACTTAACTGTATTCCTAAGTGTTTTACTCAGTCTGCCTCTTTTGCTTGCTGATATAAGCTCTATACATTCTGCTGTATCGTATGTGTACAACATATCTATTAGCATAAAATCTATATCGCAACCAACAAATGTTAAGTGTTCTGCTTGTGCTATCTTTCCGTTATCATACACAGCTTTTGAAATGTCCTTGCACTTGCTAACTGATATGTAAGCATATGTGCAGTTACCAAAATCACGCACTTTAATGTTATTGTAGGATACACGACCTATAAAGTAGTTCTTATAAGGACGCTCAAACCTTAGCGCTTCTGTCCTTGCAATTTCAAGGATTGAATCATTGTTAATCGCTGGTTGTCTAAATAATCGTTCGTCGGAATCAGAACCAACGGGTTCTTGCCCATAACAATCCGTGATTCTAAGTATGTCTCTAAGGTTCCTACCGTGTAGTTCGTTGAATCGTACATTATCTGTAACCCTCCAATCGTAAGGATATAATCTACCGTACATGGCGCTTGGGTGCATTGATGAAGCATCAAAGCAGTAAACGTCTTTAAAATGTCTGCCTACTGCGTATGGATTTGCATGAGTGTAACCACCAGCGAACGCCTCTTGCATAATCTTGATAAAAGGTTCATTGGTTTCAAGCTCTTTCTTAGCTCGTTGTTGGGCGGCTCTGACTTCTTGCTCTGTAGATATATCTCTGTTAAGTCTTGATTCACGCTTAATCATCGATGTACTGGAAATACCTATGTCGTTTACCTTTGATACGCTGTTGTAGTTGTTCATGTATCGACACACGGCATACAGAACAAGGTTACAGTCACGCTTATTATAAATATACTCCGATTCAGGAAGTTTAGACCACCAATAATAACGTTGATTGTATCCGCCTTTAACGTCCTTTAACTTTGGCACACCTAATTCACTACCGATTGTTTCAAGACCTTTACAAGATAAAAGCTTAAATGAATCGTAAAATTCAAGGTTCCCGCACGTTACCAACATTGGTTGGTGAGTAGCAACTGCTATGAATTTATCCTCGTTAAAGTCATTGATACAGAATTTAATGTTGCGCATCATAGCTTCAAACTCATAACTTAGGTTATGAACAAATATCTTGATTGTTTTACCCTCATCTTTTGCCCTGTCGTTAAGAGCTTTAAACCTCTGTGATATATCGTCATAGGTTCTGTAACATTCGTAATGTGTTTCAGATTCGAAATCTTCAAATGGTACGTGACCTAAAGGACGATATATAACACTAGACAAACCATGTAGATAAGTGCTCTGATAATGTTCACCGTTGTGGATGACTTGTGAAGTTTCAATATCATAACAATAAATAATGTTAGAATATTTAACTTTCACAATAATCACCTCACATTAAATGGTATTTGGTAAGTAGGTCATAAAACTCCTGCGCATATTCATTGTCTTCATAATTGGTTTGTATCTCTTTAAACTCTGCCGCAATGTCGTATACATCCTGAACAAGAGATTCAGACGGTAACTGCGCGTTTCTATAGTCTTCATAATCTTGTTCAAATCTACTTGCAGTAGGAACGGACAACATTTGAGACAATTCTACTATGCGCATAAGGTCGCTATGAGGAATTTCCCAAAAAGAAGAATTATTAAGGATTCCAGCAATACCTGCTAAGATATTACGCGACAAATCAGATTTGGCGATTCTATAACTGCCCTCTCTGTAACCTTGTACACTCTCCAAGTAACCTAATACATAAGTTGCCTCGCGCGATTTAGTGGTCGCATATTTGGCCTCGCCTAAACGTTCAGTAAACTTAGCAAGCTGTTCTGTTTTGTGCTGATAAGCTTGCTCTCGTCTGATAAGTTCACGACGTAAGAATGGGTCTTTAATCGTTCCTGCTTTCTTCTGCATAACATTAAGACGTTTCTCTGAAAGCTCAAGTTCTTTTAAAGCACTAATTCTAAGTGCTTCCATTAGCTTTTCATCTTTTGGTCGCTCTCTTAATGATGCTCTAAGGTCGCCTGTTACAGATACGTTACCGTGTTGAGATTTTCCTGCGCCTGCGGCTCTTAAGATTTGAGATGCACTCTGCTGTGATAAGGTTGGTTTTTTCTTAGCCATAATTAACCTCTAGTAAGTGTAACGGAAATAGCTATAGACACAACGCTTAACATATATAAATCCCTTCTTCCTTCAATCTACTCTAAAACACACTCTCTAAATGTTCCATGTTTAAGAATAATCCAGCCCATAGGACTGTCACACGAGAGCGACCACTTGTCCTTGTTACCTGTGGGAATACCGCTAACAGACTTGATTCTAGATAAACAATAGCGTCTCATACGTTAACCACCATAACCCCATCAATAAGCTTATCAAGGCGGATTGTGATTTGGTTGCAAGGTATAAAACTTTGTGTAATGCGGATGAATGGTTGCTCTTTCTTTTTGGTGTAACGAACAAACGTGACGTGCTGTCTACACTCATCGCCTAAAATCTCGTCGCAATAAACGCGACCCCGTCCTAGAACCTCTACTTTAAATGTTTTCTTCATTTGTATCAACTCCTTTATCGTATCTTTCTATCTCTTTTCTTAAATGAAATGCTAGTGAACAAATACAATCAATTTTGCAACAAACGCAACATAAAGAAACTTCCCCTTTATTATATTCAGAACAGTTAGATTCTTAAAAGTTATCTACGACCTTTTGTAAATCTTTTAATAAATTATCCATATTAGTCTCCTTATTTGAGTGGAGGGGTTACATTACCTAAAATTTTGACCCCCAACGATATTTACGGATAAATTTTGCTACCCCCCCATCGTATTAAATTATAAGTATTAGCTACATTCATACTATCGCCTCCTAAATTTTCCTGCTTTAAATTATGCTTTAGTGATTTAAAGCATTAAATCAGTTCATATTAACATATGTTCATATGTTTATGACTAGCAGTCTAACGTGTTTATTGCTAATTGACTGTTAGCAGTTAATGGTAACTAGTGCTAATCTGTTATTAGCAGTAACAAACGTTAAGTGCTACTTTGTTAAGTTCTAACATTTGAAAATGGGTATAAAAATTGAGTAACCGTTAAGGTTACTCGTTATATTTGATTTACACCGGACGCCCTTACGGGCGTTTCGTCGCAATTTTCAGCGACTCATCAGCGGTGCTTTACAGCTGAGAGAGCGGGCGCTCAATCTTTACGGCTACTGCGTTAAAGACGTCGCGTGGGATGCCAAGAATATCTTCCTGTGCAACCTTAAACTCCGTTACTTTGACTTTGGCCTGAGCGTTGTTCTTACGGATTTCCTTAACGATGCCTTCCTCGTCCAGAATCTTGTCAAACTGACGGACGCACTCATCGATGCTGATGTTGAAATCATCGCCGATGGTTGCAATCTTGACGCGAGCGAGGGTGCCAGCCTTTACTGTCCGGCTCACACACTCAGTGGAACGTGGTTTGTCGTTGATGGGGCGAACGATGGTAATAACTTCATTCTGACCATCAACATGCTTATCAATTTTCCAGTTACTCATAATGATACCTCTTTCCGTCCTGTTGGGACTGTAAATATGTTATGGTGTGATTTTACACCGGACGCCCTTACGGGCGTTTCGTCGCAATTTTCAGCGACTCATCAGCGGTGCTTTAAACAATCTAATGCTGTCTTTATATCCTTATAGCATAATCTTTCACCATAAAGATACGCCGTTGCGGTCATGTCAAACTCTTGCTGGATGTACCCAACATAATCATTACCATCATACAAATCAATTACAAATGGTGCGTATTCTGTTCTCATTGTGTTCACCTCATTTGCAAATATCCTTCAACATACTGATAGCGGTAAACATATCGTTAATCGTTGTAAACTCATACACGTTCGGCGCATAACCAAAAAACAGTGTGTACGGCCTTGCGTATATTTTCTTGTCATAAACGCGGACGATAGCAATCCAATGACCGTTGTAATAAAGTTCATAACCTATGCCTAGCAAATCCTTCGCGTAATTAGAATGCGTATACATATTAAATACCTCCATTTGTTATCTGTTGGTTATCTCTTTCTGTGATTATATGATACCATATCTATGCAAATTATACCATGTAGTAATGTTGCAAGATGATGGACGAATAGTGCATGTTGTATTTACTGGTTTTGTTACATATAGAGTGCAATGTAACTTGAGTCGTTGCATAAATTTTCTGACTCAATCTATTGTTACATTTCGAACCCAATGTAACTTGAGTCGTAATCTAAATTTTGAGTCGTTAATTTTTTAACAAGCCCTTCCATATTTTGGTAAATTATTTGACGTGGGTACGCGGTTTTTTTGTGAGCGAGCGCGTTCGTTAAATATTTAACGACTGCTATGGAAGCGCGAGCGGACGATTTTTTTGACGTAGCTACGTTGATTGGGCTGGTAAAATGTGGTAATGAGTCAA
>CYGL01000527.1_pt1 | contig 14586 bp, 16 predicted proteins | sample 485531 | NCBI WGS metagenome assembly CYGL01 (sample SAMEA3497897, study PRJEB9818) | human gut metagenome | reverse complement strand
AAACATCTGAAAATGTAACATTCATTATCCGTAATTTGAGCTGCGCAGGATGTACCACAATATTGACGTAATGCACACTTTTTTACACTTATCTGGTATGTGGTCTTCTACTGCCGCCCAGTTTACACCTATATATATATCGCCCACAAAATCATTTCCATATGGGCAAAGTATAAAGCGCCCATCAATCGCCAATGATACATTATTGGGATTGCAGCATCTGCACCCAATTGTATATGGCTTATGATTTAAATAGTGGCGAATAAAATTAAACGCCGCCCCTAGTGAGTATTTTTGCTCTTTATCATACTGCATTAAACCAAATTCTAATAAACGTCCCACCTGCAAAATGTAACTTTTAGCATCTTCTTTTGTGGTATCGCTATTGGGTGCATTTTTAGTTTGATGAACAAAAGCAGGTAGGAAAGTGATGTTTCTTTTACATGAATCTATATCGTAAATTTCACCAAGCCGATGTAAGTCGTTTTCCATCTGCCGTATATTGGTATTGCCGTGGTAAAAAACAGATGATGTACCAATATTTTTTAACTTCTTTATTCTTTCGTAATCAGGTAAAACAGGGTCACGTTTGCTGTTCTGTCCGTCATAAGAAAAAGCAACACGTATATTGTACTTGTTGCAAAATTTAATCATTTCATCAGTTAGCAGCGTTCCGTTTGTTGTTACGTTTATTTGTTTTACATGTAATTTAGGCACTATTTTTTTAATTAAATCAAAATACAAAAACGGTTCACCACCGCCAAGGTGAATTACTTCTATTTTATTATTGTTTATCCAGTCTATAATGTCCGGATTATACTTAAATTTAAGAGGCATACAATGACAATTTTTGCAATGCAAGTTACACATACCGCCTAGTTTTAGTACAATTTTTTTACGCTTTGTCATAATACTCCTTTTGCAACGAACGTATTTTATCTTTATCTTTATGCATTTCGTCAATCATTTTCTCTTTGCTTTTGATATTAAACACGCTATGTTCATCAGCTGCCGTTAGTACCGCTTTAACGTCATCACTATTATTGCCTAGCGCAATTTTGGTTAATGCGTCCACTTGTGATTCAAGATATGTAACTGTGTCGTATATATCAAGATTTGCCATCATATCCCATTTTTTGCGAATATGTTCCGCTCTTTTTGTATAATACGGCGAATACATCATCATCATTTTTGACTTGGATGTATTGGGTTCGCAGTCTATCGTTTTAGCTACTTTACAAGTATAGTCCGTCGGGCTGTTTAAAAAAATTACTATGTCATCACAAGTTTCATTAATGGATATGCGCGCAAGAACTAAAGCGTCGTTATTGGTTTCACTAATTACATTGTAGCGTGATTGTAATTCGTATAATGGATATAACCTTGTTTCTATTTTATGTGTCCATTGCAAGGACAAGTGCAGGATTACATCTTTATACGTGTTGAATGGGATTGATACACTGTCTTTTACATCTTGCCCCATATATGTGGTGCTAAAAGAAAATATAATGCCATCGTTGTTTAAATCAACGTTGTATTCTACCTTGTTTTTTTCTCCTTCTTGTAATGGTCGCCTAATTACAATCATAACTATCCTCCATATCCACGTCTTCTAACGAATCCTGTAGTTTCTTTAAAAAGCTCATGCAAGCTGACATAAATATTTTTTTACCTCGCAAGACATGGCTTTTCCAGGGAAAATATTGTATGAATTGGGACATCCATTACCACACACCGAACGCCATTCACAATACTTGCAATCATCTAGAGTTTTATCTTGAAGGTATTTGCTATATCGTTCTTTTAATACTTCCCAATCATCTTTTACCGTTCCCAATACATTGCATGCATTATGACACGCATACATATTGCCTTTTAAATCAATACTTACCATATTCCGCATCTGAGAACATTTATATTCTTCTACTTGTTTGTTATCAACAATTTTACACATGCGGTTTACCGTATCTGAAATTAGCATGTACTCTCTGCCTATTTCTCCATGTATAAGCTTTTTATATGCATTATCAACAATCGTATCCATTGTCTTTTTATAATTTTCTAAATTAAACTCATACAAATCTTTCGGCATATCCCACGTGCATTCAAGCATCTCATGAAATATTGGTATATCTTTGCCAAGCTTTGCTTCTATATAATTCCACAATGCATAATAATCTTGATTATATGCCGTAATACAGGAATCAACCGCTTTGTTTTTAGGCGTTTAAACAGCTGTATAAACCGTTTGTTTTCAAGCATGTTTTTTCCTCTAACTTTAGATGTATGTATGCCGTCATTACTAAGTACAACTGTTATGTCATGTTCATTACAATAGTTAACTATGGGGGCATCCAGTAACAATCCGTTGGTGACAATCGTGTATTCGGCATTATTTACTTTTCCCACGACGTATTGTATTACTTCCATGTACATTAACGGCTCCCCGCCCCAAAAACATACATCTAACTTACCTTTATTTTTAGGACGAATGCTTGCTAATCGTTTTATGTACTTTATTACCTCATTACTAGGCAGTTTTAAGGATTGGTCTTTTACTGAATCATTTTGTATGCAATGCCGGCAATGGAAATTGCATTTGTTACCCATCATCAAGTTAACTCTATTTATCATTTTTACACCTCATTCTTTATATCGTACCGTATACGATTTATCTTGCACATGTGCTGACAAGCAAGGCTTTTATTCATATAGCATGTTTTTAAGGAACACGCAGACTGCTGACAATATTTAATATGGTTGTATTCTTTATCTAAGAAGTTACTGCGAATAGTTTTCTCTGTATCCCATACCGTACCATATTTATTAAGTGTACTCATTCCAACAATACTACCATCCAATAATACGTTTAATCCCATGCCACTAGACTTGTTGTGATACCATTCAAAAGGCGATTCGTTTCGTATACTTAAAACTTCCGCTAATGTTCTTTCAAATGTATCATAATCAAATCCATCAATTAAATCATCATTATAACCAGTTGGGATAATTGGGCTTGCTTCGAAATAAAACGGTCTATTCAGCTTGTTTTGTATATATTTATATACCTTCATGACATCCGTGTTGTGATTGCTGATAACCGATACAATTCGCAAATATCGTATTTCTCTTATAAGATGCAATTTCTTTTCTAACACATCTTGTCCACGTAATTCTTTTGTGTGTTCCCCATCATGCGATATATGTACCTCGAAATTATTATCATTGAAATAATCCACCAATTCTTTAGTAAGAAGCAAGCCGTTTGTCATTACTTTTTTGTGTATATGTTTAGGAAGAATACTGGTGATTTTTTTTATTGTATCCATGTAAAGTAATGGCTCTCCACCACTAAATATAACAGCATAACTATCAGTATCTAGTGATTTTAAATAGGATAAAAATTTATTACTTACTTTATTAGGTATATCTTTTCGGCATATATCTCGATAGCAATATCTACATGATAAATTACACCTTATGCCAAGTGGTATGCATATTCTTCCTAGTTTTATACTATTCTTCATCGTTACCGGAACATAAACACTTACAATTACAATTACTTTTTACCGTTATCCCTCTTACGTAGTGTCTATGACACGCATTAACAAGCCGTTGTAATATATCTTGCAAGCTATATGTTCCTGCTGGGAATTCATTCGCCATACACTCGTACCGTCTGTATTGTGTTGATAAATTACCGTTCCCCTCAGTCAAGCTTGAATCAATGCCATCTCCTGCACGTGTTGTTTCTGCATCTATATATTTAAGTCCTTGCAGTGAACCACTGACCGTAATGTTTTTAAATTGATTGGCATTTCCCGCCATTTGCAGGTTAAGTGTTCCATCTGCTAAATTAGTTGTTGCACTCCCTGTTACCGCACCAGTTAAGTTAATATTGACATCGTGGTCTAGTTTTGACGCTGTGGTTGCTTTTGTTGCGGTATCGGCGGTTGTTGCACTCACTGCTTTTTTTGCGTTATCAGCATTAGTGGCATTGGTTGCATTTGTGGCATTGGCTGCGCTATCGGCGGTTTTTGCCGTATCAGCAGTTACTGCCTTTACTTCGATTGCAACATCACCAGACAAATCCGTTGTTGTGCTTCCCACGGCTTTTCCAGTAAGCTTGATTGTTCTTTTACGTTCCAGTTTACTTGCTGTTTGTGCAGCTGTACCGACTTGTTCCCACTTGGAAGGATTAACAGCTGTTAGTTTGTATATATTATTGTTTAAATCAGTACGCATACATAGCATGCCTACTTGCAAGTTTTCAGTTGGAAATGATGTGCCGCTAAAGCTAGACGCTGCGCTTTCTATGCTTTTTTGCATTTTTTGTATGGCAGTAACGGCATTTTCTGTCATATTAAGACTTGAAAATTCTTGCATTATATCACCATCCTTTAGATACCCATGAAATATAACCAGCTACTCTTTCGCCATCATCGTTTCGTAGCTCTACTTCAAAATAACGTTTATTTCCGTCTATCCCATCTGTGCGTAATATATAGGGTGTTACGGTTAAATTTCCCATGCCACTATTTACAGATACTTGCACCTCAGGGGCATTATAATAGTGCTTGTTGTAGTACACTTTTGTGGCCGCTGTTGTATCTGTTATTTTTACCGTTCCTCTATCATCCGTATCATCTATATCAATATTAGCTGCTACATCATATATGGTCGGTGCTGAATCTGTAAGTGATGATGATAAAACAAGTCGTATACATGCTTTTTCATACTCATAATCACCAACGTAAAAGTCTGAAAATTCTTCATAATTTGGCATGGATTCAACCATAGAATCAAACCATTTTTCATCCTCTGCCTTATCAACCATTCTAAGAACTTCTATATATGAATTACTTGCACGAATATAGGCATCCCAGATTAATATATCTTCCATAGGATTCTTTCCTATTTTGCGTGTGAGCTTGTCACCAGCTTTGATAAAATCGCTAAAATCACGATTATAGTCAACGCTGCGGTTAAATGATTCGTTGGTTGATACCTTGTCTTTTAACCTGTGTTCTATGTGTTTTAGCAGTTTATCAGCGGCATATATGCGTTCGTCTTTTTTTGTATAAATATCACGATGCACTTTATCAACCGTCGTGATATATTCACGCAAATCTTTTACTATTTGCCAAATTCGTTTATAACTGTCTGTGACCGTTACTGTTTCTTTTGATACCTTTAGAGAGTGCTTATATAACTTATCACGTATAGTGGTAAGGTGTTCTTTCATTGTGCGATGCAACGTTTTTCTAACATTATCCGCTATACTAATTTTTTCGTACATCGTTGCAAACAATCCGTTTAACCTGCGTTCATCAAATGATATATTTTCTTTTGACGTTATAGATACTGTATTATGCAATGTACTGATAATATTTAATGCTTCATACATCTGTGTGCCAATAAATTTATGCACGGAATCAGAAGTACGTATATTTTCCGTAATATGCACAAGAAAAAGAACATTGTCCCAGTATATTTCTGTTAGATGTACAAGTTCCTTACGTACAATGTTCAATGCCTTCTTTTCATCATCAGTAATGGTTATTACCTGTTCTTTAGCTTGTTTGTGCGGGCTGTTAGCATAGCTACTTGATATTCCAAAAGCGTCTCTAAAATGGCGTGTAAGCTCTTTTGATATAGTAGGCAATATGTGTATATTCTCACGTTTATAAACGCCGTTGTTTTTCCTGTAATAATCAGTTATAGACGTTTTTTCTCTTGCGTATTTAGCTGGATTATTTATAAGTAGGTCAACAAGACGAACTGTATCATATTGAATTGTCTGTACATCCTTTAACGTACTATCACTTACACGTATTTCATCATGCTGTGCAATACCTATGACTTTATCTTTTCTATCCGCAACCATAAACAGTTCATCAAAACAACGGGTAAGGCAGTTTTTATGATTATCAACTAGCCTGATTAATTCGTTTCTATTAACATAAATTGATTTAGCAATAGTATCTTTTAATTCAATTCCTTGTTTATGGATTTTTCCTGCATTTTTTGACACGCTGTCATGAAATGCTATTCGTTCATTTTTAACAGCTGGCACATATTGAATTTTTCGTACATCACGAATTTTAGTGCTTTCCAATATATGAATATTAAATAAAACATTGTCCAAATATGTTTCATTAAAAGTTATTTTATCTTTTAGTGTAAACATTCCTTTTGTCGTTCTTTTATCAGCTGTTCTGACTGTTTCCAATGGCTTTATATCAAATGCTGATACATATAAAAGATTGACAGGAGTAACAATATTTTTACATATACTTCTTATTTCTTTTGCTTTGTAGTACCGTTTAGTGTGTTTTAAAACGCCATTAGTCCGTGCATCTTGTCTTGCGCATTCGTCATATATAATAAAATGTTCGTAAAGATTCACGCTATGCGATTTTGCCATTTTGCTATCACCTCTTATAGCGTGAATGTTGTTTCACACGCATATTTAGGAAAGTGTAAATTGGAATGTCGTTGTCATAGTATCGTCAGCAGCTTTATTAATTACATCAAATGTAACACGATCTAAAAATGTGCCACCACTGGCGGCGTTGCAAATACCAGCTTCTGTAATAGCTCCTGTCGCTTCACCTGCCGCAAAATTTGTTGTAAGAGTAAATACTTTTGTATTTGCAGTATGTGCATAAGCGGCAGCCTTGCGCTTAATTTCAGTAACAAGTCCAGTCTGCGTCGCTGCTACGGCTGTTGTACCTGTACCGACTGCCGTAAATCCCATCAATGCAGGTCGTGTCGGATTTGCAAGAGCTGCACAAATAAAATCGAATCCAGTGTTTAAAATTAAATTATCTTTACGACGTGTTTCTACTTTGCCGTCAGCATGTCTAAGTACAACGTGAATAGAGCCTTTTAATTTTACATTATCTTTTTTGTTCATTGTTGTTTACTCCTTTGGGTTTAAATATATAGTATCAAATGTCCCGCATGGCGAGATTTGTTCGGTGACAATATTTTTCAATCCATAATTATATTCGTTTATATATAGCATTCGTGCGCTTGCTGATTGTGATAAACCAATAAATACCCAGTCACGATCACTGGTATCAATCGGTACAAATACATCCTTTGGCTGCATATTGTCTCTTGCATAAAACGCTTTATCATGGCTGTCGTATCCTATATACAGTTTCTTATTTGTCTTACTGTTGTACAAAATAACAAGGAAACAATCGGTTAACCTGCTTGTGTTTTTTATCCAAAAGCTCATTGAAAAAGTTGATGGAATGTTACATGCATACACGAGCCTTGTAACGTCCGTAATCAATGCGCCTTTATCAAAGCGTGTGAACGCCATCGATACCCTGTGTTCTTCTTTTTTTGTTCCGTTTTTAACAGCTGTAGTTCCGTCTACTATTGCATTGAAATAGTCGTTGTTTTTTCCTGTATATCGTGCTATTTGTTTTTTTAACGTAACATTTGTTATGTCACCGGCAAGTCCGTTTAATAAGAACCGTTCCGCTTCTTTGCTGTCTAACGTGAATGTTAAATCCATTACACGCAAGTTATTATCGCTCAAGCCGCTTATTTTATCATCAAGCCAGTTACGTGCTTTAATCTTTTGTGGTAATACATTATGTATAAAGTATTCGCCTTTAAACGTTTGTGGTTCTAAATTCAGCCCGTGTCTAGCAACGTTATAATACATGTTAATCTTGCCGCCGCTATATCCGACTTGTTCCTGGTCAAAATTAAGGATGATATTTTTCTTTATCTCTAGTGTTGCATCAAGTAAAAACCACGCACTCTCTGCTGAATAGTTGTTGTGGTTGTCAACGGCTTTTATCATAAAATAACTCTTGCTTTGATTAGGACGTATATATCGGTGTTTATTGGTTTTAGAGCGAAATATTTCGACTCCTTCTTCCCATCTATTCGTTATCCCTATTTTCACTACATAAGTAACGTTATAAACCGGTATAGAGTCCCAATAAAAATATAAGTTAGCGTCGTTTTTTTCCACATAAAACCCTGTGATATTTGGAACAATGCATGAAAATTTTGCTAGTTCACCTTCGCCGAACTGGTCAAAATATGCAATCGCAACTTCTGTAATACTTGCATCGGGATATAAATATAAATTATCTAGTGATTCATATTTAGTACCATCTATATAGATATTGGCCCCAATGCAGTTTGTTGGGATTTCAAGAAACGTAATAAGCGTACCTTCGTTATTCTTTGTTAACGAAATGTCCCTTGGTGCTTCTGGTCGGCGTTTATTATATGTTAGCGTGTTAGGATTGGATACCTTACCTTTCGTACTTACTGCATATAGATATATTTTTCCGCTTGCAGTTGCCGGTAACTGCAAGGAAGACGTTGCCGTTGTTTTTTCCAACAGACCATTAATAGTACCGACGGTATCATTAGTACGTAATTCATAATAAGCAAGATTACTATCAGGCACCGCACTACCCAATTAAGAACTCCGCCCATCCTATCAAATGTAAGCGTGAAATTTTTAGGACGTGTAAAATCACCTTTTTTATTTTCCTCTACTTCATCTTCCGTGAACCCGTTAGCTATATTTACCTGTTCATTTACTGATTTAAGATATTTACGCAAAAGCGATAATACATACCGACCGTCGCCTTTAACCGTAGTTGGTAGTTCCGGCATGTATAATATTTGTTTTTTGTTGTTATTGTCTTCTGCCATAATATCAGCTCATTCCGGAAGATACGGCTTGTTTCAGGGATTCTACGATATTGCTATCCTGCGTGATGTCATATTCGTTTTCGTTGAGTGCCAGTAATACCGCTGTTTTTACGATAATATCGTTGATAGCATCATGAGTGTACGGCATATCTCCCGTATCGTTTTCAAGTAACGCTGGCGTAGCAAAGTATCGAATGGTAATTGATTTATAGGCATCATCTGTAATAACCGCTTCGCCGTCCGTCATTTTTATGGGATATGTACCGCATAAATTCATGTAATTCTTTGGTATGCTGTCACCGTTACGAATCGTTGTTTCCTTCACCAATGCAGGATATTTAGCCGCTATCAGTAATGACGATACCTGCTGAATGGCAGTGTTTAAAAACTGTATGCATCTTTCTGTTGAGTATTCCTCGCTAATGTCATGCGTTTCCTGCTTAATTCTTGCAACTGCACTATCTACTTTCAACTGGTATCACCACCTAACATATAAACGGCATGCGCTTCTTGGCGTTGCTATATCGGCGCAATGGTACGATAGACGATAATATATCCTGTACAGCGCTGCTCATGGTGTCTGTATCGGGATTGTTTGCTAATATCATGTTTGTGATTTTAACAAGAGCATCCTTAAATGTAACAGGCAGCTCTATACTGCCGTCCGCATCCGTAACGCTTGCTATGGCTGCAACATAAAGCATGTCAAAGTCTTTTACGCCTGCGTATATCTTATTGCCCAGCACTTTATATTCATCAAATCTAGGCGGTTTAATAGCAGGACATGGGGCTAGGTCTTTGCCGTCCCACCTGCCGTACTATACGCACTAGTGAAATGAAATCGTCGGGAAGGTCTGCGCCTGTATCTCTAAAATGAACATGCTCTACGGCGGTATCGTTCGTCTTATTAGCTTCATCAATAGCAGCATTTATATCATCCTGTCTATAGTGCTTAATCTTTTCGAGGAAATCAGTATTCAAATAGTACTGGTTAATGTACCGAATACATTCATTAATGCCCTGCATAATATCGTAGTCACTGTATGTGATGGCGTTATTGTCTTTCAGCTTGTAGCGTATAAGATTGATTAATTCTTTAACCTGTATCATAGCAGCACCGCCGAATATCCATTCCACGTCGTGCGTTTATGGTTGACTTTAAACTGCGTCCATACATCAAAGAATTTCTTGATGTAATGCTGATAATGCAGCATGTCGCCCTCTCGCTGTGCATTCCGTGCGCTGATTAACCACGGGTCAACTGTCCATAGCTCAGGCGGGATATATCCCATTAGCTGCATGCGTTCATTCTTGTCGCCAAACCATCCGCCATTATCCATTTCATTGACTTGTCGTGCCGCATCAATATATGGTTTTACGTCGATAGTGTTTCTAAGGCATATCTTATCGCCGTCTTGATATAGTTTCTGTTGAGTAATCATCGTTTCACTTCCTTAACAGAAAAAGCGGGACACTTTCTGCATCCCGCTCATAAAATATACTACCGTTTAATATCTACAATGGAACAAGAAGCTTTCGGCTGTGTACCCTGTAAGCCAAGTTCTGCTTCCAGCATGAATTTCTGATACGAGCCGTCTTTATCCAGTCCGCTTACTTCGTGCGGTTTGGTGAAATACCGCATATCCCAGTACTGCAAATCAAGAATATCTACACGGGTATCAGGGTACAAACGATGGATATTGGCATTTACTAAGCCAAATGCCCCTTGATACGATGTAGCTACTTCGTATACTTTGGCGTTTTTATCTGTGCCTTTACGGGTAGCTGTCATGGTAGCCAATACCATTTTGCTAAATTCTTTAAATTTGCCGCTAGACATATAAGCTTCGGTCGGTTTGCCGCCACGTTTGAACGCCATTTCCATAGCCGTATTAATATCATCCAGTGTAAAGGTAGCTTTCCCACCCAAAGATACGACGTTGTTAGTAACCAGTTTTACGTTTGTTCCTGCCGTAGTAGCTTTAACCTGTAAAGACGCAATGTTTTCAACGGCACCTTTCTGTGTATCGAACAACGTGAGTTTCTTTGTGTTTGTATTATCTCCAACACGTACATAGTAATATAGACCTTCTTTCATGCCTGTGGGGATGGTATCAGCAATGAAATATGCAATATCGCCAGTTTTCAGGTATGATTCTGTGGTTGTTGTAACTATACCGTCTGTGGGACTCACTGTTACATCAATCAAGTTACGCTTCATAAAGAACGGTACGCCGCCGCTACGAGGTGCTACTGTAGAACTTCCATCGACTTTCTTTTCACTGTTGACAAGCATGTATTCAATATCTTTGGCCAAACCTACATAAGCATCATATTTCATATCAGCAATTTCACTGCCATGTTCATTTTTATAAATCTTGGCAACTTTTTGTTGTGCGTCTGTAATCATGCCGCTCTTTTTAAAGAACTGGATATTATTAGACATGCCTTGAATAGAGCCGGACGGTTTAAACGAGTAGGTTTCCATTTCTTTATAAGCATTGTCCTGTGCCGGCGATAAACCTTTAGTCAACCAGGAGAATTGCAATTCTGTAGCCGGCTTGGTGTTGCCAAACTTAGAATAGAAAAGCGTTTCTTCTGGATCGATGTTAGTAAGAATCGGGCTAATATCTTCTGCATGCCCGATAGCGTTATAAGTATAAGATTGATTAATGGACGGGCCAAGATTACGTGTTACATCTGCCATGTATTTAAATCTCCTTTTGTGTTAATTATTAAAATAGCGACTCATAAACGCTCTGCGTTCACGGTCGCCCATACTCCGCATCTTGGTAAAGTCAACGGCTTTCGGTTTAGTCTGCGCCCCCATACCTGGCTTTTCTACATTGGGGACTGGAATTTTTTTCGGCTGTTTCGTCAAGTCGTTTTGCTTCCCGTAAAAATAGGTGCGTGTGTCGTTATAATATTGTTCCAACACTTTGCATTGCTGCTCCGTGATGTTACCTTGGTTTAATGCATTGATAGCACTTGCAATAGTTGCCGCTTCTTTATACGGCAATTCTTGATAATGCGTACTAAGCATTTGATTGATTTCAGTAAAATGCGGCTCGCTTTTCTGTTTATCTGACGCGAAATCTGTAATGCTTTTATAAATAGCCTGCTGCTGGCTTTGCTGTGTCTGTTTCTGCATTTGCTGCTGCTGCATGGCATTAATAAGCGTCTGTCTGTTCCACGCAACGGCGGTTGTATATTCCTGTATTTTCTTCTTGGTTTCTTTGTCGTCGGAATATTCAGACAGGCTAAGGTCATCAGCCGTAATGCCTAAATCCTGCATAGCTTTTTTCTTTGCCGCTTCGTCAATATCTGCATACAGCTTCCGCTGCTGTTCCATCGCCGCTTTCTGCGCCTGTTCCTGCATCTGTTTTTGCTGCGCCTGATACTGTGCCTGCCGCTGTGCCTGCTGTTGTCTATACTGCTGATACTGGAATTTATATTCGTCGGGAATACGGCTTTCGTTTACCGTGTTCTGCCGAATAGCATCATTCAATTCATCAAGCGTATATGCACCAGTCTGAATTAGCGGTTCCTGTGCAGGTGGTTGTTCCTGCGCTGGTTGTTCAGGTTGTTCAGGCTCTTTAGGCTGTTGTTCTGCTGACTCCTGTGCAGGTGGTTGTTCAGGTTGTTCAGGCTCTTTAGTCACAATCGTTTTACGCCCTGTTCTTGGGTCAGTAACCAGCATAATATCGCCATCTTTAGGTGCTGTCGGTTCGGTACTTGCTGGTTCTGTATTAGTTGCAGGCTCCGTCGTCGTTGTCGGTTCTTGCGTAGTAGTCGGCGTTGTATCTGCCGGTGCTGGTGTCGGTTCGGCGGCGGTCGTGCCAGGTTCTCCGTCAGCAAATAGCTGTAAATCGAATTTGAAATCACTCATTCGTCTTACTCCCTTCGGCTTTCTTCTTTTTCATATTTGCTATATTTACAATCGTGTTGATGTAATTGTATAACTTAACAGTCGCTTGATAATCGAGCTGTGCTTTGTATGCGTCGTCATTATCAAGCAGTTTACTTAATGTGTTTCTTTCTTCGCTGCGCAATAATTCAGACATGAAAAACAGCAGGTCTTTAGCTCTATCACCACGGCTGATGATAGCTGCTAAATACTGCTGCCGTCTTTTCTGTATTCTTGCTGTCTTTTTCGTACTCTTCTCTTAATCGCTCTATCTCATGCATTGGTTTAATACCTCTTTCATCGCTACATCCTGCGGTGTGTTGCCCCCGGCTGTCGCTTTATTAATGATTTGCGTCTGTGCGTCAATCGGCAGGTCTTTTACATCAGCACTGATAGACGGCATAGCTTTGACGGCTATCTTGCCTTGGTATATCAGCCTGGTTTAAGTGCCATTTGTGCTTGCTGCTGTGCCTGTTGTATAGCCATCGCCTGTTGCTGTGCCTGCTGTGCCTGCTGTGCCTGCTGTGCCTGCTGCTGTTTAGCTTCTTCGCTGTCCGGGTCAAGCTAATATTTCCTGTGTATTCTTCAAGCCCATTTCTTCCAAAAGTGCCGTACCTGCTGCATAGTATGATTTTGGTGTAGCTACTCCCACTTGTGCAAGCAATGGATATACATTAGTAAGCAAGAGCATATATGACTGTATACGTGCTTCCTTGGTTCCTGCACCATTGCCGACATTGATAACAAAGTCATAATCTATATCTAAATCGTCACTTGCGATTGATACTTCGGTATCTTTATATCTAAATGTCTGTACAGGTTCGCCGTACTTTTTATTGAGCAGAATAAGAAACCGCACCATTGGGATTGTCCAGTTTTCAGCTATGAGCCGTGCCATCAGCTTAATTCGCTTGTCGGCAGCCCCCATGATTGCCGTTATCCCCGTTGCCGTGTTTGATGTAACCGTCATTATATTGCCGCAGCAATACAATTCGTCTTTTGCTGCAACAGTTAAGCACCGCATCGGTTCAACTGGTATTTCTTCCATTGATACAATACGTTGTTGTAGCCACTTATTATCAGGTTTTGTGCGCCATCTTTCGGCTTTGTGTTTTATTGTTACAGGGCAAAACGGGCTTGAAAAATAAATGTGTGCATGCGGTCTTGCATGCTTATATTTATTAGCTCCCGCATCAATATTTGTCCATTTTACTGTTGCTCTTAATCCAAAACTGTGAATAAGCTTAACAACATCATTTATCAATGATTCTTCAGAATTACAGAATATTGATTGCCCGTCTTTCGTGATACATCCGTCAGTATCCATCAATCCACGCAATAATGCTAAACGCTGCTCAAAACTTCCCTGTAAATAAATATCAGGAATGTGTTTTACGTTATGTTTCGTTTCTTCGTAATGTGAATCTTTTAATACGCCTAAATCTTTAAGCATAGTCCTAAACGGTGTATTAACAATGGAATACGTAACTGCTTTTCCGGAATGCTGTATCTTGCAAGGTTTTATACAGCCACCATAAAATCTGCTTGCCCATTTTTTAAATTCATCAACGACTTCGCTATCCATACTTGTAAACCTGTTTGTATGTGCGTGTCCATCGCCAAGCCAAGCACCAAATACATATGGAGAAATTGGCAAGTCCTTTGCAGTAAAATCTACATTTTTAGCTCTTGGAATATATGCTTTATATCCCTGCTGCATCAAATCGTAGATTCTTTCTGTGGGCAGTTTTTCAAACTCTTTAGATTTATGATGTCCCCATTTATCGCATATCTTTACACCCCATCTGTGCTCTCCACCAGCTTTAATTACATCGCCACGTTTCTAAACGTAAATCTTAAATTAGCACGTTTTGGTCATTTTATTTGGATGTGCAACAATAACTCTAGTTGGTCTTGTCCATCACTACCGACTAACACTATCTCCACGCAACAATATCTTTATTTGTCTTGTTAAGTGT
>CYGL01000525.1_pt1 | contig 14614 bp, 16 predicted proteins | sample 485531 | NCBI WGS metagenome assembly CYGL01 (sample SAMEA3497897, study PRJEB9818) | human gut metagenome | reverse complement strand
TATGGCATGATGTGTTCCCTACCGTCCAGGTATCCAACACAAACGCCAAGGATTGCCGTATAGACCTGGACAAGCGGCAGCGGTTTGAAACGCTGGAATTTACATCCATTGGCACTGGAAATGCTGGTCTGTACCGTGCGGCGAACCTATTGTACTGCGACGACTTGGTATCCGGTATTGAAGTGGCTCTATCCAAGGAACGGCTGGACAAGCTGTGGGAAATCTACACCACGGACTTGCGGCAGCGTAAAATCGGAGACCACTGTAAGGAGCTGCATATTGCTACCCGGTGGAGCGTACATGATGTGATCGGACGGCTGGAACGAGAGTATGAGGGTAACCCAAGGGCAAAATTTATCCGGATTCCTGCCATGAACGAGGATGACGAAAGCAATTTTGACTATGAGTTCGGCGTTGGGTTCTCTACCAAGTTCTACCGGGAGCAGCGGGACATTATGGATAGTGTCAGCTGGAAAGCGCTGTATATGAACCAGCCTATTGAGCGGGAGGGTCTTGTTTACCACCCGGATGAGTTGAGACGATTTTTTGAGCTACCCAAGGAAGAACCAGATGCCATCATCGGCGTGTGCGATACCAAGGACAAGGGCAATGACTACGCTTTTCTCCCGGTTGGGTATGTGTACGGGCAGGATTACTACATTGCGGACTGCGTGTGCGACAATGGTCTGCCGGACACGGTGGATGCCCGACTGACGGATATTCTGGTGCGAGACAAGGTAAAGGCCTGCCGATTTGAAAGCAACTCCGCAGGGCGCAGGGTGGCGGAGAAGATACAGGGAGAGGTAAAGCGCCTTGGCGGCGTGGCAAACATCACCACGAAATTCACCACGGCCAACAAGGAGACCAAAATCATCGTAAATAGCGCATGGGTGAAGGATCACTGCCTGTTCCTGGATGAGAGCAAGTACAAACGGAACACTGACTACGGGCGCATGATGGATATGCTCTGCTCCTACACGGTGGCGGGCAAAAATAAGCACGACGATGTTCCGGACGGCATGGCGATGTTCGCTGAGTACGCCCAATCTCTGAACGGAGGCAGCGTGGAGGTCTTTGCAAGGCCGTTCTAGTTTGAAGGTAGCGAATGATATAGTGAACATAAATTTACTTTACAATCATCCGCCACTTATGGTACAATGATACGAGAGAACATATAAGGGGGGTGCGGGAAACGGCGAGCAGGAAGTTATTCGGGCGGCGGGTGATTTATACCGAAGTGGCCGAAATCAACGAGGGCAATATCATCGATGTGCTGCAAAAGGCGCTGTTTACGCACCTGCAAAACCAGTCGGAAATTGACTATCTGTACCGGTACTACCGGGGCGACCAGCCGATTTTGGGGCGGAAAAAGGAAGTTAGGCCGGAAATCAACAACATGATCGTGGAGAACCGGGCCAACGAAATTGTCTCCTTCAAGACCGGCTATCTGGTCGGTGAGCCTATCCAGTATGTGAGCCGGGGCAACGACGAGGCGGCGGCTTCCGAAGTTCTGACGCTGAACGATTATATGCTTTCCGAGGACAAGCAGGCCCAGGACAAGGAGCTGGCGGACTGGATGCACATTTGCGGCACCGCCTATCGGATGGTGCTGCCGGACGCACTGGCGGACGTGGAGGGGGACGAAGCCCCCTTTGAAATCTTCACTCTTGACCCCCGGTTTGCCTTTGTAGTGTACTCCGTAGGGCTGGGACACAAACCTATGATGGGGGTTCGGTATGTGGTCAAGGAGGACAGGACCATTGTGTTCTCCTGCTGGACACAGGACCGGTATTTTGAGGTCTGGAACACCTGGGACGTGATTCACAGCGAGGACCAGATTTTGGGCATCCCCATTATCGAATACCCGCTGAACCAGGCAAGGCTTGGAGCCTTTGAAATCGTGGTGCCGCTGCTGGATGCCATCAACATGACTGAAAGCAATCGGGTGGACGGCGTGGAGCAGTTTATCCAATCGCTGATGCTATTCCATAACGTGGACATTTCCAGCGACGATTTTGACAAGCTGCGGGATTTGGGAGCCATCAAGTACAAGGACATTGATGCCACCCTGAAAGCGGAAATCCAGTACCTGACCTCCGAAATGAACCAGACCCAGACCCAGACGCTGGTGGACAGTATGTACGAAACCGTGCTGACCATCTGCGGAATGCCGAACCGGAACGGCGGAACCTCCACATCTGACACTGGGACGGCGGTCATCATGCGGGACGGCTGGTCGGCTGCGGAGGCCAGGGCAAAGGACACAGAGCCAGTTTTCAAGAAGTCCGAAAAAGAGTTCCTGAAGCTGACGCTGCGTATCTGCCGGGACATGGGGAACCTGAGCTTGAAACTGTCGGCCCTGGAGATTCGCTTCACCCGGAGAAATTACGAGAACATCGCCCAAAAGTCTACGGTACTCACGCAGATGCTTGCTTGCGAGAAAATCGCCCCCGAATTGGCGTTTACACATTGCGGATTATTTTCCGATCCGCAATTGGCTTATCGCATGAGCATGGATTACATGAAAGAGCAGGAAGAAAAAGCGGCACAGCTGGCCGAACAGAACGGAGGAAACGCCAATGGAAACGGAAACCAAGCCGGGAATCAGGCTGACAACGGAAGCAGTTCGGGCGATTGAAGATGCGCTTCACCGCCGGAATCAGGTTGAAGTGAAAATCGAAAAGGGCGAGGTTTCTATCATTGAGATTCGCCGGAAGAAAGTAAATTAAAAATTGACGGCTCCCATAGGTGGGAGATTACAGCCGAAGGGCTTTCGATACCAGAAATTGGTGTCGGAAGCCCTTCTTTTGTTTTATATGCCTCCATAGCTCAACTGGTAGAGCAACTGATTTGTAATCAGTAGGTTGCGGGTTCAAGTCCTGCTGGCGGCTCCAGCCTCCTAAAGGCGACCCAGAAACGGGCAAAGCGGCTCCCGTTGGCCGAAATCACGGGGATACGGATGGTTCGCATAACGGCTATTGCAGCGGTCCAGAAAACCGAGGGGCTTAACGGCCCCATGTGGGTTCGAATCCTACACCATCCGCCAATACCCAAAGCTGACAGCGTACAGGGTGAATCATCCGGACGAAAGATGCCGGTCCCCGTCAGCAGGGGCCAAGCTGTGCGGCAAGCCAGCGGACGCTTTTCGGTGAAGCGTGCCTTATCCCAAGCCGCAATTGCGGAAACCGAGCATACGGAAGATTGCCGTAATGGGTAGCGGAGCGGTTTGCTAAACCGTCCTGGAGGGTTGCCAGTGCAGGTTCGAGTCCTGCATCTTCCGCCATGAACGTCAGAGAAGACGGAAATCGCACAAAAGTTCGGAGAAGAACTATAAAAGCGCAGAAAGGATGAACAAATATGGCAAAAATCGACGTAAGCAAAATTGAAGGGTTCGACACCATGACCCCAGAGCAGAAGCTGGAGGCCTTGCAGGGCTTTGAATTCCCTGACCCGGATTACACCGGCTACGTGAAGAAGGACCTGTACGACAAGGCGGCTTCTGATGTGGCAGCCTGGAAGAAGAAGCACCACGACCTTCTGTCCGAGGACGAGCGGAAGAAGCAGGAGGAAGCCGAAAAGTGGACTGCGATGGAGCAGGAACTGGAAGGGCTTAAAAGGAAAAGACAGTTTCCGAGTACAAGGCCAAGCTGGTTTCCCAGGGCTATGACGAAGAACTGGCAACCGCAACCGCTGCGGCTATGGAATCCGGCGATATGGCAACGGTTTTTGCCAACAACCAGAAGTTCTTGGAAGGGTATAAAAAGCAGGTCATTGCAGACCAGCTGAAAAGAACCCCCCGGGGTGCTGACGGGGGCACCGGCGGGGCAATGACCAAGGCGGATTTCCTGAAACTCGACACCAAATCCCAGATGGAGTTTATCAAGAACAACCCTGACTGGAAAACAACTTTGAAATGATTATGGAGGTAAAACATTATGGCTACTTATCTTGGCTTTCCGTTTGACCCCGAGCTGTTTAACTACAACTGGGCAAATGCGAAAGACCCCACCCTGACCGCTATGTTTGAGAGCGGCGCTGTCGCTCCGAACGCAGAGCTGGCACGGCTGATTGCAAACGGCTCTGACTTCTACACCCTGCCCTTCTACAAGGTCATCGGCGGCACTCCTGAGAACTACGATGGCGCAACCGACATCACCCTGACCGACCCCGCTGGCGGCGCTCAGAACGGTATCGTGTTCGGTCGTGCGCACGGTTGGAAGGAGAAGGATTTCATCGTTGACTACAACAGCGGTGCCGACCCCATGCAGCAGATCGTGTCTCAGGTTTCCAAGTACTGGCAGAAGCAGCGCCAGTCCATCATGCTGAAGATCCTGAATGCTGTGTTCGGTGTGACCGGCAGCGGTGAGTTTGCCGATTGGGCGAACCACATCACTGACCTGTCTTCCGCATCCACCACTGTTGCGGATGCAAACAAGATGGGCGCTACCACCATCGGTGACGCTATCCAGAAGGCCTGGGCGACAATCAGGACGCTTTTCCGGCTTGTGTTTATGCACAGCAAGGTCGCCACGAACATGGCTGGCCTGAAGCTGCTGGAATTCCTCAAGTACACGGACGCAAACGGCGTGGAGCGCCCCCTGCGTATCGGCACGGTGAATGGCATGACCGTAGTCGTGGACGATGGCTGTCCCACCACCGCAGCGGATACTTCCAAGGCAGCGACCTACACCACCTATGTCCTCGGTCTGGGCGCTATCCAGTACGCTCCCGCTCCCGTGAAGGTTCCTTCCGAGCTGACCCGTGACGCGCTCAAGGGCGGCGGCTATGACGCTCTGGTAACTCGTATCCGTGAAACCATGCACCCCAACGGTTTCAGCTTCACCAAGCCCACCAGCGGCTACACCGCTTCTCCCACGGATGCTCAGCTTGCGGCTACCGCCAACTGGTCTATCGTGGCTGACCCCAAGACGATTGCGCTGGCGAAGATCATCACCAACGGCTAAGGAGGTTCACCATGTTCTATGTTTCTGACGGGAAAGTGTATGTGCGCGAGGGAGATCACTTTCGCAACGTGGGCTTTACCGCAAAGGACAAGGTGATTACCCGGCGCGAACTGGAGAGCACTTCTGTGGTGATGGGGACGGTAGTCGTTGATACCCTCAACGACCCCGTACCGCTCACCCGAGAGGAAGTTATCACCAAGTTTGGTTTATCGGAGAATAACCCCATTCCCGTTATCAGAAAGTCGCGTAAGAACGCGGAAGAATCCGCAGAATGAAAGAAGGTAAGAAACCGTGCTGGAAGCGGAAAAAATCGAACTGGTGAAAGCCATGACGGGAGAAACCAACGAAAGCACGGTTTCTGCCTACCTGTGGCTGGCCGGGAACAAAATTTGCCGCAAGGCGTTTCCCTTTGACCCCACCGTGACGGAGGTCCCGGAACAGTACGGGTTTACCCAGGTGGAAATCGCCGTGTATCTGCTGAACAAGCGAGGTGCAGAAGGGCAGACCAGCCATAGCGAAAACGGCATTTCCCGCTCCTACGAGGACGGAGACGTCCCCCCTACCCTGCTGCGGCAAATCGTTCCTATGGCGGGGGTGTTGTGATGAAGGCCATGGAGCGGAACAAGGTCGGATTCTTTTATCTGCTTTACGACCGAAAGGAGCCAGCCAAGGACGAGGACGGCAACGAGACAGGGGAAGAAACCGTGGTCTACAAAGAGGCCGCACCCTTCCGGGCCAATGTCTCGGCGGCTACCGGTTCTTCCCAGGTGGAGCAGTTCGGGGCGCTGTCCGGGTATGACAAGGTAATTGTCACCGACGATATGGCCTGCCCCATGGACGAGCACTCTGTTCTGTTTCTGGACAAGGAACCGGAATACAGCGAGGATGGACGGCCACTGTATGACTACATTGTCAAGCGTGTAGCAAAATCCCTGAATTCCATTTCCTACGCCGTGACGAAGGTGAGCGTATCGTGAAGAAAATCGTTGTCCCGCTGTCGGCAGATGGCATTGACCGGCTGCAAAAGGAACTGAAAAAGTATCAGGCCTGGCAGCAGAGAAAAGCCAAGGAACTTGCTGAGCGCCTGGCGATGCTTGGGGCATCCACTGCCTCCATCCGGTTTTCAAGAGCGGTATACACCGGGGTGAAGGACGCAAACGTGTCCGTCGTGGCGGCCCCGAATGGCTATACCGTGAAAGCGGACGGAGAATCCGTGCTGTTTATTGAGTTCGGCTCCGGCGTGACCTACGGCTCCGGGCACCCGGAGGCCAGCCAACACGGCATGGGGCCTGGCACCTACCCGGATGGTAAGGGCCATTGGGACGACCCCAGAGGCTGGTATCTGCCCAAGGAAAAGGGAGGTATTCACACATACGGAAATCCTCCTGCAATGCCCATGTATGAGGCGAGAAAAGCGATAGAGCAGGAGCTTCCGAGAATCGTAAGGGAGGTGTTTCCCGGTGATTGACATTGAGAGACAGGTTTATACCCCAATTGCTGAAGCGCTGCGAAAGCAGTTCAAGGGAATCACCGTCAGCGGAGAATATGTGAACGCCCCTTCCAAATTCCCCTATGTGAGCATCATCGAGCAGGACAACTACACAACCACCGCCCATCTGGACAGCGGCGACGAAGAACGGTTCGCCACGGTGATGTATGAGGTCAACGTGTACTCCGACAAGTCGGGCAGCAAGAAGACCGTTTGCCGGGAGATCATGGGTTTTATCGATAAGATGCTCTACGCACGGAATTTCACCCGTATTTCCATATCCCCTGTTCCCAATCTGGAGAACGGAACCATTTACCGATTGAACGCCCGATACAGGGCGGAAACGGACGGAAAAAATATTTATAGGAGGTAACGAATATTGGCAATTTCTACTTATAAGGTTTTCCTTATGCACAAGAAGAGTGGCGTAGCGGAAACCTACGAAAAGGTCATCGACATCAAGGAATTCCCTGACCTGGGCGGCGACCCGGAAATGCTGGAAACCACCACGCTTTCCGACAAGATGCAGACCTACATTGCCGGTATCCAGTCCATGGATGCCCTGGCATTCACCGCCAACTACACCTTGGCGGACTACAAGAAGCTGCTGGAGTACGCCGGGAAGACCGAAGGCTGGGCTGTATGGTTCGGCGGCACGGAAGAGGGCAGCACCCTGACCCCCACCGGCAGCGACGGAAAGTTCAAGTTTGACGGTCAGCTGACATGCTACCCCACCGGCGGCGGTGTGAACGAGGTCGTTGACCTTAACATCTCCATTGCCCCGTCCACGCCTATTGAGCTGGACGAGACCTGACAAGAATTCAACTACACAAATAACAGGAGGATTTAGCGATGGCTAAGAAAATCACCATTCCCTACAACGGCAAGACCTACACTCTGGAATTCACCAGAGAGGTTGTAAAGCGCATGGAAGCCCAGGGCTTCCGTATCACCGAAATTGACAATATGCCCATGACGATGATTACCTTCCTGTTCAGCGGCGCTTTTGAGGCCAACCACCCCGCCGTGAAGGGAGCTACCAAGGAAAAAATCTTTGGAAGCTTAAAGAGCCGGAAGAAGCTCATTCAGACCCTTGCGGAAATGTATGCCGATACATACAACACCCTGTTCGACGACGACGAGGACGAAGCCGATGAGGGAAACCCCGGCTGGGGAGTAACGGAGTAAGCGAGTTATTTCCCGATAGTGATGGAGGGGCGGGGATTCCCCTGCCCCCTCATTTGCTTGCACGAAAGCGTTCAAAAAGGTGTTCCCCTACTATCTGGCGATTGGAATGACATACGACCAGTTCTGGAATCAGGATGTGGAGCTGGTGCGGTTCTACCGGCAAGCCGCCAAAATCAAGCGTGATTTGCGAAACCAAGACCTGTGGCTGCAAGGGGCTTATGCCTACGAAGCCATTCTGGATGCCGCTCCGGTGCTTCGGTTCAGCCTCAGCAAGAAGCCTCCGAAGCCTATCCCGTACCGGGAACAGCCCTACGAACTGGAGCCGAACAAGAAAAAGCATCCGCAAGATCTACGGAAACGCTTTCTCAGGAAGAAAAGAATGACAGGAAAGCCAAGTCCATCATGGAAATGTGGATGGTAAATATCAACAAGAAATTTGAGAAGAAGGGCGGTGGCGACAACGGCTGACAATGTGGAAATGCAGGGCATCGAATTCCAAATCATCAATGACAGCGACGAGGCCACCAATAGCATCGAGCGGCTAGGGAAAGCCCTTGCGGAGCTGAAAATCAATGTCAAGGGCGGTATTTCCGCCGTATCGAGAGCCGGAAGCGCTATTTCCAAGCTGCGGACTGCTCTTGACGGGATTGATACATCCGGAATTGCCAATAAGCTGAAAGGCGTTTCCGACGCTGTGAACCAGCTGAATATCAGCCCGAATGCAAAGATTTCTTCTTCTCTGCCCAAGAACATTACCGCTTTGAACGCCGCCGTTGCGAACATCCAGCCGGAGAAAATCGTCCAGCTGGGCAGCGCTCTACAGGCGGTGGCGAACAGCAGCGGGGCTAAGATTTCCGCAACGCTGCCGAAGAATATTACGGCGCTGAATACAGCGCTTGCGGGGATGGATGCAGGTGGAATCGCAAAGTTATCCGGCCTTGCTGACGGGCTGCGGCCCCTTGGAGAGCTGGAACGGGCGAAGCTCACTTCCTTCACCAATCAGCTTTCAAAGCTTCCTGCGGTCATCCAGGAGCTTGACAAGGTGGATTTGGATAAATTCACTCAGCAGATGAAGGATTTTGCGGAAGCCATCAAGCCCCTTGCGGATGAAATGAACAAGGTTGCCGCCGGGTTCTCCGCATTCCCCACCCGGATTCAAAAGCTGATTACCTCCACGGAGCAGTACAACAGCGTTACCAGGAATGCGGCGAAAAATACGGACACCTGGAACCGGGCGCTGAAAACCTTGAGCTTTGCGGCAATTTACCGTGGAATTTCAAAGTTCCTGGCCAGTGCGATCAGCAAGGCTTCCGAGTATCAGGAAGACTTGAACCTGTTCACCGTGTCCATGGGGCAATACGCAGAGGAAGCGTATAACTACGCGCAGAAGGTTTCGGGAATCGTTGGCATTGACCCATCTGAATGGATGCGCAATCAGGGCGTGTTCAACACGATTATCACTGGCTTTGGCGTTGCCGGGGACAAGGCGGCGTATATGTCCAAGAACCTGACGCAGTTGGGTTACGACATTGCTTCTTTCTACAACCTGGACTTTGAATCTGCCATGCAGAAGGTCCAGTCAGGCATCGCCGGTGAATTGGAGCCTCTGCGACGGCTTGGTTATGACCTGTCCGTTGCACGGTTGGAGCAGGAACGGCTAAACCTTGGCATAGACAAGAGCGTTTCTTCCATGACGCAGGCCGAAAAATCCCAGTTGCGGTACTATGCCATGATGACACAGGTCACGCAGGTGCAGGGCGATATGGCAAGAACGCTGGAACAGCCTGCAAACATGCTGCGTGTGCTGAAATCCCAGTTTGAACAGTGTGCTAGAGCAATCGGTAATCTGTTCATCCCTATTCTGGTGAAAGTTCTTCCCTTTGCTATCGCTGTTGCAAATGCTCTTAGGGAAATCATTACTGCTATCGCCGGTCTGTTTGGCGTGACATTGCAAGCCCCGGACTGGGGAGATTCCTTTGGCGGTGCAACAGCAGGAAGCGGAGCGATTGCCGACAACATGGATTCTGCCGCCGGGTCTGCCAAGGAACTGAAAAAGTACCTTGCCGGATTTGACGAGCTGAATGTGCTTCCTGACCAGAACCAGGGTGGCGGAAGCGGCGGTTCTGCTGGAGGCGGCGGTGGTGATCTGGGGATTGAGCTGCCCGGGTATGACTTCCTGGAGAATGCGGTTGGAAACAAGATCGACGAGTGGAAGAAAAAGCTGGAACCGCTTGTTAATTTTGTGAAAGACAACCTCAAAGAAATTCTGGAACTTGTTGCGACGATTGGAGCGGCTCTACTTGCGTGGAGGCTTGCGACCGAACTCATGACGGGCATCTCGGCGCTGAAAGCGCTTTCCCAAAACGGATTGTCAATACCGCTTACGATCACCGCCGGAGCAATTCTGACCGCAACAGGATTCAAAATCGAATTCAGTGGAATCAAAGATGCAATCGAAAAGAAACTGAACGGCTTTAATTTCTCGGAAATTATTCTTGGAGGTTTAGTCGGAACAGCCGGAACTGGATTATTAGGCAAAGGAATCGGACAGTTTATCGCAAAAGCGTTCTCTGGAAGTGCAATTGCAAAAGCAATTACCGCTGGGGGCGGCACAATCAGCACAGGACTGATTGGCGCGGCTATCGGTGGAATTGTGGCTGGAATTCCGATGTTTGTTACCGGCGTATACGATGCCATTACGAACGGCTTGAATATCCTGAATGGGCTGCTGATTCCAGCTGGCTCTACGCTGGCTGGCGCAGGAATAGGCGCAATTATCGGTTCTCTTGGAGGCCCAATTGGAACCGGAATCGGTGCGATTATCGGCCTTGTAATCGGCGGGCTAACGGATTTAGGCATTCTGATTTACCAGAAGTGGGATGAAATTAGTGCTTTCTTTGCACCTGTTGCGGAATGGTTCGATGTAAACGTGGTGCAGCCAATATCTGGCTTCTTCTCCGGGCTTTGGACGGACATTGTTGACACATTTTCTCCTGCTGTTACGTGGTTCTCTGACCTGTGGAAAAGTGTAAGCCAGACATTCGAGGATGTCTTCTATGACATTGGAGTGCTTGTGAGCGGGACGTGGGAAACCATCAAGATTGTTTGGGGAATTGTTTCTGGATGGTTCGACACAAACGTTATCCAGCCACTTTCTAACCTGTTTTCTTCCCTTTGGGACGGAATAACGAAGTGGGCTTCCGACACATGGGCAAAGATTTGCGATGGCTTCTTGACTGCATACAACTACATCAATACCCACTTTATATCCCCACTGAGACATGCGGTGTCAACGGTATTTAACGGCCTTGTTGGCGCAGTGCAATCGGCACTGAACGGCGTAATATCTGCCCTAAATTCCGCATTGAGTTGGATGTTTGGTGGAATCAACGGCATTTTGAGCAGCCTTAGGAATTTTAGCATTGCTGGATACTCGCCGTTTGCAGGGCTGAGAGAAATCAGTGTTCCTCAAATCCCTATGCTTGCCAACGGCGGTTATGTAGACCAAGGTCAGCTCTTTATCGCCCGGGAAGCCGGTGCGGAAATGGTTGGCTCCATTGGCAGACGGACGGCTGTTGCCAACAATGACCAGATCGTTGAGGGTATCACCTACGGTGTTCGGGAAGCCAATGACGATGTTGTCACCGCAATCTACGCTGTTGCCCAGCAAATCATCATGGAAATGCGGGAGCAGGACCGAAACGGCGGTGGCGGCAATTACGATTTTGACCGGGCTGTGTATGAGGCGAACCGCAGAAATGCGAGAGTTTACGGCTAAGGAGAAAGGAGATAGAACGGCATGAAGATGATGCTCAAAATAAATGGCGTGAACTTCATGCCGTTTATCGCCAAACAGGGGGTCAAGTGGCAGAGAAATGACATTGATGCGCCCAATTCCGGCCGCACCATGGACGGTATGATGCAGCGTGGCAGAGTGGCAACGAAAATCCGGCTGGACATAACTTGCCGCCCTCTGATGGCAGAGGAAGCCCGTCTGGTGCTGAATACCATTCTGCCGGAGTATGTGTCCGTGGACTACTACGACCCCATGAGCGGGGAACGGCACGACGTGACCATGTACTCCAACAATAACCCGGCATCGTTCCTGATTGAAAAACCGGAAGATGACTGGTGGAGCGGAATTACCTTCCCGCTGATTGAGAGGTGAGGTGGCTCATGCAGGAAACATCGGCACTTTACAAGAATATCATCCAGGGCGAACACTGGTTTGAAACCTCCGTTACCGTTGGTGAATCTGGCAGGCTGGTTGACGAACGTGGAGATGTTATCACCTTTGGCGGCGATTCCATTCTTGCGGACACCGGCGGCCCGGAATCTGGTTTCCGTGAGGACAGGCTTTTTGAAGTGAACACAAAGGCTCCGTTTTTCAAAGATTCCACCCCTTGTGTCGGAGCGGCGGTATCTGGGACTGCGAATATTAAAATGATTGCGCCGTTCAATGTCCCCAAGAAAGCTAGAATCTGTATCTATTCAAGGGCGGCGAACAACACCGATAAATCGGAATGGGTGCAGCAAGGCGTTTATTTCATCGACACGAGAAAGCAAGTCCATGACGAGCGTGGGTTTGATGTGTTGTCTCTGGAATCCTTTGACGCAATGATGCTTTCAGAAGTTACCTATCCTAGCGACAATCAGCACAATTACCCGCTTTTGGACAAGGAAATTGTTCAATTTATTGCGGATAACATGAAAATCAACGCAGACGGCAGCGGCGTTCGTGTAGACCCCAGAACTTGGGAAATTATGACCGCTGGCTATAAGTTCCCCCTCCCCGTTGGGTACTCCATGCGAGAAGTCCTGTGCATGATAGCCGCCGCTTACGCCGGGAACTTCATTATCTCCCCTACAGGAGATTTGCGGCTGGTGAGTATGTTTGATATGCCGCCCGAGACCCGGCATCTTATCACAGAGGACGGTTATAAAATCACATTCGGCGGCCTGTACATTCTGGTTTAGGAGGCGGTGCGTACATGGCAGAAAGTTTTAACCTGTTGCGGCGAGTAAAAAGCCTGGATACCGCCCCCGAAACGGACGGATACAGCGGCGTTCTGATCTTCGCAGGGCAGGACGAAGAAGGAAACAACATTGAATACTTTTCCGGAGACCGTTCTGGCAAAGTCCTTGAAATCACAAACGAATGGGGTACGCAAGCCCAGGCCGATGCGATTTACCGAAAAATCAGAGGTTTTCGCTACCAGCCCTACAAGGCCGCAGGAACGACCATTGACCCCTCCGTTGAGATTGGCGATGCCGTCACCGTTGCGGATACCTACGGCGGCGTATTTCTCCGTGCAACGGATTACCGGGATACCACCAGCGATTTAGAAGCCCCCTCCAACGAGGAAATCGAACATGAGTTCCAAATCCAGTCCCCTACGAACCGTCAGTACGAACGCTTTACCCGGTCTGTCCGTTCATCACTGTCCATCACGGCAACGAAAATTGCCGCCGAAGTGGAAGCCAGAGAGGCAGCGGATACAGCCATTCGGGCTACCCTGAGCGTTCAGGCGGATGCCATTGAAGCCAGAGTTACCAAGGAGGGCGGCTCTAGCAGTTCCTTTGGTTGGAAACTGCTGAATGATAGCTGGACGGTAAACGGCAACGGGAAAAACATATTTACCGTTGACCGTAATGGTGCAAAAGTTGAGGGCGAAATCCGGGCTACATCCGGTAAAATCGGCGGGTTTGACATCCAGAAAGATTATCTGTCCTACAACGGCCAAACCTGGGGCGGCACAAACACCTGGGGTTGTTACATCGGTTCAAGTGGAATCCAGCTTGGCAAAAACTTCAAGGTGGACATGGCTGGAAATCTGGAAGCCGCCTCCGCAACGCTTGGTTCTCTTTATGTCAACAACGGGGAAACATCTGGAACATACTACGGTGGCCTCTCTGGCTGTGGAGGAAGCGTATCTGGTCTTTCTGGAAGCATTTCTGGCATGAGTGGTTCTGTCAGTGGTTTGTCTGGTTCTCTGTCCACAGGAATCAATGTTGGAAATGTCGGAATCGGAACATATGTCGGCAATATTGTTGCTGACACGATTAGTGCCAATTATATAAATGCCAAGCTTGCTACGCTTGAGTTTATTTCCTGTAAAGGTTTAAGCAATTTGGGACATGTGTATTCTCCAATGACGATTTTCTACAAAGGAACTGACGGAGCAAATAAATCAGTAAGAGTTTTTGGATATGTATAAGGAGGAACAAATGGACGAAATCATCAACCTGCTATCCTGTGTTGGTGCAACCATGGAAACCATTTCTGTGGTTGGTATTGACAATCAGGACAAGTTCGTGGGCTGTGCTACGGCCATTAAGACAGTGATTCGAAAGCTAAAACAGCTGCCCGCTGCGGAGCAAAAGACAGAACCGGAAGGAGTTGACGTAAAGGATGGCTGATAAATCCATAGAGCAGTTAAACGCTGCTGAAAAGGTATATCTGAGCGACCTGTTTGTATTGCAGCAGTCCGGCACAGCAAAGAAACTGACCGGACAAGTCCTGAAAAACTGGCTGTTGGAACTGGCTCAGGGCCACGGCGGTATTACCAGTATTGACCTGCAAAGCACCTCCGGGCTGAATAAGACCTACCGCATTACCCTTGCGGATGATACCTATTTTGACATGACCGTTTCGGACGGAAAAGGCATTACCAGTGTTGCCAAGACCGGTACTTCCGGGTTGGTAGACACCTACACCATGAAATTTAACGCCGGTTCGGACTTTGTGTTCACCGTCAAGAACGGCGAAAAGGGCGACAAAGGCGATGCCGACCGGCTCTACTTCAAGTTCGCAAGCCAGAAACCCACGGATGCTTCCCACAGCATGGGCGACGTACCGGACGAATGGCTGGGATTTTACACAGGAACCACCGCCCCTACAGGCTGGCAGGATTACACCTGGGTTCGGATCAAAGGTGATAAGGGCGATAAGGGTGATGCCGCAAGACTGACA
>CYGL01000524.1_pt1 | contig 14644 bp, 23 predicted proteins | sample 485531 | NCBI WGS metagenome assembly CYGL01 (sample SAMEA3497897, study PRJEB9818) | human gut metagenome | reverse complement strand
CAAGATTTAAGAGATAAATTAAATGGGGCAAATAATATTCTAGCACAAGATGGTCAAAGTAGATATTTATTAAGTCAATTAGGCAGATATGAAATAAACCCACCTTGTCCTACAAACTTCAATGGATTATTCGGATTCAATGGATTCAATGGATTTAATGGATTTAATGGATTTAATGCATTTAATAACTGCTGTGTATAATTAAAGGGGGTATGAAAATGAATACCTGTTCATGTGGTGGAATATTCTATAAATCCACAAATATAGCTGTTGTAGGTACAGATTTAGTAATAACATTAGATAAAACTGTAGTACCTCGCAACTTAGAAAAAGCTTTCTTTATTATATGTCAAGGTATCCCAGTAATAGCTGGGACACAATTACCAGTTGTATTAGCTATAAATGGAGTAAATTATCCGTTATTAACTAGAAGTGGTAATAGAGTAATGTCAGACCAAATAGTACAACATAGAGTATATCAATCTATTTTTGGTAATAATCCTAATCATTTCTCGTTGCTTAATAATTGCTGGTTAAAATGCACAAGATTTGTACCTACTCCTGCTGGCGCTGGTGGGGCAGGTGAGTAGTATGGAACATTTAAAAAATTTCCTAAACGAAGAAATAAGAAAAGATATTAACACCTTAACAAAGTCCTTTTTAGATCGCAAATCTATATCATTACAAAAATTATATAGTTTAAAAGAGCTATTAGAACTAGCATTATTTTTTGAGAAATATGCTAATAATGATGAAATTTTTGAAGTAAAAGAGAAATCTTATTATGAAATAGAAGATAAAAAGCATAAAGATGAATATCACCATCATAAACACAAAGATGACCACAATAGACATGACTATTCTGAATGGTTAAGAAAACTTATAAATTCAGATGGATCAAATGCACCTCATTGGACTTTAGAACAAACTAATGAAGTTGCTAAAGAATATAATATATATTTTGAGGATATCTCAGATAAAGACTGGAATATGACTCTTAATATGATTTATAGTGACTATGCGGATATAGCTAAAAAATATAATATAAATAATATCTCATTTTATGTAGATATGGCTAAAGCTTGGCTATTTGATAAAGATACTATTCAAGGTAAAGAAAAACTTAAAGAATACTATAAAAACATCGTTTCTCCCAAAACGAAATATTAAGCATATTTAGAGCCAGTCGGGACTGGCTCTTTTTTGTATTTTTAAAATAGTTCTGATATTACCTTGTGCTATATCTCAAGGTGTGTTATTATTGTTATAGAAGGCGAATCGTTGGAAATCCTTCAGCTTTTCTTTACAATCTTTGTATATGTCTTTATAGTATTTTTTTTGTGTGACACCTTGCATAATCACATTAATAATAATGTTTTCGACTATGCGTAGATTGTGAAGGTTTTCAGAGTTAGTATATTCTCTATCAGGAACACTAACTATCTCGTTTGCGAGAACTGAATAATGCTTATAATATTTATCGTAGTTTTGACTACCTTGTTCTATAGATAGTGGAATGAGGTAGTCTTTTATTGTGTCTGTAAGTTCTCTCCTAGCTAACTTCCCAATAGCACGTGTCTCTTTCCATTCAATAGTATTTCTTTGCATAAGAACTTGTTTCATATTATAGAATTGTTTTACTAATTCTAATTTAAAATTAACTACAGCATCTGTATTTTTTAAAAGCGTTATTAAAAAAGTTGCTTGTGGTTCATTTAATATATAATATTCACTAGGTCTTCCTCCTGTACTTTCTGCATGATATGCTACCAAAAGTCCAAAAGATTTTATTTTGTTTGAATGTTTTTGTATTGTTTCTTTTATTTGTCTATGATTAATATTTGCTCCATTAGAAATGATCAGACTAGTAGTGAATACTTCACCATTCTTAACAATAATTAATTCGTTTTTATCTTTATTTTTGTCCATATTAATTTCTCCTTTTTTAAAAATTAGATTCACAATCTATAATATAGTATATCACAAACTTGACTTTCTTAGATAGTTTTTTATATTGACATGGTTTAAATTATATGATAGTATAGCAATAGAAATAAAGATAAGTGGAGGTGAGAAGATGTCGAATTTATTTATAATATTAATGTTTATTCTTATATTGATATGTATAGTATTTAGTAAATATTTTTAAAGAAAGGATTTTATAATGAAAACTTTTTTTTTTAGACGAGTATAAAGTTAGAAAATTAATGATACAAAATAATCTTTCTATGCTTCAGATATGTAGAAATTGTAAGCTGGGGAAAAATACATTGTATAGAGCTTTCAATGGTAGTCCTGTACATAAAAGAACTCTTTTTAAGTTAGCAACAGAATTAAACGTAAAGATAGATGAATTAATAAAAAATAATGGAGAGAATAAATATGAAAAATGAAATATTATTTTATACAAGTAGTTATATTTTATATGAATCTGCTTATCATATAACAAAATTTATTTTAGAAAGATTATAATGGAGGGTTATAAAATGAATATTGCAATTAGAAAAAAATTATTACCTGTTACTTTAGAAGCTGTGTGTAATTCAGAGGAATTTGAATATAATATTAATGAAATTTCTTATATTGATTTAAATGGTAGTGGACTTAATAAATTAATAAATTCTTTAGCTGAAAAGATTTCAAATTTAGAATTTGAAAAAAGTTTAAAAGACTTAGATTTTAATAAATTAGAGAAAGATTTAGAAGAAGCATTAGCTAAATTAGAAGAATTTGAAATTCTTAATGAAGATGATAAAGAGAATGATAAGGTGGTAAATTTACATGGCTAAAATAATTGGAATAATGGGGGAAAGTGGTGCTGGTAAAACTACTAGCATGAGGAATTTAGATTCTAAAACTACGCTTTATATTGATTGTGATAAAAAAGGTCTTTCTTGGAAAGGTTGGAAAGACCAATATAATTTAGAGAATAAAAATTATTTAAAGACAGATAGTCAAGGAGCTGTTTTGTCTATGTTAAATAAAATAAATACTACTCTAACACATATAAATACTGTTGTTATAGATACATTAAATGGCATTATGGTAGCAGATGAAATGAGAAGAGCTAAAGAAAAAAATTATGATAAATGGTTAGATTTAGCAGTTTCAGTTTGGGAAATAATAGATAAATCATTAAGTCTTAGAGATGATCTTACAATTATATTTATAGCTCATGCTCAAGTTGAGAAAGATGATTCTGGAGGTATTTTTGCCAGGATGAAAACATCAGGTAAAAAGCTAGATAAAATAGTATTAGAGAGTAAAATGCCTACAGTATTATTAGCTAAGGCTAGAGATGGTGAATACATCTTTGAAACTAGAGCTAAAAATTCCACTACTAAAACTCCTATGGGAGCATTTGAGCAAGATGAGATACCTAATGATATTATGCTTGTTTTAGAAGCATTGAAAGATTATTAAGAGAAGGGGGCGGATAAAATAAAATGGAAAATTTAAGTATACATTATAATGAAAATGATCCTATAGCTGAATTAGGCGTTAATAAATCTACTCCATTATGGTTTCTACAAAAATTAATTAATAATAAAAGCGAGTGGGTTAGAACTAGGCTTGCTGATAACCCTAGCTTGCCTGTAGATATGATATATACTTTGGCTAAAGATGAAAGTGAAGCTGTTAGAGGGGCTATAGCGGATAATCTGAACACTCCTTTAGATTTACTGGAAACTTTCCTTAAAGATGAAAGTATCTGGGTAAAATCTAGGCTTGCTGATAATCTAGGAGCTCCTCCAGAAATCCTAGAAAAACTGTATAAATTCGAAAGTGATTCAGTTAGAAAATATCTTGCTTCTAATAAAAATACTCCTATAAATATCTTAGAAGAATTATTGAAAAGTAATAATATTCATATTAGATGGAATTTGATTTCTAATCCTATTACTCCTTTGCATATTCTAACTACTCTAGCTAAAGAATCAAATGTAGATATTAGGAAATCTATTCCTTTACATCAAAATTGTTCTAATGAATTATTATTAAAACTTGCAAAAGATGAAGATTTTGAAGTTAGAAATGTAGTCGCTATGCATCCTACATTACCTAAAGAAATATTTGAAATCCTATCTCGTGATGAAGATATTAGAGTCCAATTAACTCTCGTTAGGAATGAAAATATTCCAGAAGATATTAAAGATAAAATATTAAAACATTTAATTTAAAGGAGAAAAAAATATGAAAAATATAATGATTTTTGAAAATACTGAAGTAGAAATTATTGAATTAAACGGTAAAGCATTATTTAATGCAAATGATATTGCTAAATGTCTTGATATTAAAAATGTAAATGATAATATTACTAGAATGAACGAAAAGCAAGTTGTTAAATTAACAAATTCAGATATCGGCGAATCCGATTTCCGAAAATTGAATAATGCTGGAGAGAATTTCTTAACTGAAAGCGGAGTATACAAACTCATCTTCAAGTCCAATAAATCTAATGCTGAAAAGTTTCAAGATTGGATAACAGATGAAGTATTGCCAGCTATCAGAAAAACAGGTTCATATTCACTTCCTAAACCAATGTCTGCAATGGAATTGTTAGAACTTCAATATAAAGCATTACAAGAAACTAGAACAGAAATGAAACAAATGGTAGAAGAAGTAAAAGAAGAAATCCATGATTTCCAAAAAGGAATTTCAGGATTCAAAGAAGAAATAATTGAGTTCAAAGAAGAAATGCCCCTTTTAGCTGTAGAAATTGAAAAAATAACTAAAGCTAAAAATAGGGCAATCGTAGATATATTAGGAGGTAAATATTCTAATGCATATAAGGATAGATCTTTACGCGGGATGGTATATTCCGATCTACAAAAAGAATTATCCAGGCAATTCGGAGTAAAAAGCTATAAAGCTATACGAAGAAATGAATGCGACAAAGCATTAGAATTAATAGCTAATTATAAACCTCCTTTATATCTTAAACGTGAGATTGATAATGCAAATAATCAATTAAGATTATAAATAAAAAGTATGGGGATTCCCTCTAAGAGAGAGTCCCCTTGAATAGGAACGTTTTACGTTACATATTAATTATAGCATAAGTTTAAATGTTAGACAAGGAGCAGATATGAAAATTATTAAACCCTCATTTCAAATAGAACAAGAATTGAATCAAGAAAATATTTTAAAATCTATCGAAAGAGCTGGTAGAACTTGTTATAAAAGTGAGCATTTAGCTAATGATAATAGTGCAGAAAAGTTTGTAAAAGCTATTATAAAACGTGGACATGAATCAGTTATAGAACATGAAAAAATAACTGTTAGGATAATTTGTGATAGAGGAGTAAGTCATGAAATTGTTAGACATCGAATAGCTAGTTATTCTCAAGAAAGTACTAGATATTGTAATTATTGTAATGATAAATTTGGAAATGAACTCACATTTATTGAGCCTTGTTTCTTTAATTCAGAATCAGAAGAAGATAAGAAAAATAAAGGAATTTGGCTTAAATCAATGCAATTTATCGAAGAACAATATAATATGCTTATAGAAAATGGTGCAAAACCTGAAGAAGCTAGATCTATACTTCCTAATTCTCTTAAAACAGAAATAGTTGTTACAATGAATCTTAGAGCATGGAGGCATTTCTTAAAGCTTAGAACAGATAAATCAGCACACCCTCAAATAAGGGAAATAGCAAATATGATTTTAAATGAATTTAATATTAAATTACCAATAATTTTTGAAGATTTATAAGGAGAATATTATGATAAAAGGAATACAAGGATTTAATGAAGTACAATCAATAACAGGAGAAATAAATTCTTTACCAGCAGGTAAATATATATGTAGAGTTATAGATTTAATACAAAAATTGTCCAAAAATGGTAATCCTATGATTGAATTACATTTTGATATAAATGAAGGTCCATTTAAAGATTTCTATATGAAAAAATTTAAGAGAGATCAAAATACAAATGTAAATGCTAAATATCAAGGAATATATCATCAATTAATGATGGGAAATTCCCTTCCATACTACAAAGGAATGATTGAATCTATTAAAGCTTCTAATATTGGACTTGATCATATAGATTTTAGCAAAGATTGGGACGAAACTAAATTAAAAGGGAAATTATTTGGTATATTAATGGGGAGAAAAGAAATAATGACAAATTCTGGGAATAAAATATTTATAACAGTACCTAAAGCTATTAGAAATATCCATGAATTAGAATATTGTAAAATACCAGAAGATGAATTGCTTCCTTCTTCAAAAATAGATAATATGAGTCAAAATATAACATATAATGTAAATGATGATGATTTGCCATTCTAACTATTGACATAAAACGATATATATGATATCATATGCATATAGAAAGAGGTGTTTAATATGAAAATTATTCAAATATTTAAACCAGAAGAAAGATTTTATAATGTATATAGGGAAACAATCACTAATTGTATAGCTAGACCTGTTAAATACTTAGGATTGACAGAAAGTGGAGAGATAGTTGGAATTGAATTAGACAAACATGGATTTGATGTAAATAGTTCAAAAAGAAAGGGATATGCTTTCACAACTAGCTTTAGTGAATTAATAGAATTTGGGAAAGATTCATTAATTAATTTGACAATACTTGAAAAAGATGTTAAAATTGAAATGTAATACAATAAATATATGTTTAATTTAATTAGTAATGTAGATTGTATATATTATAGGGTTAGGAACTAGCCTTATAGCTTGGTAAATTAACAAACATTAGTTTGTTCTACCCAAGAAGCACCCACTTCTAAAGTGGCGTGTAGTTCACAATAATACTTCTCATAATAAAAATATTTATTAAATGCTTGGATACGGGAATCCGTATCTTTTTAAATTTTAAAAAATATAAAACCCCCACCTAAGTGAGGGTAATCCTGAAATTAAAATACAGAATACTAATATTTATAATCAGTGAAATAGTTATTCGTTGTATAGATATAATACTATAATAAAAATAAATTGTCAACAGAAAATTGCAAAAAATAATTTATAAAAGAGCCATATTGGCTCTTTTTGTATTTTTAAAATAGTTCTGTCATTATATTGCTTTTTTAGAGGGATTATGATATCATGATCACAGAAGAGCAATTTCTTTAAATCTCAGCAACTGTTCTTTGCATTTAGGATAGATATGCTCTCGCGGAGTATTTTCTTCTATTGCTTTCATTATTAATTTGACAAGCATGTCTTCAATAATAGCGATAGCATGCAATTGTTTAGTTGTGGCAAGATTTCTTTCTGATATACCAATTATATTATTAATGAGTTTACTATAATTAGTATAAACCATACTAGAATTTTTGCTACCTTGAGATTTACTATATTGTTCTAATTTTTTTAATGCATCCGTTAACTCGTGCCTAGTTTCTTTACCTATAGCACGAGTTTTTTTCCATTCAATCGTATTTCTCTCTATAAGTAAAGATATCATTCTATCAAATGCTTCAATAAATTGAACTTTCCATACTAACGCTTTTGCTCCATTAAGTCCCATAGTAAGTAAAGAGAATCCAGCTTTATTCATATAGTACATTCTATGTATTTGATTATCCTTGGCTTTATAAGTGGACTCAAAAAACATATTTTTTATTTTTAATAAAGTTTTTCTATCTAGATTTTTTAGATTATTTTTCGTTTTATTTTTCGTTCCTAACTTTTGAGGAGCGGACTCTTCTAAAAGTTTATCTATATCTCTAAGCAAATTATCATGTCTTTTCCTAAAATGCTTCGCCACTTTCACAGAAGTAGTAACTGCTTCTCCTTTTTTAACTTCAATTAATTCTTTAATGATTTTATTCATATTTATGTCTCCTTTAAATAATATTTTTGCATATTCATTATAACATATAAAAAATAAAAATAAATTCTTGCATTTTAGTTTGAAATGTGCTATCCTAAATATGTAAATACTTACATAAAGGTATAGATATTTTGTAAAATATTTATAAATCATCTAACAATTATTTGTTTTTTAAAGTGACCTTCTGTGCAAAATAGGGATTGTAATTTATTTAAAAAGTCCTTTATAGGACTTTTTACTTGACAAAAAATATAAAATATAATATAATTATATAGTATAATAAAAATTATATTATATTATACTATATTATACTAAAATAATTAAAATTTAATTTATTTTTTTAAGAATCATTATACCCCTTAAAAAGGGGGATTCCCTTTTTATTTGACATATTTATAAATATAATATAATATAATATATATTACGAACCAACTATGTAAAATATGAAATAAGGGATAAAAAAGCTTATAATATTTTTTCTTTTTTAAATATTGAAAGACTCTATTAAACAGAGTCTTTTTTTTGTTTTTCAAATTAAATTAAATTCAAAATTAATTCCACTTTCAATTAGCTTTTTAATTAATAGTTTCTCTTTAATCTTAAATACGTCCGTTTTAACCCCTTTAACATCCTCAATGACCAAAATATCATCTTCTGCTCTAACGTAGCTAAAATCGGCAATATATTCAATTTTACGGTAGGTCTTGCCATTATGTTTAAACCCCTCCTGTAATAAAAACTTAGGTTGGAGGGTCAATTCTTTTATTTCCTCTGCTATTTCTAAGAATTTAAGTTCTTGATAGCGGAGGGCTTCTTTTTTAGAATCAAAAGTTATTCCATCTATGGTTGTTTTTCTGTTGTAGTATTTGCTCATGTATTCAACTCCTTTAAATTTATTATAATCTAAAAAGTAGATATTGACAATAAGGAAATGTTAAAGTACAATATAGATATAATAAAATATAAGGAGGGGTTATATGCCTAATGCAGAACATAGATATGTCAAAACTCAAATTAGAGTTCCAATACATATTAAGGATAAATTAGATGAGATAGCAAAAAAAGAAAATAGAGCATTTAATAATTTAACTTCAACAATCTTAATCAATTATGTTGAATCGTTAAATGATAAAAAAAGAGCATAGTAAATCTATGCTTTTAATTTGGATAGTGATGTATATTTATTATCAATTGAAGAATATTGATTAATTTGCAAACAAAATGAATGAGATGGCGGTGTAAAAATGCAAAGAGATTTTAAAGGTATATGGATACCTAAAGAAATATGGTTAAATGAAGAATTGACTTTACAAGAAAAAGTGTTCTTGGTTGAAATTAATGCGATTACCAATGAAGATCGCTGTGAAGCAAGTGATGAATATTTTTCTAATTTTTTTCAAATACCAGAAAGCGAATGTGCTGAAATAATTAATAGCCTAGCGAACAAAGGGTTTATTGAAATATGGTATGGTTGTGAAGAAAATCTAGAACGTGTCATAATAATTAATTAAACCAATTTAAGAGGAGATCTTAATATGGCAGAAAGAAGAATGTTTTCAAAGACGATAATTGATAGTGATAATTTCCTAGATATGCCAATGTCGGCACAACTTTTATATTTTCATCTAGCTATGAGAGCAGATGACGAGGGATTTATCAACAGCCCTAAAAAAATCCAAAGAATAATTGGGGCATCCGATGATGATGCAAGATTACTGATTGCAAAAAGCTATATTATACCGTTCGATAGTGGTATTGTTGTTGTGAAACATTGGAGAATCCATAATCTGATTCGAAAAGATAGATTTACTCCAACCAAATGCATTGATGAACGAGCTGAGCTAAGACTTGATGCGAATAATTCTTACACGATTGGAGAAGGCTTGCCATTAGACGGCACAAAAAAGGAACGTAAGCCCCTTACTGAGGCACAGCAAAAAAGACTGGAAGCTAGGAAAGAAAGTGACTTACCGAGTTCTTTTGATAATAAAATCAGGAATGCATTTGTTGGCAAAATATGTCCCGTGTGCAATTGTTTAATGAATTACGAAAATAATTTAACAAGTCCAACAATACAGCATAATGTCCCAATCAGTCTTGGTGGAAAACATGAGATTGATAATATTTCAGTTATATGCCGTAGATGTAATTCCAGTATACAAAATAAGGTGGAAACACCACCATATAATACCGATTTGGTAAGATTATTATGGGAAAGTATCGGGAATGAAGCAAGAATGAAGCAGGAATGTTCCGGGAATGTCACCCCAGGTAAGGATAGGTTAGGTAAGGATAGGTTAGGTAAGGATAGCAGTAGTAGTAACGCGCGCGCGCGCGAAGAAAAGCAACCGCTGCTGCCGCCATTAAATTCTGCTTATATAAAAAAATATATTGATTCAATTAGACCAACCGCTAGTAAATTTGAAATAGATCAATTAACAAGTTACGAAGAAGATGGTATTAGCGGAGAAGTAATTGAACTAGCTATTGAAGAAGCTTTATTAAATAACAAACCTAATTTGAAATATATAAAGGCGATACTTGATAGATGCTTAGATAAGGGAATTAAAACCGCTGATAAGTTTAAAGCTCAACAAAATCTATATAAGAATAGCAATAAATCCAATGAGATAAAACAGGGAAAAGAAAAAGAAAATGATTTTTTTAAAAAATTTTGTAATCCCATATAATTTATAAAATTTTGTGAGTACTATTAATTAAATACCTTCTAAATCGCATTATTTTGCCCTTAATTTGCGTTCTAACATACTCAGTAGTGTAATTCATTACCTAAAGTATTAGAAGAAGAATTAGAGGCATTCTCGTTAATTACAACTAAGGAGGATTTTATGGAAGAATTTGAAGATATCTTAAAAAGAAAATTAGAAGCATTAAAAAATAAAATTGAAAGACAAAAAAATAAAAAAATGATAAAAGAAAATGATGAATCAAAAGGATATGGCATTTCAAATTGTGAGATTTGTAAAGGAGTTGGGTTTATAATATCCAAAGATAAAAAAAATCGTACTTGTTCAAGACATTGTGATTGTTTTAATAAACGATGGTCTATGGAACAATTTAAGAAAAGCGAAATAGGAAATAAAAATGATTATACTTTTGAGAACTATAAACTAGATGAAGAATGGCAAAAAGATATTTATCAAATGGCTAATGAATATGTGAAAAATTATAAAGATAATTGGTTTTATATTGGGGGGCAAGTAGGAGCAGGTAAAACTCATATATGTACAGCCATATTAAGAAATATTGGAGATATAGAGAATATCACATTTAAATATATAAAATGTGATGAAGAACTTGAATTATTGAAACAAGAAGCATTTGATGAAAATAATAAATATATGACACGATTAAATAATCTTAAAACTATTGGGTTATTATATATTGATGATTTCTTCAAGAAAGAGCCTAGTAAGGCTGATATAGCTAAAATATTTGATATTATAAATTATAGATATGTTAATAATAAAAATTGTATTTTTTCAAGTGAACACATGCTTTATGAAATATTAAATATTGATGAAGCTATAGGCAGTAGAATATTTGAAAAAGCTAAAAATTTTAAAATAGATGTTGACAAAGATCCAACTAAAAATTTTAGGCTAAAATAAAAAAAGATTTATCAAAAATCAAGAATCAAAATGCAGATTCATTAGATTTATAGATAAATCAAAAGCTTTAGATTTATTAAATAAAAAATAATAATCTTAAAGCTAAGTAAAATATAAAGGCTTAGTCAAAATATACCATAAAACTATAATAATGTCAATAAAATGATACAAATTGTATAAAAATGTAAAAATATAGAAATAATATAAATGCTAGGGAGGAGTTATGGATTTAGATAAATTAGAGCGAGATTGTATGAAAATTCTTTGTCATATCTGCGAGAATGTAGATGAGAAGAATATATACAGTATGAAAAAGAAAAAGAAAAAGAAAATAGAAGAAGATTTGCATAAGTATAAAAAAACCCTATATTATACTGAAAACTATGAAGATATTAGAAAAAATACAGGGCTGGCCAAAAGTACAATAATGATTAAATGTAGTAGAATGAAGCAGAAACAACTTATTGTCATTATCGAAGATAGTAAATATATAAATATTATACCCTCAAAAGAAGCGATTGAATTCTTAGAATCTTTGAAATATAGGAATAGATCTAAAAGTGATCAAGAATATAAAAAAACATATAAAAAGTTAGATGAAGATACTTGGTTCTATCAAGAAGTGTTGAAAATCTTGTTGAACAATGTGAATAAATATAATTTATCGTGGAATACTTATACAGATTTTATGGAAGGAGCGGGTATGACTCATAATGAAGTTAAAGAAACTATATATGTATTAGAACAGGAGGGGTTTATAGAGAGAATACGAAGAAATACCAAAATTGTTTACGTGATAAAAGATTGGACGGAAAGGATAATGGCAAATGAAATTTAAAGATAAAATAGCGACAATGAGAAAGTCTGCAATAAATATAATAAAGACATTATTAAAAGTAAATGGTAGTTTTTATAGTATAGATAAATTATCTAATCTTACAGGATATGAAACGGAAACAATTCGAAGGCAATTGTTAATATTAGAAGAAGCAGGGATTGTAGAAGTTAATGATAATTTATATGGATTGACAGATAAATTTAGAGAAGAATATAATAATTGGAGATATTATAAAGAATATATTACAAGTAAAGAAGATAAAATTAAATTTGAGAAATTAAATGAAAAATATTGGATAATAAGACCTATTGTTGAAGCTCTTATAAATAGCAAAGAAATGTTTGATTTATCTTTTATTTTGTATGATGACTTGCAATTGGATATAGGAGCAGCAGAAAGAACTATTATAAAATATATAAAAATTTTAGAAGAAAATGGATTTTTAGAAGTTATAAAACGTGGGAGATTTAAGACTTATGTTTTATATGATAATTTAATTAAAATTTGGGAGGAGATAAAATACTGGTAAAAGATGAAAAGCTAATTTTTATTGACATTATTGTCGAATTATGGCATTATATAAAATATAAATAATTATATTCTATTGAAAAAGGGAGGTAAAAATATGTTAGAAATATTTAAAAATGAAAATTTGGAGAAATTAGAACTATAGTAATTAATGGGAGAATATGGTTTGTAGGAAAAGATATAGCAGATGCTTTAGGATATAATGAAGCTAATAAAGCAATAACAAATCATATTGATGAAGATGATAGGTTAAAATATCCTATCATAGATAATTTAGGTAGAACACAAGAAATGTGGGCTATTAATGAAAGTGGATTATATTCTTTAATATTGTCAAGTAAATTATCACAGGCAAAAGAATTTAAACGTTGGATAACTTCAGAAGTTCTACCTTGTATAAACAAATATGGAGCATATATGACTGATATGACAATAGAAAAATTAGCAGATAATCCAGATTTAGTAATTGAACTTGCCACAAAATTGAAAAAAGAAAGAGAAATAACTAAAAAAGAACGTGAAAAAAATGCCCATTTACAAAATGTAAACAAGCAACAAAATCAAATAATAGCTGAGCTTCAACCAAAAGCGACCTATTATGATTTGATTTTACAATGTAAAGATTTAATTTCCATTAGTCAAATAGCCAAAGATTATGGTAAAAGCGCTAAATGGTTTAATGATAAATTACACGAACTAGGTATCCAATATAAACATAGAGACACCTGGCTCTTATATGCAAAATATGCTGATAAAGGATATACTAGTTCTAAAACAGTCCCTTATACAAATAGTAAAGGGGAACTTCATTCCAAACTTCATACTTATTGGAGTCAAAAAGGAAGATTATTCCTTTATCATACTTTAAAAAATCATAACATATTACCACTCATAGAGCAAGATAATGATTAAATTATAATATAATTAAAAATAAAAATAAGGAGATTGAAAAGATGATAAATAAGATATGTGATAAATTTATAGATAATGAATTTTTTGTAACACTTAGAGATATAACAAACGATATGATAGTAGCAAAGAATAATCAATTCTATTGGTTTGTATATATGGAAAACGAAACAGAAGAATTAAAATTAAAAGATATTAAACATATGGAATTGATAAGAAAAGCATTAATAGCAGGCAATGATAATATTTATATGTTAGTTGTATTTGGAAAAGATATTAGAATCATTGAAGCAAGAAAAATCCTTAGAATGATAGAAATAGACGGCGTAGAAAAGATAAATAAAAATGATATGAGAAAGTTTGCTGTGAAGATAATAAGTCCTAATGAATACTCATTTTTTTTATAGGAGGGAATCTTATGTTGCAATTTAAAACAGAAGATTTAGAAGAAATATTAAATATGAATTTAGTTAATATAATGTCTTGGTTTATATTTATATGTGATAGATTTAAAAATGGAGATATTTCTGAAGAAGATATGGGAATATTGATGAATAAAGCTAAATCACATAAAACATTATTTGATGAAAATGGCATGATGAGGGATTTTGCTAAAATGAAACTTGGCAAAAGAAGGCTTGAAATTTTATCAAATTATGATATAATATAATTTATATTATAAAATTTATTTTAATAATATTAATAATTATTCATTTGTACTATTTTCACCATAGAAGCTTGTCTATTTAGACAGGCTTTTTAGCATACAAAAAATAAAAAAGCTTGAAAAATATGGAGATTTATGATATAATTATATATAAAAAATAAATTTTAAAAGGCGTGATAATTATTAAATTAGAAAAAATTAATATTGATTTAATTAAACCTTATAATAAAAATCCCCGTAATAATAATGATGCAGTAG
>CYGL01000523.1_pt1 | contig 14647 bp, 26 predicted proteins | sample 485531 | NCBI WGS metagenome assembly CYGL01 (sample SAMEA3497897, study PRJEB9818) | human gut metagenome | reverse complement strand
CAAAATTATCACGTACCGGTGGAGCGGCAGGAACAGCGGCAAAAAGCATCACAAGCTCATTTAGTGGATTTAGTTCAAGTGCTTCTGCGGTTACTAAGAAGTCGTTCTCTCTTGCGTCTGCAATCGGGAAAGTGTATGCAACGTACTGGACTTTATTCCCAGAGCCGGAACCATTGTCTTTGCTCTGCTTTGAAATAACCTTTAATTCATCAAATGCGCGCGTTGCCTGTTGGATTTCCTTTTTTGCTTTCTTGGCATTTTTTGCGATACCGCCTGTGTTTTTCCCTGCGCTTCCTGCGGCATTGCTTAAATCATCCATGCCGTCAGATGCGCTTCCAATATCATCGGCAAGACCGCTGATTCCTGCCCCTTTGCTTGCTTCATATTTCCATCCAAAGATTGAACCTAAAGCGTTTGTTACCATCTCTGCGAAGGAAATAACCTTCTGCAGAACTGCGTTAAGTACCTTGATAAATGGCTTAAATGCATTGATTAAACCACCACCAACAACCGCTCCAAGTGCTTTGAAATTCTCTCTAAGCATGGTTATCTGGTTATGCCATGTATCTGCTGTACGCGCGAAATCTCCGGTAATATTGGTTGTATGCGCAAGAACATACTGATAACGCAACATGGCTTTTTGAGCCTGTGTCATTGATGAAATGTTCGCATCAAGCCCTTGTTTTAATGCCCATTCCTTTAATGTTGCCTGTGTCAAGTCGATACCATAACGCCGCATAGGTGCCGTAGTACCGGAAAATACAGATTGCAGACTCTTGGCAACATCTTCTTGACTCACATCATAGAATGAAGCCATATCTCCGGTTAATTCTGTCAACCTGATAGACATATCTGCCATTTTTCCCTTGTGGAATATCAAGGGCAGTTCCCATGGCTTGGAAACGGCTTGCAAACTGTTTTGCAGACAATTCAGACATACCAAATTTTTCGATTGATGTTTTTGCGAAATTGTTAATTAGGCTTTCATACTGCCCGAATGTCTGCCTTACAACGTTCTCAACCTCTGTCAGTGATGATGATATGTCAATGGCATCTCCAAGTAGCTTAAATCCGCGGAATAAAGTCCAGTACGTTGCATACACTTTCCCGATTGCAGACGCAAGAGAGAACGACTTCTTAGTAACCGCAGAAGCACTTGAACTAAATCCACTAAATGAGCTTGTGATGCTTTTTGCCGCTGTTCCTGCCGCTCCACCGGTACGTGATAATTTTGCCAATACATTTGTCATGTCAATAATATTCCGACTTACACTAGGGGCTTTCGACAGTTCGGACATAAGCTGTCTCATTGCTGTGGCAAGTTTCGGGATATTTTCAATAGCCTTGGTGGAACTCTGGTAGCCAAGCTGTTTGATTGCAGATGCAAGTTCGGTCAGACCCTTAACAGATGCTGACATTCCAGAAAGCCCTTTTACTGCATTGGAAATCTGGCGCATAGAACCAGCCGCAGCATTAATCTGTTTGCTGTTGATAGAGCCTAATTTGCTTACATTTCTTGCAACCGCAGAAAAAGTCCGTGTGTCAATTCCACGCATTGCCGTCATTGCCCCTGCAAGTCGGTTTACCCCTGTGGAAAGACTATTCAGATTTCCGGTACTAAATCCAGAAAGTGCGGAAGATAATCTTCCAAGCCTTGTTATCAGCGCATCTATCTGACCGCTTGCCTGCTGCGCCTGTGCTTGGATTTTTATTTCAAGAGACTCTAATTCCATTTATCCACCAACTTTCTACATAAGAAAAAGACGGTAAGATTTGACCCTTACCGCCCTTGAATTACTTTTTCAGTTTTCCCTTTTTCAGAAGAGAAAGCATCTTTGAATTTTCCTCTGACGTAAACTTAAAATTGGAAAATCCGTTCTTTTTTGCGATTTCCGCACGATGTTCTTTCGATACATCATCTTCCCCAACCGCTTTTAACGCTTCAACGATTGAGTTTGAGTTTCCGGTATACTTCGGATAATATTTGCCCTTGCTTTTCTTCGCACCGCTTACAACAATCACTGTGTGCCCCTTTATGCGTGTCACAAGAATATCTCCGTTGTGAAGAACGAACCCGGCATGATAAGAACCCATATCATCAAACAAGCCGGATTCCAAAATTACCGGTCGTTCATTGGATGTATTGAAATCTCCCACATCCTTGCCGGATGCATAGATAATACAAGCGCGTACAAGGGAAGAACAATCGCATTCTGTCTTGACCTTTGTGTTGATTCCATGCTTAATGACTCCGTAGCGTTCCGATTGGTCATAGCCGATATTTTTGTTGTTGCACGCAATCTGCATAGCTTCGGCTAACTTCTCCGCAACTTTATCATCCTTTGCTCTTAACACGTACCATCCTTTAGAATGGTTATAAAACTTCTGCGTAGACACTTCCTGTCCGGTCTGATCTCCGGCTTTTCCTACCAGAATAGCAATTTCCGTGTTCATCATGTCTAGCACTTCCGATAATTACTGCCATGGTAATACCTCTTTTCTTAAACTATCTTTGGTTTTGGCAAATGTGATTGCCTTAATTTAGCCGCCCCATGCTTCTTCTGCCTTAAGCATTTCTCGTATCTCTGCATCGGGATCGTCCGTATTTTGCTTTTCGATTGAATCATAGCAAGTTTCTTTCACATACTTACTATTTCCTTTACCGAATGTCGCGTCTATTGCGGTAACAAGTGCTGACGTTGCATATCTGCCAAACCACATATACATTTCCATATCGCGTTGCTTCCATTCTGCCTTATATGCATCCACATAAGGCTTAAGCAACTCTGGATTCATCATATCTATATCATCAACGGAAAATCCGTAGCCTTTCGTTACCATGAGGTAAAACGGACGGATTTCCGCAACGTAATATTCCCATGTTAATTCTTGTTGGCTGTCTTGGATGGAGTTTTCTTCGCCGGGGTTCGATTCTTTTTCTCCGTCTCCATCATTTGCGCTAAAAAACTGTTTGACTCTAACTCGGACTCTAACTCATTAAACAAGTCAAGGCAGTTGATTTCGCCATTGTCAATTTCTTCGGAAAGCATATCAAGCACCTTCTGGAATTGATCGTGATATCCTTCCTCTGTTTCGTAGTCATATCCAAACTCGTCCTTATGGCTTACTTGCAGTCCTACAAGAAGCATCTTAGGAAGTGTTTCAAGTAACAGTTTCTCTACGGATTCTAAGCTTCCGTCCTTCTCGCTTACCGACTCTGATACATCTTTGATAAGATGCGACTTTAATGTTGGCTTAAAACCAAATTTGATTGAATATTCGCTATTTCCTAACTTTACTTTCATGTTTTACCTTGCCTTTCTTGCCCTACTATTGGCAAGGGGCAGTGTTTCCACCGCCCCACTTGTTGCTTATTTTATACTTCAAGTTCTGCTATCGACCGTTCATCCTCGCCTACCGGTGCGGTCGATTGCTCGTCCGATAGGCTTTCTACCCCACCACAGTTACGGTAAATGTTCCATCGTTGTTATCAACGACTTTCAGCTTATCTGTAACAAGTTTTGATGCTGTGCTTGGAATAACTGTTACCGTCATTTCAAGGATTTCATCGTTTCCACCTACATCGTTAGGTGTGGCTGTTGCAGTTCCTACATATGCGTACTTCGCTACACCGCCGATACCGTCCGTTCCGTACAGATGGATAATATCAAGTTTTTTATCTCCATATCCATCCACCTTTGAAAGATATTCTTTTTCAAGGTTTCCTGTGATTTCTCTTGAATCAGAAGTCTTAATTCCTTTTTCAAAAGTCTGCTGGTCATCTTCCATTGTGGTCGACTCAACAGTGTTTGGCGGTGATGCAGGACTTGGAACTGACTTAGCCGCAACCAAAAGATTATATGTTCCTGCAAAGTCAGCCTGTCTTTCCGTGTGCTCTTTTACAATGACACGCGTTCTATAACTTGTTGATGCCATATTTTTACTTCCTTTCTGCTTATAGCTGGTCTAAATGTTCAACGTTTCCAATTACGCGAGTTGCGCGGAATGTAACCGTTCGCACTTGCTTGGAAATTGTTGGGATTACATTTGATACCTCAAACATTTGTTGCTTAAAAAAAGACACCGCATATGCTGCGATGTCCTTAGTTGCTTTTCTTGAACCTTTGTTTGCAATTGTAATTTGAAATGTTGGGCGAATTGCATTTGATTTGTCTTTGCTTCATTAGTTCGCCCGGCTTCTGTGTCACCGATTTGTCTGACTAAAAGTGTCGGGAATGTTGCGGTGCCGCCCGATTCTTCATCTTGCGTCACTTTAATTCCTCTTACCTTGCTCTCCATGTACGATTTCAAAAGGGAACATAAGGTATCTTTCAAAATCAAGTTGCCCAACTATTTAACTCATTTTCCACCGAATACCTCCCTTGCAATTTTTACATACTGTTGAATAATCTGTTGTTCCGCATTGTACATAGGCATTGTGGCTTTGATACCGTGGGTATAACGCCACGTTTCGGTTTTATCGTCCCAATAGTACCAACCATCTTCAAAAGCGTGTATTTGCCCCGGATATGTGCCGACACCGAATCCAAGTTCCGGTGCTTTCGGGTTTTCTTCGGAGTTATAAAAAATACCGGCTCCAAACTCTACCGCCAGCAAAGTATAGAACGGTTCTCTATCTTCTGACGTTACCGTTTTTCCGGTTGCAATCAGAATCGCATTCGAGATCATTAACTGCGGTGCTTTATCTACCCTTACCGTTATCGTATTTCCTAATGGAGATTCCGATATGTGTTGGATTGCCACCGTCTGGCCTATCTGTGCAAGCCTAGAAACAAGTAAATCGCATTTAGTCTGTAAACTATCGCGGTACTGTTCTAATTCCTTTATGGCGGCTTGTATGGATTTAGTAGATAGTGTCATTGAAATAGTTTTCTTTGCCATGTGCTTTCCTTTTTGCTATATAAGCCCAAGTTTCAAATACACATCGTAAATTTTTGTAGATTGAATAGCAAACCAATCAACCATTCTCTTCATTTGTTGCCCAGCAACCGGAAAATACCGGCATTTTCCGAAAGTCCGCTTTCAAATAAGAACGCGTGCAGGATTTTCATGTCTCATGACATTTTTTGATAAGTTGTTCTTTGTTTTTTGTCAATTCGCAATCAGACATAATCTTTTACAAAAATATCCTTATCAAAGCCGTTGCAAAGCCCTGTTGCAGTTTCCTCATGCTCTTTCAGATGCTCCGGAAATTCTTTTACAATGTGAATATTCCATACAGTTCCGAGAATAGTCACTTCTTTATTTTCCATTTTAACCTCCCTCCACGCGACTACCTACTTAATATTCTTCCGAAGAAGAAACAAAATCAGTAGTCAGTCCTTCATCAGCAAACGCCTTTTACGATGTAGTCTGCGGTTTCCGAATCCACAAGTCCATCATCAGTGCGTCTGACTTCCGAACGTTTCCACACCACATCTCCGGCTTTCAGAGGCAAATATCCTTTATCCGTGACAAGCTGACAGTATGATGTACTATCATCAATTCCAAATTCTTTCACAAGGGCTTCTGACAGCTTATTGCTGATATTGGCTTGGAATGTCGTAGGTTCTGAAAACCCTTCAACTTCCTCGCCTTTTGGAATCTTGTTACCTTCGGAATCTAAATAGGGCACAAAGTTCCCCATCGGAATCCTTGTACCCTTCATAGACAATATCTCCATTTTCGTCAGTTTGTGGGATGAATACCCTCTGACCGGATTGCGAATATTTCATTTTCTGCTTGTTATTGTCAAGCATTGGTGTTTTCCTCCGGGATTCCGGCAACACTTGTCAGAAGCGATAACACTCCGGCAAGGACTGATGCGGAAAGAACATATTTCCAATCCACCGCACCCATAAATGCCGCCGTTCCAATTCCGGCAACTGCCGCCTGCGCAACAGTCTTGATTGCTCTGATCCCAGCTTTCTTAGTCCAATCTTTCCAATTCCTCATGGCTTTTATCTCCTTTCCCTATATGGATTTCTTCAATCTCATGTTTCATTTTTGTAACCATTCCGTTTCCACCTAACGCATGGTACGCATCATACATCTCACAGAAGTTCTGGTAGGCATATGACGGTATTTCTCCGATTCTGGTGTACTTTGCATGGTATTCAATAAGCTGGACGCGCAAAAGGAGCATTGTTCCTTTACTGTTCGCATCCCTGCTTTTCTTTTGCTGTTTAAGAAGCCAAACTATATACCCAAGCACTATTGGAAGTGCTACAAGATAAGTTTGAATCAAAATACTTTTCATTTGAATCTCCTTTTGACGCACTGCCCACCACCGCTTAATGTGCGCCGCCTGCAACCATTTTACCGACACCGGCAATATGGTCACGCTCAATCTTCTTTATAAAACTTTAGCAAATGGAAATACCCCGACAAATAGCTTTTCTCTGTCTCTCCAAGCTCTGCTTACACCATTTTCGCTAAAAACTCGCCATAAATTCTTCACCAGCCTGTGAATGGTCATAGACAGCCAGATTGACAATGACACTTTGGTGCTTCTTTAAGTCCTCAGCTATCATTTCATCTGTGTAGCTGTCTGGATAATTTCTTCTTGCCTTTACATCTTCTGTAGCCTGTTTAATAAGCTGTTCGATTACCGGATTATCTTCTTTGTTATCGAACACTACCACATCAGATGTTGTTTCATCATCATTTGCGACTGTATCAATATGAAATTGTTTAAGTCTGTATTTTAACTTGCTCCAATGTGGTGTATTCCATAATTTCAGCTCCTATAACCCTAATTTCTCAATTAACAGTTCTTTAAGTTCTGCTCCTGTAAGCTCCATTGCGTTCTCAATGCCTTGTTCTAAGGCAAGTGTCTGTAAGTCCGCTGTTGACATACGCTTAATATCCGTCTTTGTGTAATCACTTGTAGGTTGAGCAGGGAACTTGTCCTGCTCTTCCTCATACTTAATCTCATCTCCATAAACAGCTTCCTGTCTTACACTATCTGCTGTTACTTCTTCGCTCTGCTTTGCGGCGTTGATTTTATGTCGTCTTAATAACATATAAACACCTCTTACTTTCCGAACTTAGCAAGAACAACCTTTGAATCATTGCTTAAGACTGCTGTATAGTGTTCATCACCAGAGATAACAGTTGTCTTTGCAAGAATATCTCTGTCCGATTCAATCTCAACGCTTCTCTTCATATAGATTGTAAGTGCATTCTCTTCCTCTGATGTGCCATCTGCACCTGCGTCCTCGTTAGGGTCTTCTGCTGATACGATAACAATAGGGCAAGCGTAAAACTCTGTTGTAACAGCCTTTAACTTGCTACCTACCTTGATTTCCTTACCCTTTGACTTAAGCGTATGTGCAAGTGCTGTGTCAAGGTGAACATTCGTTGCATCCTCGTTTGTTGTATCAGCCACAACATTGATTGTTCCTGTTGAATCATCAAGCTCATACTTAACTAACTTAACTTTCTTTGACTTAACAACCTGCGCTCCCGCGATAGAACCGATAGTTCCATTCATAATTACATTAAGTGGGTACTTGTCATTGCTCTTGAAATCATCGTCATTAAGTAATGTAGCTTCCTGCGCCGGATTAATGAACAATATCTTTGTAAGTGATGAATCTGATTCATCATCAAACTTGCTATTAGCCGCTACAACTGCTGAATAGCTGATAGGTGCTGCTGTTCCATCGTGATCAATAGGTGCTGTGCAAAGTGCGTCATAACTGTCATTATCAACCTTTGCAGCGATTGACATAGCAATCTGATTGATAGCTGTACCAAGTGGGTCGCCATAACCAGATAATACTGATTCATCTGTAAGCTCTACAGCCTTACCTGCTTTCTTAACCGTTGCTTCTGTTGTAGATGTTGTAAGTACTGTTGTACCCATAGCAACACCTTCTGCTACATCTTCTGCGTCACCAATATAAGCATACTTTGGCACAACGATTGTGCTTCCCGGTCTTCCTACAAGTGTTGTATCAACTCTTGCAATAGGCGAAAACTTAATCTTCTTTGGTAACTTAGCTGATACCATATCAGCCATTACTTGTGGGTCTACTAAATTTTCTAACTTAGTCTGTGGCATAGTTTATTTACCTCCGTTTTCTACTCTGTGAACTTTTTATAAAGTTCTGGATTCTTATTTTTGAACTCCACTCTTTCGTGGTAATTCATCTTGTTGAACTGTTCCTGTGTTATAGTGCTTTCTTCTCCACCGCCTGCATTAATAGCCGGTCTTGATTTAAGCCACTCTGCCTTAGCTTCTTTAACCTGTCTTTGCACTTCATTAGCAATTACAGTTGCTATAAGGCTATGGTCTGCATCTGTAACCGCCTCAATCAAAGAATCAATATCCTTCCCATCACCTATAACTTTCTGATAAGCATTGACAGCTTTCATATGATTAAGTTCTTTGCTCATGTTCTCGAACTTTTCAGCCTGCAATTTTTCAGCTTCCGCTTTTGCTTCCGCTTCCTGTTCTTCTGCTGTCTGCTTGGAGCGAAGTTCTTTCTTGTACTTTAGCTGCTTCTGAACTGGCTTTATCGGAAGCGTTCTTATACTTCTCTTTTTCAGCTCTTTCACTAGCGAGCTGTGCCATAAGTTCTTCTACGCTAGGTGTATGCTCTTCGTTCTGTGGTTCATTGTTGGTTGTTGGTTCTGTTGTTGTGTTAATTACATCTGCCATAATTTCTTTACCTCTGCTTTCTGCGTTTTTTGTTGTTCTCTCAACTTCTTGCGATATTTGTATTGCCCTTTCTCTAGGGCATATAAAAAGCCACAAGGCATTTTCTGCCCTGTGGCTCAATATCAATTATTTATCTGTTCTGCTCTTATCTATAACCGGACTATTTTCTGTCTGGTCTGATAAGTCTTGCATTGTGCGGTCTTTATTAGGTGGCTGTTCTCCATCTCCACCCTCCGCTTGGTTCTGTGTGCCTTTGTTGATTATACTGTCTTGATATGCCTTAACCATCTCTCCGCTTCTCGCTACAACATCGTTAGGGTCATCAAAGAATGGAATTGCATCAACTGTATCTTTAAGGCTAAATCCGTGGCTTATCAATGTTGCCATGGCATTAACCTTGGTTGACATTTCATAAGTTTTTTGTCCGCTTAATGTTAGGCTTTACATCTCTTGCCATTAATTTAAGTAATGGGTTGCTGCTGTTAACATTGTTTGACAACTTAATAGCCGCAAGAACAACTTTTATTTCTTCCATTTTGCAGCCATCAGTAATTAATTGTTGTTTTGCCGCCGCTGTTTCAGCCTGTGACCAACCTGTTGCGTCTGACATTGCAACTCCTGTACTACCACCACTGTTATCATTTCGTTGTGGTACATTGCATTTCTGCAAGATTATCTGCCGCCTTGATTGGATATTATTAAGCATGCCTGTGTAATCGTAATTAATTGCAAGTGGCTCAACTATTGGAGTTTTACCGTCTGCTGATGTATAGGTCTGCATCCATTCTCCAGATTTTGGTTTCCTTACTTTTTCAGTAATGCGTTGCGTTCCATCTTTATCAACTGTTGTTTCCTGTTCAACCGGAAAATCAACATCATTTGTATGCCATACTGCCTGTGTATTCTAGTTCGACATCATTTGTAAAAATCTGAAATGAGTAGGTTTAAGTTATCCATTTCAGATATTTGCCGTTCAAAACAGCCCATTCTATCAAATGACCTTGTGTATTCAATAATAGGAATTTTATGCAGTGGGTTTTCTTCTCCGCTTCTCTCCAAAAAAACCCCATTTTGTTTTTCCTTTTATTTTTTCCCGTTAGTGATTTTTATTCCGTCGGTAATTTCATATCTCGTATCTTTGGTAAAACAAGTGTAATACCTGGTACCGCTGTGCTTATCTTTTATATATGTCCCAGCAAGAACAACTCTCTTGTCGCTGTAGGCGGTTGATCTTACAACAAATGTCGTTCTTGGGTCTAATACATTATATGTGAAATAGCTTTCCCCATCCTCGTATTCTGTATTCACATCAATGAGGACATATCCAACACCACCGATTTCAACATATCTTGCAAGTTTCTGCTGCTTCTGTATTGCGTTCTGTGATTCGTAGCAACTGTTTAATTCCGCTATAGTCTTTTGGTAAGGTTAGAACTCCTCATTGTCGCCTATTTTACGAACTAACGTTATACGGTACTTTCCCCAACTTAAAAACCTAAATTAAACCTCCGTGACTTCATTAGCCACATTATCACAGCACTCACAGTCAATGTCTGGTCTGTAAGTCTTTGCATTCTTCCTAACTATTGGCTGTATTCCTGCATCATAATCAAGAAGAAACTGTATTCTGTTAGAATTAATATCATGTTCCAAAATTGCTTCACGCAAAATTGGTATTATATTGTCACGCATTATTTCTTTTGCGCCTGTATATATGACAATTCTTCCTGTCTGCATTGTCTACACCTCTAATAAAAATCTCATGCCATTAGAACTTCTTCTGCCTGGTATTTCCTTAATCTGAAAAATCTTCATCATCGTTAGGTACATACCAAATCCACTTGTGGCAGTGCCTACAAGCCAGTTTATGTGTTCGTGGGTCTTTGCTGTCTGCTTTGGTTAAAAACTTATGGCAGTTTGGACACATGATTGATTTATCTTTATTCATATAAAAATTCATATTTTTACCTCGTTGCATAACAAAAAGCACCGCCACAATTAAGCAACGGTGCTTTTGATGAAGAATGTGTTTATGAAAAACATCTTTGTAACTTCTTACAAATACAGTATATCATTTGAGCAATATGACATTCTATGACATCTTTAAATACGTGTTACCATATTTTTCTTCAAATGCTTTAAGAGCCTTTCCATGAAGTCTGATAATTTGTCTCCATGAGTATTTCATTTCTGTAGCGATAACTTCAAAAGTTTTCTTTTCGATATATCTTGAAAACAAAATATTATAGTAATCTTCTATTCTCTACTGCCGTCTATTTGCCCTATAATCAAGTTTTTTTCTTCAATGTATTCATCTATCATGTTATCAAGATTATGCTCCATTTCGTCAATTTTAACGTATGTAGAGCCTATTTTATCTGGGTCAGATGACGACATTACTCTTTCTTCATTTTTTACCGCCGATATGCTGTGGGAAAGCTCTCTAAGCTGTGATATCTCTGACAGCTTATTATTTATCATTCTATTGAGTCTGCTTATTTGGTTCAAATAATCCTTGGTTGTCATACAAACCCTCCTCTTATATCGGACTTGACATAATTGTTGCTTTACGAATACATTTTCCTCTCATTTCATTCTCAAACAATGCAATGGAATCTGGTGCATCATCATGCTTTACTTTTCCACTTCTTGTCATGGTTGTAAGCTCTTTCATAAACTTGTAATATTGGCTCTGCCTGTCCATTTTCTTGAAATCGCGGAAATAATAATCACGAATGATATTATCTCTCGTCGTTTTCCTATTCGAGTTATTTTGTTTGAACAATTAAACTTGTAACCTTGTCGCTACATCTTCCGCCTTGTCTTTTTACTAATGTCCATTACATCGCGTCCAAAATATTCTCCGGCACTGTTGCTCTCGAATGTAACCGTCTTTACATTGTGCTTAATAAGCATATTTGCACATTCCGGCTTGGTAAACTGTGTTCCGGCATTGTCAAACACTACGTCTACGATATAAACTTCGTTGCCGTACACATAGCCAATCGGCATTGAGCAGCTATCTTCTCCCTTATCAGCACTGTCACAAGCCGCCATAATTGCATCTGGTTCTCGATCAACAGGAAGTTCCTCAAAATAATTAAGCTCATTCTCCGCAAACATTCGCCCTTTTGCTTCAAATGGTTCTTGTTGGAACTCTGCCGCCCACGTTTCTTCCGAAACAAGTTTTCTTCCTTTTGGTAATAAACGGTTGTGAATATCTTCCGCAATCCTTTTTTATCTTTTCGATAAATCTCCCAATTGCTTTCATCTGTGATCGGGTCAAGTGCCGGAATCGCAACTTCTTTCCATCTCCACTCCAATTCATCAGCTTTATTTTGCAAAGCCGTAATTGGGTCATACAAGCTGTATTTCGTTCCCTGTATGATAATAGGCGTTCCCTCTAATCGTCTACCGAGAACATCATCTGTTACTTTCTCGCAAAGAAACTCTAATCTATCTCTATTTCGTGCTTCCTCATGGTTTTTAACGCAGTCATCAATATAGACAAGCACATTTGCTTCGGTACATCCTACGATTGCACCATCAATAGGTCTGCAGGTAAATGTTGGGAATATTATTTTTGCTCTTAAGGTCGATTGATAGTATTTTCAGCTACTTTTATAGTCCTTTTCACCTATCTTTGTTGCTTACCGGAAAAACACTTAAGAATCTGTTGTACGTGCTTTCTGTTTCAAATCCTTGCAATAAGCCGCCATAAAATCGCTTAACAAGTCCTCACCTTTTCCAACACCGAATATACTTCCATCCGGGTCGCGTCCACCCATCATCTGCGCCAATTTCAGACCGCCTGTTGTTTTTCCGGTTCTTTTCGGTTGCGATACAGACAGAAAATCCAATTTTCCATCATAAATCTCCTGGTATGCTCCGACTACAGGTTGTAGTACTTTATATCTCGGGAAATAAAATCTTTTCCACGGATCCTTTTCATCAATTTCAATGTAATAAAAAAAACTGTCCACTAAGATAGGCTGATTCATACATCAAAACATCGTAGAATTGTTGAAGTACCTTGTATGTCGTATCGTGTTCCGCGGCATACACTTCTAAGTCTGCAACTCTGCCACCTGTATATTGCTTGACATAGCTTGCTATAAGTTGCTTCGCCCTTGCGGATATTTTCAAATCCATAATTAACGTCATGTTCCGTCCTTAAGGCAACCGCTACGGCTTGTATGTAGGCAATCTATTACCTGTTCATCAACGTCTTTTCTCTGTATGTAATTTTCATATCCATTTACTGCATTGATTAACTGCTTTGAAGCCAAATAAAAAGCACCTCCGCAAAAGCAGAAGTGCTTTGACCTCTGCCTATAACTTTTTTAGGGTAGCAGCTAACTCCATTTGTTAGCCGGGAAATATATTTTTATATTGTTGGCATTGCTTCATTGCAAACCGGATGTAATTTCTGTACAAGTGCATTATAATCATCAATTACATACATTGCCGGAATCACATATGCTTTAATGCCATATTTTTCTGCTGTTTCTCTTTCAATATAACAGCCTTTCCAATCGTAATTCTTACATATTCCCATGAACACATCAGCCTGCGCCAGCTTCTTAAGACTTTCACCTAAATACCATACAGCTTCTTTGCTATCTTTAGGTGGGTTATCCTCAATGTAGCTGTCGACAAGCTCTAGCTCTTCGCCCTCATATATTTCAGCAATCTTTTTCATCTTCTGAATGCTTGCTTTGATTTCTTCCTCTGTTCTGCCTTTCATCGGCACGCTTACGAATAATTTTTTCATAAAAATTCCTTTCCGCTGATAATCAGCAATCATTGTTCTAATTCATCAATTCTGTTTTCAAGTACATTTATGCACTCTCTTATTTTCTTATCATCCGAAGGAAACTTCTGTTTCCCATACTCTATTCTCCATCATATAATTTCACTGTTCCATCTGAATTATAGATAGGCGTGATTCCAAATTGATAACCACTACATTTTACAAAATACATTACTTTTGTATTTTTATCATAGAGAACTTCGGTATTATAGTAGTCGTCTTTATAAATTGTCACTAAATCTATATATTTATTTGCAAATAAACTACTTTCAGGTTCAATATTACCTTTTGTACATCCGGTCATTCCCAAGCACAATGTCAATCCTAATACAATTGCTATAATTTTCTTCTTCATAATCTCGCCCCCTAAATTCTTGCAACTATGTGTTCTTTTGCAATTTCTTCTTTTTCCGAATCGTAAATAACCGAACCGTTTTTATCAGTCTTATTCTTATCAAATTCGCAAGAAACTTTTTACGCTTGGGTATCTCAATGGCTTGCAGTCAGCATGAAAATCAAGATTATACACTCCCTTTTGCCATTTTCCATTGGCATAAATCTTTGTGTAACCGCCTTTTCTGGTTTTGATTATGATTTTTGAACGTGTTTTCTTCATTTCCAATGCTACCTCGTAACCCTTTCTTTTTATACTCCTCTACGGCTTTTTTAAGGCTCATATCGTCCTCATACTTTTCATTCAGCATAATCAACACATTGCCTTTTTCAATGCCGTATATGTTGCAATTTGCAAGTTTCTTAGCCGTTCCAAGGATAGCTTTTGCCTGCTTGTGGCTCATTTCATAGGTTTTGGTTCCCATATTAACGATCATTTCTCATAAACTCCTCAAAATCTTTTCTGCACTTAGGGCATAAATCAATTTGCTTTGTCTTTGTGCAATAGTATTCGTCCAATATAATACTGTCTATGCCGTCTTTACTTATAACCGGCTCTATTTTACCTTGTTCAATTTCTGTAAATATTTCTTTGAAACACATAGGTCTTTTTAAATTTACGGTTCTTAGATAAGGGAAAATTCGGTCATACCATATTTTAGGCTTTTTTATTTCAGCACCGCACCTGTCGCAAGTACGCCATTCTTTTTGATGTTTCATATAAATCCCTCACTTATCACATTCAATTCCCGGAATAAATGTTCTTTCACCTC
>CYGL01000522.1_pt1 | contig 14659 bp, 18 predicted proteins | sample 485531 | NCBI WGS metagenome assembly CYGL01 (sample SAMEA3497897, study PRJEB9818) | human gut metagenome | reverse complement strand
GTGCTGTAGAGGAATGTATTATTTAAAAGGAAAATATATAGCAAATTATTGCGAAAATTAAAAAGAAATTATTTAAAAGCTAAACGACTATCGAAAACATATATAATCGAGAAAAACGTTATATAGAAGTGAGTAGAGTACATTCAAGCGAATGGAAAAGATAGGCAACTTATTTTTGGTAACAGAGAATAAGTTGGTGATATAGTCTGAACTATATGGTGACATATAGAAGTTTATCAAAGAACTGCATGAAGAGTAGCGTCTTTATGTGAACATATTGGGGATGTAGAACAGCAAACGGTTGGGATATTAATGGTTTTGGACAATTAAAAGACGGAAGAGGAAATATTTGTCCTGTTACAATTATTATGCCAACATTAGCAATGCAAGCAAAAGAAAAAAATAATTCTGATACTGTAAAAGAATTTATGAAATTACTTAATACTAAAATCTATGAAGCTAAAGATATGTTACTTGAAAGATTTGAATGGATTTGTTCACAATCAGCTAATTCGGCTAAATTTATGTACGAAAATAATGTCATGGCAGGTTATATTCCAGAAGAGGGAATACGTTCAGCATTAAAACACGGAACATTAGCTGTAGGTCAAATTGGTTTAGCAGAAACTCTTCAAATCTTAATTGGAAAAGACCATACAACAGAAGAGGGTATGAAATTAGCAAAAGAAATTGAAGGACTTTTTAAACAAAGATGTGATGAATTTAAGAAGAAATATATGTTAAATTTTGGCGTCTACCTTACTCCTGCCGAAAATTTATGTTATACTTCAATGCAAAAATTTAAAGAAAAGTATGGAACAATTCCTAATGTTTCTGATAAAGAGTTTTTCACAAACTCAATTCATGTACCTGTTTGGAAAGAAATGACACCGTTTGAAAAAATTGATATAGAATCACAATTAACTGGTTATAGTTCAGCAGGTTCAATTACTTATGTTGAATTATCTGGTTCAGTAAAAAATAATATAAAAGCATTAGAAACTATTGTAAAATACGCAATGGAGAAAGATATTCCTTATTTTGCTGTTAATGTGCCTAATGATATGTGTGCCGATTGTGGATACACGGACGAAATAGGAGAAACTTGCCCTATTTGTGGTGGTAAACATATAAAAAGATTAAGACGAGTGACAGGTTATTTAACAGGAGATTATACAACAGCATTTAATAAAGGTAAACAGCAAGAAGTAAAAATGAGAGCAAAGCATATGAAATTCAAATAAAAGGAGAATAAAATTAAATGAATTACAGTGGAATTTACGAATGTGATGTTGCCAACGGAATAGGAAACAGAACAGTATTATTTGTGTCTGCTTGCGATCACAAATGTGAGGGATGTACAAAACAAACAAACATGGAACCCTTAACTTTGGTGTAACCTTTTAACAAAAAAAACATTAGATTACATTTTATCTTGTCTATCAAAACCTTATATAGATGGCATCACCCTAACAGGTGGTGACCCTCTCTATGTAGGTAATCTTGAAACTGTGTTAGATATTATACAAACAATTAAAAAACAGTTACCAAATAAAACCATTTGGCTTTATACTGGATATACTTGGGAAGAATTAGAGAAAAATTTTAATGAATATAAATACACACCTTTTGCCATAGGCTCAGATGAATGGCTTACACGTTGGGAAATCATTAATTTGTGTGATGTTTTAGTAGTTGGCAGATTTGAAAAAGATAAAAAAGATTTAACATTACCGTTTAGAGGAAGTTCCAACCAACGAGTAATAGACGTAAAACAAACCCTCTCAACTCACACCTTAACACTTTATCAATCAGAGTAGTCAAACACCTGTTACCATAGTTCTACTAGTTAGTAACCGTATCAGAGTAAAGTTTAAACTCACAATTTCAATAATCACATAAAACAAACCCTCCGACTTATCACCGGAGGGTTATTTATTACTTATTTTTGTTTTCTTTTTCTTTCCTCTCCAAATTCTCAATCAAAATACTAAACACGCTTATTATATCAATTCCCATAATCAAACCCCTTATACTCTTTGTTACTGCTTGCTATCATTAAGTGAAATTATTGTTTCATGGAGAGATTTAGGTAAAAGACATTTAATGCCACCTACCTCAATCATATAAACCTTTTTAACTTCTTTGTTATAAATTGCGATAATATCTTTGCTCATATTTATTATATTTCCAGTAATTTCAATATTAGCAACAGCACTATTATTCCCAAATGCGTTACCATTAAAAATACAAACATATTCTTCATCACTCTTAATAGGATACTTTAAACAATCATTTACATACACTGTGTTTTCCTCAATTTTATTCGTAATTTTAACATTTTTTGGCAACATATTATTTTTCTCCTTTTCTTCTATATTATCCATAATTTTCCAAATTCTATTAGGATTTTCACCAGTATATACTCCATCAAAAGTATAATAATCTGGTGTTGCCCCTTCATTTTCTACCGTAAAGCATATACAAGTTTTATAATATTTGCAAATATTACAATTATTGTTTGGTATTTTGCTACAATACTCACAAAATTCTTTTTCTGTAATTTTAGTATTTTGTTCCATTTTGTTATCCCCTTTTCTGTTTATTTAACAAATAACCAACGATTCATATTAGAATATTTCATTTTTACAATAGCACCAGTTTTCTTACCGTTTTCGCTAAAAATCTTATGGCACTTATCACATACTGTACTTTTATTATCTTTATCCAAAGGTGTGCCACAAGTATAACATAAATGATTCTCTAATCTATATTGCCTATTTTTAGTTGGGTTTTTTAATTCAGCGTTCTTTAAATTATGTCTTTCTCTGTCTTTAGCAAGGCAGATACCACAGCGTAACCGACCACTTACAGCTTTTCTTTTACCACAGTCAACACATATACCTTTTTCTTTTCTCTCGGCTGTTACTCTTTTCTTCCAATCTTTACTTTGTAAACGGTATTTCTGTTTAATTGTGTTATATTCTTCTTCTGATAATAATTTTTCTCTTTTCTGTTTTCTTTCATTTGCTTTTATCCTACATGATAAGCATGTACGTTCATTACCATAAGTACGTTCTTTATAGCAATTAGTACATAAATGATATTCTATAGCAAATCTCTTACTTTCTAAACGCCATTGTTTATCATATTGACGCTTTTGTTCTTTGTCTTTATACATTTTAAGCACCGCCACCATATAAATTTCTATTATCTACTTTTCTATATTCCCAACCAGAACTAATGTCATATAATAATTCTTTTATATGACAATTATACTGTGGCTTTAATATATCATTATGAGTTTCAAAATCACAAAAGCACATATAATAATTGAAATTGGCTTCTGTTGACTTATTATTATCAATCATCATTATTTTATCCATTTTGAAATTGTTTTTAATATTTTTTATAAGCAATAAATCCGTATATTTTTCATAATACTTAAATGTACGGTATGCAAATTCTTTTGATGAAATCTTTGGATTTTCTTTAATTACTCTTTTTGCTTCTTTTACAAATTCTTCTTTTCTTTCTTTTAATAAGAACTCTAATAAATCATCTGGTATTGTTGTATAATCTAATTTACTTTTCATATAATTTTTCTCCTTTTAGTTTTATTGATTTTTTGATTTTTCCAACCATAATCAGTTACTCTTTTTATATCATTAGTATACTTAGGTTTATGTATATTACACATTACATTAGCATCACCTAAATTCAGTTCTTCTACCTTGCTATAATTTTCTGTACCAGTTTTCATATACTCACCACCTTTCTTATATAGAAATTATATAACATTTCCCATATAAAATCAATAGTAAATTCATTCTAAATAGTCTGAATATTTAACATTTTTCATATAAAAGTCTAACACATATTCTGTTAAAAACCATTGACTTTTCCTATGAAATGTATTATGATTAACATATCAAAGGAAAACAAAATAAATTAAAGGAGATTAAACATGAGTAAAAAATCAGTAGGATTAAAACCAAAATTCAAAGTGGGTGATATTGTAAAAATTAGATCAATGCCGAGAATTATTGAGGAACTAGAAAGATGTGGTATTTATTACTCAGAAGCATTATTAACTCTTAACGGTGAAATTATTGAAGTAGACAATTCTGACGATTTACCTTATAATGTTCGTTTCAACAACGAAGTAAAAGATTGCTATTATTTACCAGAGAGTTTACTTGAATTAGTTACAACAGAAAAACCAAAAAAGGTAGAAGAAACCGTAGCAAAAGATAGTAACAAAACAACAAAAACTGAATTTGAAATTTAAAAAAGGTGATAATGTTACAATTAAATTATCGTCAGATATTTACACAAAATTAAGAGAATGTGGAATTGGAAACACTGATTCTCTTTATAATTCATTACTATTAGATACTGGTGCAATTATTGAAGCCAATGCGAAAAGTCTTTTACCTTATCTGGTTTGGTTTGGAAAAACAAAAAAGGAATTTTATTTCACAGAAGAATTACTTGAACCAGTTGTCACTTCTAACGAAGTATCTAACAATAAAACAATCAAAATCAAATACCACGAACCTATCACGCCACTTGAAAACATCAACGGTGCAAATTCAGATTGGATTGATTTAAGATGTGCTGAACCTAATGGAGTTGACTTAAAAACTGGTGAATTTAAACTTATCTCTCTTGGTGTAAGTATGAAACTTCCAGACGGTTATGAAGCACACATTGTTCCAAGAAGTAGTACGTTTAAAAAATGGGGTATCATTCAGACAAACCATGAGGGGATAATCGACAACTCCTTCTGTGGAAACGAGGATAAATGGATGTTCCCTGCTTATGCAACAAGAGATACACATATTGACTTTAATGACCGTATCTGTCAGTTCCGTATTATGAAAAAACAGCCTACTATTATTTTTGAAAAAGTAGACCGTTTGGACGGAAAAGCGAGAGGGGGATTTGGTAGTAGTGGAACTAAGTAAGATATTAATAGAAATAGGTAATTTTTTAGGATTTTTCTGTGTACTACTTTTAATAACTTGGCTTAAAACCAAAAATAAAATAAATAAAATAATTTATTATATACTTTGGGCTTTATCTATTAGTATATTTTTAAAATAAAAAAGGAGAAATAATATTATGACACTTTTAGAAGCAATTAAGAAAGCAGAAGAAAAGCAGAAAACTTTAGGTGAAAATACAGCTAAAGTTTATATTCGTAGAAAAGATTGGGTAAATTTACTTGACCCTGTTGATTTTGGTTGGAATTTTGGTGAAAACACCGCAACACCTTTTAAAGAAAGTTCTAACGAATACATCCCAAATAAAAGCTTATTAAGTAATGACTGGGAATTATTTATCCATTACTATTATTATGCACCAGAAGCAGAAAACAAAAATAATAAAGAAACCAAACCAAAACTCGCTTTAATCCCAAAAGAAAACATTACAAATTCTATTGAACAGATTATGCTTGTTAAAAATCTTCTTAAAGAAACACTTAAAAACGCAGATTTAATTGTAAAAGTCTTTCAGACTCAATACGGCATTAATTTTAATGACTTTGTAAAAAAACCAGAACTTGTTACAGATAAAGAAACAAGATTTTTATACTTGTTCACTAAACTTACAATGGAATGTATTGAGAACGTAGATGGTTGTTTAAATAAAGTTATTGCAGAACTCGGAAATCCAGAAGTAGACGAAAAAACCGAATAGATATGAATAAGTAAAGAGGGGCTAACAACCCCTCTTTTATTTTTGTTAATCAAGTTATCGTTTTTAACGTCATAATCTTCCTAACTCTTTATTACTAACTGATACCATGTAATTATGACATTCTATGTAATAAAAAAGAGGGTTGTTTAAACCCTTTTAATAATTTAACAAAATTTAAAAATTAGCACAAGTAAAACAATTATTATTAATATAATTCCTAATGTAAGTAACAAAGCCTGTTATGGTTTGTTTAAAAGACAAAGGTCTATTATAAAAGCAACAAATATTGCAATTAAGAAAAATATAAGTATCACTGCCGTTGCTAAGAGTATTAAACCAACGATTGATAATATACTCAAAAATTGTTCCTCCTTTAAATTTTTATTTAATAAAAACAACTATAAGCATTGTCACCGTAGCAAATACTGATAAATAAGTAACAGCCTTTGCAAGTACAACAGCATAGTCATAATTACGTTTAAAAGAACTAATCATAAATATAACCACAAGTAAAATAAATGCAAGTATTAAACTTATGATAGAAATTGCTGATAACATAGAACTTAAACTCATATCTTATCTCCTTCTGCTTTTATCTTAATCTTCTTTGTTGATAAGCCCACTAAATTTAAGACTTCCATCATCACTCACACTAAACTTAATATTAGCATCTGATACCATAACACCGCTTTCATCAAGATAATACCATTTGCCATTATCTTCCAACAATCCTTTTCTCATAGCACCAGTATCATCTAAGTAATACCATTTATCGTGATATTTATACCAAGTGTTAATTAAACATACCCCTGCACCATCAAAATAGTACCAATTATCCTTATATTCAAGCCATTGATTAGAAATCATACCACCATCACCAGACAGATAGTACCACTTTCCGTCCTCATAAAACCACTGATTTGTGATTAATTTTCCCTCACCGTCAACAACATACCAATGGTTATTATCATTCACCCATGAATTTACTGCAATAATTCCATTTCTGTAATATCTCCATGAGCCGTTTACTTTAAAGAAACCATTCTTATATTCAGTAACGGTATTGTCATAGATAATATCTTTAATTTTAAAAGCCTTTTTCCATGGCGTTGAATTTAAGTTGCTCTGAATAACTCCATAATTGATACCCTTTGCTTCAATCACATGGTTACGGTCAAGTACAATGCCGATATGACCTTGTTTCCACACTGCATAGCCCAACTTATCATCTGTTAATTTAGACGGTGGGATTTTGCTGTTACCAGTCTGTTCAAACTGTCCAGAGCCACGAATGATACCAGTATACCATGAAATCAGACCAGAACAGTCCACAGCTTCTTCACCTACCCATTGTAAAGCCTTATTGATATAAGCTTGTGTGTAAATATTTGGATATTGTCTAGCCCATGAATAAATCTTAGTCTTAGTAAGAATTTCACCTTTAGCACCATAAACATAATGAACACCTATCTTACTTTTGGCAAATTCTACAAGACCTTTTGCTGTTTTATTAGCCATTATTCCATTTTCCTTTCATATAAATTTAGAAAGCTATATGTTTTCACTTATGATAATAACACATAGCTTTCTAAAAGTCAATAGATATACTTATATTTTTATTGATTCTTTATCCACACAAGTCTTACTTTACAGTTACAAGTCTTATCATCACCTTGGGATTTAAGATAAATTAAGGCATTGTAAGTGCCATCTGGTGTAATATCTAAAGAACAATGACCTACAAATGGGTTGGTATCATCAATAACTAAGGTAGCAGATATTGGTGTATAACCGCTTTGCATTGCTAAATCATAACTATACCATTGTTCCTCACCACTTGCGATTGTTAATTCATAAGCAACATCAGTATATTTAATAATGGAATTTACAGTATTTTCTACAGCGTTTTCGTCAAAAGTCATTTTCCAAGCGTTCAGACTTTCAACGTCATGTTGGCACCTTTCAAAAGAGTCCGCTAATGTTTTGAACTGATTATAATTCACAGCATCATTTTTCTGTTGTCCTGCCCTAATACCTCTCAGAATTACATCTTGGTTTGTATCACCAGTATGAACACCAGTAATAACCTTTACATATTCTGGAATTTTTGTGTCAGTATTAATAGAAGCCTGTGAAGTTTCTCTGATAAAATATGTGTTATTTGCACTATCATTAATACCACCATAAATCTCTACAGCAGAAGTGTTGATTAATTTATACTGCTTCATATCTAAATCTTTAGTAAGAACATATTCACCAGAAGTACCGCCACTTACATTCTTTAAATTATCCTCTAAGAACTTTTTATTAACAGCATCAGTATCTTGAACAGGAGTATCTATACCTCTAACAATAACTGGATTGCCGTTTTTATCTGTTAAATCTAATATTCCACTTGCTTCATCACCATCTACAGTAAGATTGATACACATATTACCATTGTCAACTTTTTGAATAGTGACTTGGTTTTGCGTGATACTGTCCACATATTTTTTATTTACAGCCATATTATCACCAGTAGGGGTAGCAATACCATCAATCTGAACTGGTGCAAGTGTCCCATCTTGTACGCCTTTAGGATAAGTACCAACCAATAAGTGATATTCCTCACCAGTCATAGCAGAAGTTATAAAAGGAACTAATCTACCATCAGTTAATGATACTGGGTCAGCAAAATAAAATCTATCCCCACTATCCATTACCATAGAATTTTTAAATACATAAGCTAAATCATTTTGACCTAAAACAAATTCCTCTTGACCACTGTCCAAAACTGGATTATGCTCAATACCATATTCTTTTATTTCATCAGCGTATTTCTTAGTCGCAACATCAGTATCATTTACAGGAGTGCTAATGCCAGTAATAGTGCTTTCACCATTAAATGTAACAACGCCTGTAACTGGATTGTCCTCTGTGGTTCCTGTGAGTGGGATAGTGCCACCAATAGCATCATCAACGTATTTCTTATTGGTTACATCTGAGTCAGATGCAGGTACACCATCAAGACCTACAATACGTTTATTAGTATCTGTGCCTATTATCTGTAATATACCGTCCTTGGAAGTACCACTTTCGCCACCAGTAATACCTAATTTTAAATCAGTTCTTGGATTTCCGCTAATTACAAGTACAGGAGTTGCCAAACCATTACTTGTATACATCCAAGGGCCTTCTACATATATAGGAACAGAACTTGAAAATCTAAGTACTCCCTCAGAATAATAAAATTTTGAACTATCATAATATAAACTTCCTGCAAAATTATTATTAGTACTTTGAGCAGGCCCATTTTCTTCCACAAAATTTTTAATAACTCTTAATATCTGTGCTTCTGATTGATAATAAGTGCTTGTATTTCCAAAAGTTGCACCATTAAACGCAAAAGGAAAAGTATTCTTAAAATTTGTACCTGCATATGATGTTAAACAAAGATGCGTACCACTATCAGGACTGAACACTAATTTATCTTGATAACCATAAATTCTTGCATTGCCAGAAAAAACTAATGGTTGTGTTTGTCTAGTGGAAGTATTTGGCAAAAAGATAAGACCTTGAGGCCCCTTACTACTAGAGTCAATAATCATACCACCAACTTTGTTAAAAAAGAAACTATCCATATTCACATTGCCTTGCATAGTACCACCAATCAGCGGTAAATACTTACTATTAGCATTTTCCATCTGAAATTTGGTAACAAGTTCGTCATTCTCAACAGCGTCTGCGGCTTTAACGGAGAGTTTATTATCATTAGCATCAGCAATTTTAACTAATTTTCTATCATCATTTGTAGTTTCTCCTTTCACATAAGTGCCGTTTCCAAAACGTAAGTCAGTGACATTCGTTAAGTTGTTGTTATTCATGTTAATATCACCAGTCATAATACCGCCAGATAGCGGTAAGTATTCACCAGAAGGAGGTGTTCCACCATCACTAGTAGCAGAACTTATCTTTCTCCATACGCCGTTTTCTTTATCCCAACGATACTCTTGCATATTGTGGTCTATTTCATAAAACACACTACCGTTAGGAATTGTATCATCAGTAGGTTTAATGTCTGTGGAAATACCATAAAATTCAGTATAGGAAAGTCCATTAACTCCACCAACTTTATTAATTGTTTTCATTATAAATCTCCTTTCAAAAATAGGATTAATATATGTAAATATAAAAAAGAGAGGATTATTAGTCCTCTCTCTAAAGTAAAATTTCTTCACCAATTTCCTCTTTATCCGAAGAACTAGCCACATGAGTTACTGTAGCCCCATTTAGTTAATTAGCACAATACATTATTGCTCACAGTAATCGCATAAGTTGAATTTTCTGACTTATATACAAGTTCCTCTTCTGTAATTTTTCCGATACCGTCTATCACTGTGTTATTTGAGATATTTACTTGTGCAACTTGATTGGTTAAGTATGCGAGATATGATGTTTTCCAATCATCACCATTAGCCCAGAATACAGTATTGTCCGTAAACGAAATTCTTCCACCGCCTGTGCCACCACCATTTATATATAAAACCGCTCTCTCATTTATAGCAAATTGTGCTTTTCCGATATCAGAAAATGAGTTGCCACTAATACTTGCAAACTGTCCACCTGCTTCAAATCTGATTGGAGAAGACGTACATCTTGAAAATGAATTTCCGTTGCAAAGAAGAGATACTGCGTTTTTTGCAAAAATCCAAGCAACCGTTCTGTCCTGTGCTACTAGAGAAGATACACCAAAATAATTGCCGATCACAATATTTTTTCCGCTAGACAGTACAATACCAGATGTTGGTTGCCGCCCAGACATATCCCAAAATATATTGTTTTCTATTCTGGTCTGCCATCCTTTACCATTAATATATATTCCGCATGAATCTCTTTGAAAATCACAATTTGTAACAGAAATATCATCAATTGTTCCATTTTCACCTACAAATAATCCATAGAAACAATGACAAATAGACAATCTTTCTAATGTTACACAATCTGTATAAGTGTCTACGTTTATACCATTACAGAAATTATTTTCTACATTTATCCCAGCTCCTACGATTTGAAAATCAGATAAGGTGATACCTTTAATGTCCAATAGGGTGTCACTTTTTTCAATCTGTATGACACTGCCACTTGTATTTTCTGAAAGTAGAGTAGTACCACCACTATTTACATTATTTCTATCTAATGTTACCCCTTTTCCCTCACCAACAAGCTTAATTCTTTTTCTAATGTATATCGGATTAGTGATGTTAAATATACCTCTTGAAAGATGTACTTCTCCACCAGAATCAGGTAAAGAATCAATAGCCTGAATGATTTCGATTTGGTCATCAACTCCATCACAAATATAATCACAAGAGAGTTTCTGTTCGTCACTTAATTCAGCAGAACCAACATATATCACAACGTTTTTCTTCTTTTTGATATTATCTAAATCCGCCTTAATAACATCCGCATATTTTTTTGTTGCAACATCTGTATCATTTTCTGGTTCTTTCACTCCTGTAACCGTGTGTGTTCCATCAAATACGATATCTCCTGTAACTGGTTTATCTGTTGCTGTACCAGAAAGAGAGAGATATTCTTTAAGCTGACTATTTACCACTACGTTATTGTCAGATGTTCCACGTGAAGAAATTATTGGAATATTTGTATTGTCTGATTTAGTAAATACAATATTATTATCTTCAATATAAAGTGACCATAATAATTTATTACCGAAATATTGCTGTAACTTACCCGTATATGTAATATTTTTAATATCATAAATATTATTGGAGTCCAATGAAATATCACCTTTCATATTGCCGCCAGTTAAAGGTAAATACTTAGCAGTTTCTTGGTCAACGTAGGCTTTGTTTGCGGCATCATATATATTAGTAGGCGTACCAATATTAGATAATCTAATCGAGTCGGTTGCCCGACCAACAAAACCAATGCTATCCGCTTGTAAACAACGTAATTGTGTAACAAAATTATTATTCCAATAGTAAACTATTCCACCATCGGAAAGTTCAATTCTCCATTTCGACTCATCGGAATTTGAAAAAATTCGTATTATATTTTTAACAAAAGCAATTTTGTTACCGTTAATCCAACCATTTTCACCTAGCACAATACTGCCACTAACAGGTTTTCTATCAGCTGTACCAGTTAAAGGAATATAGTTATCACCTATAGTTGTGGTTAAAGTAGAAATACTATCGTCTACATACTTTTTATTAGAAATATCATTATCTTCTACTGGTGTATCTGCACCTCTCATTAAAACTGGTAATAAACCCTTATCCTCAGTAAATCTATTAAAATTTAAGTATTTATATTCAGTATTGTATGTCATACTTATAGTATCATGCTTATCATTTTCGTCTGTCGAAGAAAAACTAAGACTATTAACATTTCGTAATGAACCCAACATCTTAAATCCAGCATAATTACGACCATTAATAAATATACCCTCATTTGTTATTAATGTTTCGCTAGTAACTTTATTTCTGTCGATATTATCATTCATAACAATAACAGACGGAGCCTGCCCACTAACAGAAGACATTACTATTGGGCCAGTAACAGGCTTATTTTCTTTTGTTCCTGTCAAAGGTATATAATTTTCACCCAGATAGCGTAAATTAACAGCGTCAGTTTCAAGTAAAGGGTCAGCAACACCTGTAATTACATATTGTTTATTGGTATCATCAGAGTCAGAAAATTCTATTGCTTCATAAGAAAATGGTTCTCCTGTTTCTGGATTTGTTGTTCCAAGATGTACTAAATTTAATGCTACAGTATATTCACCAGTTTCATCTTTTAAAGTAATAGACTTAGCGTTAAGTAATGAATTACCATTCATATTAATATCACCAGTCATAATACCACCAGATAACGGTAAGTAATCACTAGAAGGAGGTGTTCCACCTTTGGTTATTGGATACCAAATTTTGTTTTCTTTGTCAAAACGGTATTCTTGCATGTTATTATCAATTTCATAAAAAGCACTACCATTTGGAACATCTACTATTGGCTTTACATCTGTGGTATTACCATAAAATTCCGTATAAGTTGTACCATTAGCATCACCAACTTTATTTACTGTTCTCATTTATGAACTCCTTTCTAATTTATGATAGCAAAAAGAGAGGAACTATTATTAATTCCTCTCCATTGCAATATATTTATTTAATTATCAATCCTTAACAGGTCTTTGGGTCTGAGGTCTTACACGTTCATCTGTTTTTCCAGTTGCGGGGCCAGTTGTTACAAAAGTTTTATCTTCTGCACCCTTTGGTCTTTTAGTCTGTGCTAAATCATTCGCCATCTGTTCCTTAGTTCTATGGTCTGCGTGTTTATCTGTTACCATAACATTTACCTCCTTTAAGGTTTAATATACAGAAATACATAATTTATTGAAACAATTCCTATAGCTTCTTCTTTAATATATATTCAACAGTAAGTCTGTTCTACGTTCTATGAATCATTCCTTATTCATATTACCACCTACTGTCTTATTTGTCAAGCAATTTTTGAATTAATTTTTTGATAATTTTATCCACTTACTTACCGTTTTTGCCGTTCTTGTTGTTGGAAGTGTTGGTTCTTCATCATAAGCACTATCGTCTAAACTCATTAGTGCAATTCCTTCTTCTTCATTCTCACATTCATTCTCACATGAATTAGTAACAGCCGTTTCTTCACCAATTTCCTCTTTATCCGAAGAACTAGCCACATGAGTTACCATAGCCTTGTATAACTCACCGTACTCGTTAGTAACCCTATCTCCCTCTTTATATTCAACACCCTCAGTCCATACTGGATAGAGTTCTGGAACTTCTACTGCTTGTTCGTCCGTGAAATTCTGTGCTGATAATTTAGCTGTTTTATAAAGAGTTTTATTTATTTGCTGTAAGGTCGCAACTTGCTGTTCTTGTGTAGGAACATAAGCAATTTCATTATTTTCTAAATCATAAAATTTACCGTCTTTATATTTACCACCTATAAAACAAGGATATTGTAAACAATCTACTGCAATAGCTTCGTTACCGTAAGTACCTCTTGCAATCTGATTAGCAAGTTCATAATTATCACATACAATAATATTCTGTACAGTTTCTTCGTATACAATAGCAAAAACTTGATGTACAATCATATCATTTTCGTCCTTTCATTCTATATTAATAAGCGAAAATACTATTTACTGTTAAAGCACCTGTCAACTTAGTGTGTAAATATGTATTATAAAAAGTTGTGCCTTGTAGTACATCATTTACTGTAGCTGTTCCTGTTAAAGCAAGTGTACCAACTTGTACTTCTTCATCACCGCTACCGTAAAAGATAATTCCTCTTTCTACTACGTTTCTTGTTGCGGTTAATTCAGAAGTATCTACACCACCAGATATAAAATTATTAATTATAGCCATACGATACTCCTTTCTTTATTTGAAACGGATAAGGATAATTCCAGAACCACCAGTACCACCATAACCAGAAGCGTTGCCTTTATCTCCGCCGCCGCCACCACCACCACCACCAGTGTTAACAGTACCATTTGCGCCACTAGAAGCGCTAGTATATTCTGGTTCATCATCTGAACCACCACTTCTCCACATTCCGTTACCACCGCCACCACCACCAGTAACTCCACCTGCACCACCTGCGGAAGCACTTATGCCACGATAGCCTGAACCACCACCGCCACCACCGCCAGAATAAACGGTTCCTGTTGCTTCACCAAACGGTCTGGTAGTAGTTCCTTGACCTTTTGCATCAGAAGTACCTGCGCTATTAGCCCCACCATCACCGCCATTAGTACCACCTACGCCACCTCTTACATAATTACCATTAGCTCTTCCACCAGAGCCGCCAGTACCGCCACCAGAACCACCGTAGCCATCACTGCTAGTAAACTTAATCAAGCTGTTACAGCAGGACAAATTTTAGATGTGTTATTGGTGCAGGTGGCGGTAAT
>CYGL01000521.1_pt1 | contig 14667 bp, 15 predicted proteins | sample 485531 | NCBI WGS metagenome assembly CYGL01 (sample SAMEA3497897, study PRJEB9818) | human gut metagenome | reverse complement strand
GTGTGGTGTGAGGTTGTACATATCGTTTATTATTTTTCGATATGGATCGCTACCGGCTAGATATCCTTCGGTGATGCTGTCGCCTAACCATACGGCGTGTGTGCCGTTGATTGAGCTTATTTTGTTTTCGATTGTTGTTTTAAGTGCGGCTGCTTTTGCAGGTGTTTCGGCGTTGAGCGCGGTTAGTGCGTTGGTGTTTGCGGTGGTTTGTGTTTCGCTTGCTTCTGCTGTGTTTATCCAGTCTGCCGCTTTGTTTTGGTCTGTCCAGTTGATGTGGTCTAGGATGCCTTTTGCGTGGTTGGCGGTGTCTATGGCAGCGTTCGCGGTATTAGTTGCGGTGGCTACCGCGTCGTTGTTTGTTTTCATTTGTTTGTCGATGATTTGCATGTTTCGGTTGTGGCCGTCGCGGAAGTCGGCGGGTGTTTGGTCGCCGTAGAGTGACAGATCGTAGTTGTCGGTTTGAGTGTAGTCGTTTGCCATGGTTGTGTCTTTCTGTGTGGTTATCCATTTTTGTGGATAAGTCGGTTGATGGTTTATCGGTTTTGGTTTATTTGTATGTCGAGTTGGTGTATTTTTTGGTCGAGTATTCGCATTGCTCGGTTGTATCCGTCGCGTAGGTCTTGTGGTGTGGCGTCGGTGTACAAGGGTAACTCATAATATGGTGTGGTTTCGTATTCGTCGGTGGTTGCCATTGGTTAGTTCCTTTCGGTGATTGGGGTTACTCGGGGTTCTTTGTTGCCGAATATTGTGTAGTTTCCGATTGCGGCGGTTTCCAAGCATGTGTGTTGCGCCGCTTGTTCAGTGGTGAGGGTTGCCAGTTGGTTGGTTCGTGCGCCGAATACCGCCAACTCTCGGTATAGGTCGCGGTTGGTTTTGGTGCTGTTTTCGTATTTGCCTGTTGTTGGATTGTATACGGGTAGATTGTCGGTGATTTGGTCGAATGCTGTTTTGAGTTCGGTTGTTATTTTGTCGATCGCGGTTAGGTGCGCGTTTATTGTGTTGAGTTTGGTTTCTGTGGATACGTCGGTGTCGTTGAGGTGGTTTGCAATGTCGGTGAGGTAGTGACATATGCGGTCGTATTCCATGCATATGGTTTTTATGCGTTCTTCGGCGCTGTATACGTTGTAGTACATTTTTGGTATTACCGGTGTGTATTCGGTTATCCATGGGAAGAACGGCAGTGGGTTTAATATGGGGTTGTATTGCATGATGTCGGCTCCTTTAGAACATGTTGGTGTTGACGGTGAATAGGCTGGAAAACATGCTTTCCATTTCCTTGATTATCATATAGTCCACGTCGTCGTAGTTGCGTAAGGCCGCTAGTTTTTCCATCCAATCGCCTTCGGTGATGTCTTCATATTGGCGGTCGGTGGCGTTGCTTGCGTAGTCCTGATTGTCTGATTTGAGTTGTGTCGCGGGGAAGTCGCTGTATACGTCGCGGTGTTTGCCGTATGTGCCGGATGTTTGCAGTATGTCCGCGCCGTCCGCCAATGCCTTGTATATTGGCTTGTATTTCGGCATTATCTCGTTGAATTTGCGCAGTACTTCGCGTTTCCATGCGCCGGGCGGCAGTACACCTATTTCCCTGTCCCAATAGTGTTGGTCGAATTTGGCGCATGTGCGTATGTATTGGGCTTCGTCGTAGCTGTCCCAATGCCATGTGGAATCTGTCCAGTCCACGAATTTGCCTTCGATCAGTTCGCCTAGGGTGACGGTTACGACGGCGTGGAAGTCGCGCGGCCATGATTGCGCGGGGTCAAAGCTGGGGAACATCGGTATCACCTCCGTTAAGCAGGTTTGCGAGTTTTTGCAGGTCGTGGGTCATATTGTAGTTGTCGGTCGCGTTGTCCGTGCGCCATACCACGTTCAGTGGTTTTTCCGCGAAGTCGGGAAAATGCGTGTTGATGTAGTGGCACGCTTGGCGGCGCATGGTGAGGCCGTCCAACGCCACCATGTCGGTGGGGTCGGTCTGTGATTTAACTTCGTCTTCTATCTGGCGTTCCGCTTTGAATGGCAGATTGCTTATGCCGAGTCCGCCGTATATCTGTCCCCATATATTCTGGTAGGTCGCCCACAACTGTTCGCCCAGATAGGGCATGGCGTTGGGTGGAGTGAGTGTTGTGGCCTGTAGGTCGGTGATGCCGTCCGACGCGAGTATGGCGACTTCGCCGCCGCCCAACTGTTTGACGTAGTTGGTGAGGTCTAGGCGTTTTTCCTGCGGCCCGTAGAGTATGAGCGGCGTTTTCTGGTGTACACGGTTTTGTTGCATGGTGCGTATGATGTCCACAAGTTCGCGCACCCACACGTCGATTCGGTCAATGATCGGCGTGCGTAGATGGTTGTCCCAAATGTACATGCCGTTGAGCGGCGTGACATTGAACTGATAACCGTCCATGCCGAGCGCGTTCCACCGTTTGGGGTTGCCGTACATGTCCGGCGCGGACTGCCAGCCACCCACCATGAGGCCGAGCCATTCACCCGCGTGCGCACCGCTTCGCGGCGTCGCCAACGTGGCTATTCCCTGATTGAATAGTGTCAGCTCAAGAAAACGTTCGTCCACGCTGTCTGGGAGGTTTACCCAATGGTAACGGGTGAGCGCCATGCACATTATCTGGTTGCGCAATGTGACGTATAGGCGGTTATTGTATCCGGCTGTCTGCCAGTATCGGTCTGTCTGCCATTTCATGCCGTTGCTTCGTCTGCCCATGATTTAAGCCTCCGTATATGTTTGCAGGATAGGGGTCGTGTTGGCGCGCAGCGTGTTGGTCGCGTCGATGGCCGCTTTGCGGTGTATCTCATTGGCCGCGCGTATGCCTTCCAGCATGGCGCGGTTCGCTTCGTCTTCCACCGCTTTTGCGGCGGCGCGGCGTTCGCGCACCGCTATGACTTTTTCAACTTCGCTGTCCGACATTTCGCTGTATGAGGATATTTTCAAGAGTTCTTCTACGGGTCTGTCCGCCATGATTATGCCTCCGCGTCGTATATGCTTGCACCAATCGTATCACCGTCCGCCCAGACGGTCACGCCCGCCTCGAACATGGCGCGCACCGCCTCCACCGCCTGTGCCGGTGCCATGCCGGTGGAATACACCAACGGCGTGCCCTGCCAGTAAGTGAATTTGCGCCCCATGGTTAGGTCTGGGTTTTCGACCACGCAATCGTAGGTGTATCCGTAGCGCAGCATTTGATCACCGCACCGGCGTATCACGTCCGCTGACTGGGTTTTGACGCGCACCTGCACGCCTCGCGTGCCGAGCATGTCCGGCGCGGCGTCCCCGTTTGGCGCGGCCAATTGCAGTGGCGCGGCGCGGCGCAGATCGCTTAGGGTCGCGTCGTATTGGCTTTGCGCCTGTGTCAACGCGATTTGCGCGGCGCTTACCGTGTTGTCGCGCGAACGTTGCGCGTTGGCCTTGGCCGTCACGGCGGTGCGTCCGGCGTTGTCTTTGGCGGTCGTGGCCGTGCGTCCGGCGTTGGCCTTGGCCGTGCTTGCGGTGCGTGCCGCGTTGTTGCGAGTCACGGTGGCCGTGTTGCTGGTGTTGACCGTGTTCAGATTGTTGTTGTTGGTGGTGGTCTGCGTCGCCACGTTATTGTTGTTGCCGACTATCGACGTGTTGGCGTTATTGGTGTAGTTGGTGGTGGCCTGTGCGCCTCTGCCGTTTTTCCTGATGCGTTCCGATTCGGCCAATAGGGTGGCGTCGGTTTTTTCGGCGGTGGCGTTGAGCGCTATCGCGCTGCTGATCGCCGAGCTTATACCGGCCGTCACGCCGCCTATCGCGCCCGCCACGCCTCCGGTGGCCGCGCCTCCGGCTATGTCGCCCACCGCGCCTTGCAGGGTGGTCATTGCCACGGCCTTGGCGTCGGCCTCCTGTAGGGCGTAGGCCATGGTGCGGTTGGTTTCGTGCACGTCCGTGTTGGTCAAATAGCTGTTGTCCTGTAGGTCGCCGCGCAATGTGTTGGCTATGCCCAGATTGGCGGTGGCGTTGTCGGTCTGTAGTTTCGTGTTGGCGGTGGCGGTGTCGTTGCTGTTTTTGGCGTTGGTTTCCGACACCGTGGCCGATGCGTTGGCGTTGGCTTGGCCGGTGTCCGCGCTTGCGTTGGCGTTGGTCTGGCCGGTGTCCGCGCTTGCGTTGGCGTTGGTCTGGCCGGTGTCCGCGCTTGCGTTGGCGTTGGTCTGGCCGGTGTTCGCGCCGCGCACGCCGGTGTGGTAGCTGTTAACGGCGTTGTCTCGCGCCTGTAGTGTTGCGGTGGCGTGGTTGTCGAGGTTCCACGCTTCCACGGGGTCGAGCCACAATGTGTAGGTGGGTATGTCGTGCGTGGTGAGCGCGGCCACGCCGTTGGGTATGCCGGTGGTGACGCTGCCGGTCATGGTGCCCCATGTGATGTTTGTGTCGCCCGTGCCGTTGATGTCGGTGAGGAAGGTCAGCGCGCGCAACGTTGGGTATGCGAGTGTGAGGAAACGGCGTATGCCGGTGGTGGCGGTGGTGTCCTCGATGCGCACCGTCGTGACGGTGCCGTTTTCGTCGGTCAATTCCAATTCGGCGTATGGGCTTGTGTAGAGTTTCGTCACTTCGGCGTATCGGCTGGGATATTGGAAGTCGTCGCGTGACAGTTTGATGTCGGCCATGCGTTTGTCGCGCACCGTGACGGCGGTTTTGCAGGTGACGCCGCCGAACGATATCGTTTTGCCTAATGTCAGCATGTCGGCTGGTGCGATCATGCAAGCCTCGATCATGCGCAGAACGAGCGGGTGCGATTCCCACGTCCGTATCGCGTTGTCGAGGTCGGTGGCCTTGAGCGCCAGCAATATGTAGCCGTTTGGGCGCAGGCCGTCGTTTGTCATCGCCATTGGCGTGCGCGGCGCTTGGGTGTCCGCCAAGTCCCTTGCACCGCCGTACCGGTATCCGGTCACCTGCCAGTCAGCGCCCCAGTAGTCCGCGGTGCTCGCGTATCCGGGCGCTTTGCCAGTTATGATTTGCGCGCCGGGTATGGTGTTGTCGATGCGGTCGGCGGTGGTTTTGATGGCCAGTACGGCGTAGGCTTCGCCGGTGCCCAACGGTATCATGCTCGTCTTGGTGGTGCGTCGCGCGTCTGATGGCTGGAATGGTTCCACGCCGGTCAATCCGTCCGTGTGCGCCAACGGGTCTGCCAGATAGGCCGTCACATTGGTGAGCGTCATCGGATAGTGGCCGCGCTCAAGGTCGATTCGCGCCACACGTATGGCGTGCTGGAATGTCGTGAACCAATCGACGGTGAGCGTGCATTCGGTCACGCTTGGCGTCACGCGGCGCGCGTCGCTGAGGAAATAGTGCCACCGGTTGACGTGCGGCGTGGAATGGTCGAGCGGCGCGCCCTCTCCGGGCATGTCCGGCAGTTCCGCCACAAGGTAGTTCGCCCGCGTGATCGCCTGTACCGGTATCGGCAGTTTGACGGTGCCGCCCGGCAGTATGTCCATGGCCGTGGGAAGGTCGAACGCGTCGTGTTTGCGCGCGTCGAACCATTCGTCACGCGCCGCGTCGGACGGCCACCACACGCGGTCTTCGCCGTCCAACGTCCAGCGCACCGTCATTGGATAGAGTCGGGTACCTTCCGTCCACCGGTCGTAGTCGAAGCGGTTGTCGTGGTCGGGATAGAGGTCGTCGCCGCTGCCGGGATATGCGGTGTCGTCCAAGTGCGGGAAATTGCGTGCCATGGTTGCTCCTATAAAAATAATGCGCGTCGTATCCAATGATACGACGCGCATTATAGCGGCGCTGTCGGTCAGGCTATGCGTATCTGCTTGACCACCGGCGTGGTCGCCGCCGCTGGGGTTTCGCCGCTGGGGTTGCGGTACGTGCTGGTGGCCGACACATAGATGACGTCCCCGGTTTCCAGTCCGGTCTTCTGGACGTGCAGCACATTATTGGTGTCCACTCGGGTGGCCGCGTTGAGCTGCTTCGGAACCGCCGCCTTCTGGTTGTCGCCGCTGGTGACGGCGGGCGTTTCGGCGGACAGCGTGTACACGGCGCTGGTGGCCGGTGCCACGGTGACGCCCTCGGTTTCGGGCGCTATGGTGCCCTTGAGCGTCGGCGTCAGCTGGACGGTGCCGCCCGGCTTGACGGTGTTAGCGGACAACGCCAGATCGAAGGTGTTGACGGTCTGGACGATGTGCGTCCTTGTGGTGGCTTTGTCGGCGCTGAACCGTATGAGCGGCATCATGGGGGAGCCGTAGAGGAATTCCCAGTGGTGAAGCCACCAATGGTTGTTGAGGGTGTTGGGGTCGTAGAACTGTGTGGTCGTGTAGATTTTGTCGTGCACGACGAAGAAGTCCTCGGTGGTCAGATAGGCGTAGTCGCCCGCCTCGGGTAGACTGTCCACCTCGATGATGCGCGCCTGTGCCTCCATGCGGTCTACGTTGAACGCTGCCGCGAGGGCGTCCACGTCAAGGGACGCCTTGACCACCGGCGTGGTGATGAGTATGAGTTCGTCCGGCTGGACGAACACGGGAACATCGACGCCGTTGTACATGGTGGAGGGGAACTTGAGCAAACCGGAGTAGGCGCGTATCTGTTTGAGCATGGCGCGCGCGGTGGTTTCGTCGGTCGGTTCGTCAACACGCACGTTGTACACGTCGTTATGGTCGCGGTATTCGCTCAGAATGTTGAGCATGAGCCGGTATTCGTCATATTCGTCGCTGTTGTACGGCGCGTCCATGATGCCGTTAAGGAAAGTGTTCAATCCGTATTCGGTGGCGAACGCTGCGATGAGTTCCGATTCGTTCCACGTTATCTTGTATTTGTCGCGCCGGTTTACCGAATAAAACGCTTGAGCGACTTCGGGGCGCTCCACCTTGAGCAGGTCTTCGGCGTCGTCCGCGTAGGTGTGGGCGCGAAGCCACTTTATGCCAATATCCTGTATGGTCATGCCGTATTCGACCTTGGCCCCCTTGAGAAAACCAAGCGGGTTTTCCCATCGCTTGCTTCGCACGATGGTGTAGCCAATACGATTGATAAGCGTATCGACGAACCAATTGAGGTACTGGCGGTTCATCGGGTCGAACAACGCGGCGGTGGTCGCCTTGATACCGGCTTGGGTGGGGTCGGGTATGCGCTGCTGGAAATCGTTGGTGCCGTTGAGCCACGTCTTGGCTATGATAGTTGCGTTGTTTACTGCCATGGTGTTTCCTTAGTTCTGAGTGAAATCGAGGTCTTCGAGCGGGGTTTCAAGGTCTATTTCCTCGGTTTCCGGCTCTTCGTTGCCGCCGTTGTCTTCGTTGTCGTTGGACATGTTGGTGTTGTCAAGCAGCGCATTGGTGGCGTCTATGAGCTTGCCTATGAGTTCGTCGTGCGCTATGACGTTGGCTTTCAGATCGGCGATGGCCGAAATGATGTCGTCCAGTGTGTTCGGTTTGGACTCCGGTTCTTCGCCGGTAGCCGTGGTGTTTTCGTCCGCCATGGTGGTTGTCCTTTCATATGAAAAACGCCGGGCGCACGTTTGTGCGTCCGGTGTAATCATAGCGCCGCCGGAACGTCCATGCCAAACGAAAACGTCATGCGTGGCTATTTCGCATGTCCGCCGCCGTCCGGTTCCCCGGTCGCCTCGGCTGTCGCGGTGGCGTTCCGTGCATTTGGTCACTGGCTTTGCCAACGCCTATTATATCATGTCAGCGCCACCCGCACCATCGCATGATGTCCACGAACAATCCGTGCGTGCGTATGGTGTCGAAGCGCATGTATCGCATGTTGTACGCCTCGAACAGTGTTTTCAAGAGTTTATGCGTGCGTCGTATCACCGGATAGTTCGGTGCGGTTTCGGTCATCAATGCGTAGGTGTCCCGGTTGTCGCGTGGTGTCTTCGTGGTGGCGTAGTAGAGGCCTTCGCGCGTGTCCACCCATATGCCGAGTTTGCGCGTACCGAACGCCAAGGTAACCAAATGCGTGGCGTGTTCGCTTTTGCCGCTGATTATGTCACTGTTGATCGTGGCGAACGTGTTCAGTGCGGCCACGTCGTCGTTTCGTGACATGCGTCCGGCGAGTGTCCGCGCCTTGGTTTTGGCGTAGGCGGTGGTGTCGTCGTAATGCACGAGCATGGTTTTGCCCCTATGCCAACTGTAACCGCGCGGCGGTTCGCCGGTGAGGTTCGCGGCCTCGAAATACGGGTTGAGGATATCACAGGCGTTGCCGCATAGGTAAAGGCGTGGTTTTATCGTGCTGTCCGCGTGTTCGCGGGTGACCGAGTCCACGATGCTGGTCAGTATCTTCCACTCGTCCGGCAGGTACGTGTGGTGTTTGTCCATTTTTTCAAGTACGCATTCGTCCAGCAATAGGCGTTTGACGTTGGCAAAGTTCTGGCGTTTGATGCGCTGGAATTGCGTCATGGCGAGAAAATAGCCGAACAATTCCCAGTTTTCGTGTTTGGCGTCCCTTGATAAATAAGCCTTGCCGCCCTCGCACTTAAAAGCTAGGTTGGAGTATTGTTCGCGCCCCACTTTGTCGAAGTAGTCGGCCTGTAGGTCGGTGCTGCCGGCGTCGTATCGGCTGATGTCCGCGAAGCGCCAACCGTGGGTGAGATAGTCGCGGATGAATTGGCGGCGTATGCCGTATGTCTTGCCTATGCCTCGCGCGCTGATTATCATGGTCACCGGCGCATCGTAGCTCAAGGTCTTTTGCCAGTCATAATAGTGGTTAGCGGTCATGTCGGGGTGCCTCCATTATGCGCGTCATCTCTCCGTTTTCGTCCATTCGCAGCGCGTAGGCGGTTTTTTCGTCCACGCCTATCCATGTTTCCGTGCTGTCCGGCTTGCCGCCGTGTGCTTGCAACCATTGTATGTTTTCCACGCTTGCGCGTTTGTCGAGTTCGCCCAGCCAGCGGCCAACCGGGTACAACGCTATGGCCTCGGGTGCTTCCACCATGGTGGTGTTGCCTTGCCAGTCGGTGACGGTGTTGCGGTAGCGGGCACCCCATTCCGGCCTGTGCTGTTGCAAGGCGTGGCACACCGAGTTTTCCACGTATGTGTTGTAGCCGAACAATGCACGCGCGATTTGATCGAACGTGTAACCGGCCTGTTCCATGTCCTCGCACCAATGCTCGATGTGGTACGCGCCCAATGGTCTGGACAGTCCGGCGCATGTGATGTGGTATGTGCCGTTGCTCGCGCTCAAGCGCGCCTTGTTCCACGCCTCCCAATGGTTTTGCCATCGTGTGCCGTCTCCGGCGCGCTCCACCTCGAAATGTCCTATGCCGTGTAGGCTTGATGCGAGTTTCGGCGCGGTCTTGCGCACCCGGCGTTGCACGTAGGATATGGCGTTGTCGCTTGCGTCGGCCAACGGTTTTAGCGCAAGGTCTATGTCATGGTCGGTGATGTCGTCGGCCACGCTGACCTTTATACTGTCCGTGTCCCCGCCCGTTGGGTGCGCATTGCCTTCCAATGCGTCGTGCATGAGCATGAGCGCCAACACCATGTGCATACGACTGCCGCCGACTATGCGCATACCGTAGGTGTACAGCACGCGCGGTTTGTCTGGCATACGTTCCTTGTAGTTGTCCGGCGTGGTGATGGTGTCGCGGTCTATCACGATGTCACCGCCAGTGACCGTGAAACCGGGCTTGAGCAAGTCCATGGCCTGTGTACCGTAAATGCCGTTGAACATGCCTTTAACGGTGCTTTGGTAATAGCTTTCGAGAAACGGTGTCGGTGCTGTTCCGGCCTGTATCTCTTTCGTCAAGCCTTCGGGTATGCTTGCGGGTATTTGGTCGGGGTATGGTTCGCCTTGGTTGTATTTGGCTAGTATGTGTTTCATGTCCTGTTTGCGCTCGAATAGTATGTTTGACTGTAGGGTTACGTAGTCCGGTGGGCGTGTGAATTTGTTGGTGGCTTCGCCCAGTATCACAGTCATGTTGTCGTAATCGTATACCTGTGCGATGTTCCATAGTTCGAGTTCGCAGACGTGTATGATCGCAGTTTTGGCGCTTACCAATTTTCCGAACGCGAATACCGGTTGTTTGGCGTAGTCGCGCCAGCCTTCCATTTTCACGACTTTTTCGGCCATGCGTGCGCGCAAGTCCGTTTGCAAGTCGGTTTGCACCGGTGTTTTCACAAATTTCCCCTCCGGTATCAACCCTATGCCCTCGATGGCAAACACGCTGTCTTTTTTCAGCCGTAGGTTATCGTATTGCACACGGCAATGTACGCCCCATTGGAATGGTTTCGCGTAATCTTCCAGCGCTTGTTGAGGTGTTGTTTCGGTGATGTCGTGGCATATTTCCGTAAGCAATCCGGTTTTCATCGGTTTGAAATGCACCGGCAGCATACGCCCGTTGATAAATGTGTGATGCATGGATGTTACGTCGGTGCTTATGACGTTGTGCCATATTTTGTTGGCGTTGTTGCCCGCCGTGAATGTAAAGCCGCCTCGGAAACACGCCTTGCGCAATGCGTATTGTGCGAACGTCTGCGGAAATTCCTGTCTGCAAGTCAGCTCGAAAGCGTTACCAAGGGTCTGGCGTCCGCCGTTGCTTGTTCGGTAGCGCAGTCCGCCTATTTCACGTCGTGCCATCTGGCGCACCAATGACGTTTTTGTGAGCACGCGGCAGCCCAGCATGTCCGGTGTAAGCCAGTCGTTGGCGTCCAGCAGGTAGCGCAGATATGCGGGTATCACCTGTGTGTCCCGTCCGGCGTAGTGTTTTTCCAGATCGGTCAACGGGGTTTCGGGCGTGCGTATGAGCGTATAGTTCCAGTCGCCCACGGCCTTGGGCACGCCGCACACTTCGCCCATGGCTTTGAGCCCGTTCATCTCAAGGTAAAATGTATCCCAGAATCGCAGCAATACTGTTTTGCCGGTTTCGTCGGTCAGATCGACGGTGTATGCGCTTGTGGCGGTCTGGGCGTTCGCTGCCATATGGTATTTTTCCGCAAGTTGGTGCATGAGCGGTCCCAAATCAAACATGAGGTTATAGGCGCAGATGATCGGCACTATGCCGTTGTCCATGCCGAACGACACCAAATCGCCAACATAGGTCAGCATGTCGGTTTCGGTTCGGTAAAAGCGTATGTCATCGCTTATGCCAAATTCATATGTGGCAAGGTCTATGTTGCGTAGGTCGTTGCAAATGTAAAGTACCGGGTATGCGCGTGTGTCAGCGCCTTGGCCTATGTTCGTGGTTTCGGTGTCGTAGGCGCAACACACTTTGTATACCCGTTTCGCGTGGTCATCATTCACCGCATGACCTTTACATAATCAAGGTAGTCGGGTGATACGGTCGGTTCGCTCACAAGTCCCTCGGCAAACAGCATGTTTTCCTCGGTATCCTCTACCGGCTCCAAGTTGCCTTGAGCGGCCTTGACGGCGAGTTTCTGCCGTGCCATCACAAGGTCGAACGCTTCAGCCAGACTGTCCGTGCCCAATGCCGCCATGATGAGTTTGTTACGATCCTGCGCGGGCGCGCCCTCCCATATGCGTTGCGTGGCGCGGTAGAATATCTTGGTTTTGGCTTGCCCCAAGTATCCGCCGCCTATGCTGGACTTGCCGCCGCGCGACGCTATGCCAATTTGCTGCCGAAACACATAGTTGGCGCGCGATTGCCCGGTGGTGCCGGTTTTGCTTGCAACTAATTCCACCAACACTTTGGTGGCCTTGCCTATGTCGTACCCGCTGCCGCGATACGTCTTTTTCAATTGGCTTGTGATGTTGCGTGCGTACTTGCGCAAAGCGCGACGTCCCGCCGCGCTCTGTGTCTTGGATATCTCGCGTTCCAAGCTCGCCACATAGCGTTTCGCCCTGCGGCGCACGTTGTAGGTTTCATCGCTTTTGCGTTTTTGCCTAGCCATGACAAAAAAACACCTCCCATATGAGGTAGGAAAAAGTGGCCTTGGCGGGGCTTGAACCCGCGACACACAGTTTATAAGACTGCCGCTCTGACCTGCTGAGCTACAAGGCCGAAAATCGGTGCGGTGCATGACGAAACGCCGCACCGGGAATTGATTATATCAAGCGGCGGTGAGCTGGAACTGCTTATAGATTCGGTCGCCGGACAGCTTGCTTTCGATCATCTGCACGGTGACGTAGCCGTTCGTGGTGTTCTTGGCGAAATCGCCCTGAACCATTTCCACAAGTTCGTTCACCGTGCGCGCGATGCCCGTGGACTGGGTGAAGAACACCAGATTGTCGTCGGTGAACAAATAGGTGTTCTGGCAAGGGTTGCCGGAACGTGCGCGGATGCCCGGTTCGGCCAGCACGTCCACGATGTTGATGGGCGTGTCGGCAATGGTCTTGAGGCTCTTGGCGCTGTTGTGAGCGTTGAACACTCGCACCCTGTTCTTGATATCGTTCATGTCGAACGTGACGTACTGCATAGGCTCGAACGTGTTCGTCTTGACTTCGCCGGTGGTTTCGTCAATCAGTTCGGTGTTTTCCGTGTTGTCAACCATTTTGTTTTTCCTTTCGATTATTTGATTTTGGTTGCGTGGTCTACAAATTCCTGTGCCGACATTTCGTAAACGCTTTGGTGCGCGTTGTGGTCGGCTATCGCGAAGTTGTCGCATTCAATCGCCTGTCGCAAATGGTGTTCGTTGCCGATGACGTTCGTCAACGGCGCGCCGTCCATAATCAGCGCGCGAACCACGCCGCGAAGCATGTTTTTGCGGACGTTGCCGTAAAACAGAAAATCGGCGCTGTCGAACGGGCCTTTGACGCGCATGATGTTGACCACCAATGTTTTTGTGACGCGATTGTATCGTACTGCCATGTTTTTTCACCTCCCATCGGAACGTCGTTTATTTTTTCTATAGCAAATAGTAAGGCGTGCCGTGAATTTTTTCAACTCACGACACGCCAGTTTTTTTGATATTTTTTCAGTATGTCAAGGTTTCGCCCGAATAAATCAAATTCGGATTACCCGACCGGTACCCATGCAACGACTGCCAGCCAATGCCAAGACGCGCCGCTATGCCGGTCAACGTGTCCCCAGACCTCACGACAACGCTACGCCCGGCAGGTGGCGCATTGATGGCGGTCGCAACGCTGCCGCCTCCGTTGTACGTCACCGTCTGACCCGGATAGATAAGGCTGATGTTGCCGCTAGGAACGCGCCACGCCGTCAACGGATACAAGCCCGTCCGCGCCGCAATGGCGCTAATCGTGTCGCCACGACGCACGACCACGCTACGCCCACCGGTCACAACCCCGGTATTCGTGTTCGCGGTCGCGCCTAATCGCTGATTAACAATCGCCTGAACCCGATCATACGCACCGGCACCGTAGGCGTTGTTGACATTGGTTCGGCGCGCGTCTCCGTTGCCGTAATCGCCGCGTATAACGGCGGTAGCCAATGCGTCCCAGTTAACGCCCTGCGACAACGACGGCGTACTTGGCGTGTTCGGTTTCGTGGCGTTGCCGGGATTCGCGTACCTGTCCCACTGGTCGCGGTTGCCACGGAAAATATTCAAATCAAGGTTTCCACTGTAACCGTTCAGACGTCCGGTGCTCGAATACTGACGTACCGCCTCGCCATACAAGCCAATACGCCAAGGCGCAGACTGATAGCCCGTGGGATTGTTGGTAGCATACTGCGCAACCCACAAACCGCAATTCGCGCGCACATCGCTAGGCACCTGACCCACTGCACTCGCCTGTATATACACAAGCGGCCACACACCGGTCTTGGTATGGATATACTGCACAAACCGGCGTATCCAATCGCCATTACCCCACTGAGGATTACCGCGAATACAACCGGTAGTGCCATACGCAAGACACGATTCCCAATCCAACGCCAACACCGCACGTCCTATGTAAGGTCGCGCACGATTCAAAAACGCATCGCCCTCAGCCTGCACGTCCCCACCATTGGCAAAGTGGTACAAGCCCAATCCCTTGCCACGATTGAGCACGTTAGCAACCTGAGCGTCAAAATTGACATTGCTATTCCCAGTGCCCTGAGTCGCCTTGATAATGGCAAAATCATATTCCGTGGTCTGAGTGACATACGCCGGTTGCCACCCCGACACGTCAATACCCTGCATATCGGCCATGGCAACGCCAACGCACATAAAGCACGCAAGTACCGCCGATATAACCGAAATACAAAAACGCTTAATCTTAGTAAACATTACAATTCCTTATCATTGTCCACATGCTCGCCACTGGACTTGGCGCGCATAAGATCAATCAATTCGGATATAAGCATATTGTTTTTCACAACAAGTTCCCGAAAATCCTTAAACGACGTAGCGATAAACCACGCCATCGCGCAACACGCGACAATCGGGAAACCAACACTACCGATAAGGCTCACAACGGTGTTAGCGTCCATGACTACTCTCCTTATACAAAAAAAAACGGCCATACACCTTGTATAGCCGTTTTAATCATACCTCAGCATTATTACCGAACCTATACCGTTCTATATCCGCACGGTATCTATTGTTTATCCAGTCATATATTTTGTCTTCCGTTTCCTGTTGCTTCGGTTTGTATCCACCGCGTTTTTTGTTGCTGTTTACCTTTTGCGCCTTTACGTAATCCTTGTGCATATAATCAGCCTATCAACTCTTTGAGTTTAACGCCCATGTCAATTCCAACCCTCATAGGCAATTCATCAGTGATACTAGCAAAGTTACCTGTTTCATATTCAAACGTTCCGTTAATAACCTTAGTATCACGGTCTTCCGGGTATTCGTCTTCATTCTCTCTGA
>CYGL01000520.1_pt1 | contig 14683 bp, 28 predicted proteins | sample 485531 | NCBI WGS metagenome assembly CYGL01 (sample SAMEA3497897, study PRJEB9818) | human gut metagenome | reverse complement strand
TCAGCCGCGAGGTTGGGAGTTCGAGTCTCCCCTGGGTTTACTATAAGTTTGTTCATGGAAGGTTTATTGTTTTATATTATCTTAGGGTCTGAAGACGTTCAGCAATAAATGATTCAATTATTCCATAAATACTCCTCCCGCTTGTGAAAGTAGGAGGAATTTGCTGCATTAGCTCAGTTGGTCAGAGCGCTCGGTTTGTACCCAAGTGGCCGCAGGTTCGAGTCCTGCATGCAGCTCAGTAATGTATATGTCATAAGTTTTTAGTTTTAAATGGTACAAGAAGGGAGTGAGGTTGTCAATTCGGCCTCCTCCCGATTGTTTTGAGTTGGAAACAATATGAAGGTAAAAAGACAATAAGAATCCGCAAGGAGAATATCAGGGAGCTCAAGAAGCTAGAATGCGTCAAGAGTATTGAACAGAATGGAAGGGACATTCTCGTTCACCTGAATCCCGAGTACACGGAAGGAAAGCAGGAGGCTGTCAGAGACGAGTATCTCGTACAATGGGGCAGCGGTAAGTGGCAGCGCTTCGGCGAGGCAGCGTTCAATCATCTCTACAAGAATCCTGCAAAGGAGGCGGGTGCGGCATGGGACGAGTAGGGTCGAAGAAATACAATGCTCCTGACGGGAACGAATATGATTCCAGGGAAGAGTACCTGTACTTGCAGACCATCCTCGATGATCCTGGCATAAGCTGCATCCACAGACAGGTAACCATAACGGCAATCAATCCGGTATGGATGCTGAAACCGAAGCAGCTCAAGACTAAGGTCAAGTATGAGAGGATGTCGCTGCTTTACGGCCACAACTATACCTCCGACTTCGTTTACCGGGAAGGCGATAAGATTGTGATATGTGATGTCAAGAGCCTCTACACCTCTAAGCTCAGAGAGTTCTCGATAACTACAAAGGCTGTCGTAGCAAGACTTATCGCCCACAACAGGAAACGTCACAACGGCGAGTCTGTCGTGATATTCCGTAAGGCTATTAAGATAAAGAAGGATGAGTGGAAAATCGTTGATTATCCACCGTCCGACTGCTATATTATATAATAAGGTGTAAAAATGAAAAAATATTCTGTTGTTGTATATCTATTCTTTAGGCTGATCATTGTCGTGGTGGCGGAGATTATCAATCTCTGCTGCCACTTGTTGTTCGGCAAGAAACCAATCAAAAAGTTTCAGCTATGAGTATCATTATAAATAGTTTCCTGCTGACGGTACTTATGTTCGCAGCAGGTGCGTTTATCACAAAATCCCTTGGTTGGGATAAGGAAGACCAGTAGTTTAATCCTAAAATATTTTAAATTATGGACAAAGACAAAATTATCGTCAGTGTAGTAATTGACAAGCAGGCTCTTATTGACAGAGCATTCGACATCTCGAAGACTCCTTCTGAGTTCAATGAGCTTAAGAAGGTTATCGACGGCAAGAACCAGTTTACTCGTGATATCGACGAGATTGATGACGAAGGCAAGAAGGAGAATAACACGAACCTTTTCGCCGGCATCGCATTGGACATCATTCTCTGTGACAACCAGGAACTGGCAATCAACAAGCGCCTCAAATCGCTTGATGACAAGAAGAATGCTTTCCTTGACAAGCTTAAGAAGCTTGATGAGCTCAAGGAGAAAGTAAAAAGCGGAGAGATACCCGGTGCTGAAGGTCTCCGCGAGTTGTTAAAAGTAATGGAGGAGGGCGAGTAATGGGAGTAGTATCAAAGTACGGAAACCTGTATGATGTCAAGAAGAACATCATCTGCCACTCTCCTGTCACTTCTTCACATTTCGAAAGTATTTTGAAGAAGGACAATGTGTGCTTCCTATGATGGATGGCGTAACAACACCAAAGTTGTTCGGAATCCACGCAGTCAAGAAATTCAAGCGTGGACGCTGGCGCCGAGTATTAATACATTAATTCGTATAACAATGGCAAAAGAAAAAGCAACTATTGCTGCAACCCTCGGTCACGAGTACGAGGACCTGGAGGAGCGTGAGGATTTCCTCGCCAACAACGCTGATTCCGTAGAAAAGATGGAATTCGTCAAGCGATTCAACTCTGACGAGCTGATGAAGAAGAAGGATCTGTTTGCTCTTCAGTCTGCACGTGCATCTGACATTGAGGAGGAAATCAAGGATTTCCGTGAACAGAAAAAGGCAGAGCTGAAGCCTATCAAGGAGGAGATTTCTTCTCTCCTTAAGGAAATCAAGCAAAAGGGTAGTATGGTTAACGAGAAGGTTTACAAGTTCGTTGACCGTGATTCTAAGATGACAGCCTTCTATGACAAGGAGGGCAATCTTGTTTCTTCCCGTCCGGCAACACGTGACGAACTCCCTAAGAATATGTATTCAATTATCCGTGATAAGCAGGCTATGTAGTCTGCTTTCACTTTGTTTTAACTTTTAGACATTTTATAAAATGGACAATGAAAAAATGCAAGTAAATTTTGCTCCGGGACAGACTTCTGCGGAGCTTATTATCCGTGAGGTTGGTAATGAGAACCCTTATAAGCTTCCTATCAAGGAACCGCTGAATCTTAGTGTGCATGGTGTTATTACTTGTATCTATGCTTTCCTTGAAAAGCGTTGGGGTACAGAACAGATTGACAAGGAGCATACACATATCCAGGTCAATCGAGAGGAACTTACCGTTACCCTTGTAACAAACGAGAACGATATGCGCAAGATGCAGACTATCGTTGGCTCCATTCAGCTGTCTCGTCAGTTTACGGGATTCCATATCAATGACGGTCAGTTGTGGAAACCGGTACAGCTTGGTGACTTCTTCCGACTCAACCGTTCTTTCTTCGAGACAAAGGAGAAGAACATGGAACTGGTCAATCTCCTCAAGAAATTTTCAGCAAAGGTTCAGACAACAATCAAGAGGGAACTCAACGATAATGGTTCTGTAACTGACAACTACGAGAAGGCTGTAGACTCTAACCTTCCTCCATCGTTCGTTATCAACGTACCAATCTTCAAGGGCGCCGAGCCAGAGAAGTTCTCTATTGAGACTATCGCTCACGTTGAAGGCAATACGGCATTGCTGACGCTTATCTCTGCTGATGCAGAATGTATCATCGAAGATACCCGCGACAAGATCATCAATACGGAGCTTGACAAGATTCGCAAGCTCTGTCCTGAGATTCCTATTATGGAGGTATAATGAGTAGAATCAACGAAATCATCGCATCTATGCCGCCGGGTGAAGCTGCTGCCGTGATCCATCTGAGAGAGGTTCATTCCTGTCTGATGGAACTCGACACAAAGAAAGCTAGAGCTCTGGCGGCTAGAGCTGTCTTCCTGGACTATATAGAGGGTACGGGAAGAAAGCTCGGTAAGATTCCGCGGCGCTACGAAAGAGTCACCTCTAAAGGTGAAAAGGTGACCGTGGAAACTTACTTCAGTTATATCAATAGAGTACATTAATTTTAATTCTATACAAATGGATATAGAGCAGTTAAACAAAACGCCTCATAATCAGATTTGCGATTTGGCAAGAGACAGATTCATTGAGGTGTACAATCAGAAGTTCGGAGAGGGCGGAGAAGTATTCTTCGAAGAGCAGAAGGCATTCTTCAACGAAGAACTTCTCAATGGCTCATTCAAGGGCTATCTTGAAAAAGCTCCGTCACTGAATATTCATGATGCCTTCATGAACCTGGCAATTAACGGATTGTCTCTCGAAAAGGGAACTACGACACTCTGCTACCTCATGGGCTACAGCAACTACGACAAGAATACCCGACAAACGAATTATACGGCCAAGATTACCTATACAGGATATGGAGAAATCCTTCTTCGCCAGCGAGCCGGTCAGATTGTTCGTTGTGACAATCCTGTAGTAGTTTACAATTGTGACGATTTTCGTTTCGGTGAACGAGACGGTCATAAGTACGTTGATTACGCAAAGACTTATCCTCGACCTGAAAATTCATACATCGTTGCTTGTTACGTGAAGATTATTCTTCCGAACAATGCCTACGATTACTTCGTTCTTGACCGCGAAGGTATCGACCGTCTCCGTACGTATTCGGAGAAGTTCGGAGGCAAAGACCACAAAGCCAACGCTCTTTACGGCGGAAACTATGTCGGAACGATGGTAGAACGTATTTCAGAGATATCGACACAGGCTTCCTTATCTCGAAGACATGCAAGCATGCGTTCAAGGGCTATCCTAAACTGAAGGTTGGGTCTGGGCGCTCTTTTGCAGGCCGACATCGATATGCAGACTCAGCAGAAACCGACTCAGGAAGCCTTTGGTACTGGTGATGCCGCACCGGAAGATAAAGGTGTAAAGGTAAAGGTTGATAGTGATTCACCATTTTAAAATTGTTATATATGGCAGAAAATACAGAATTGCAGTTGGTACAACAACAAGCAAACAATATTACAAGACAGATTGCAACGCTAAAATCTGATACGGAAAATGCGGTGCAAGCCAACAGGAAATCTTATGAGGCATGCGTGAATGCAGGTGAGTCTCTGTTGTTTGATATTGGCGTATCCGGAATGAACGATGCTCTTGACGAGAGAGCCGCTGAGTTTATCAAGAAAGCTAAACTGACAGAGAAAGCAATGACGGAGAAACGTAAGGGTGTTACCCAAGTGTTCGATATTGTCCGTAAGGGTTTTACTATGATGGAGAACCTTATCTCTATTAAGAACACCGATTCTGTTGTCTATAAGATTCAGGAGAAGCGCAACGAGTATGCGGCATACAAGCTTGAACAGCAGCGTAAGGCTGAGCAGGAACGCCTGCGCCAGGAGCGCATCAAGGAGGCCAAGATTAAGTTGAAGACTGATACGATTGATATCTTGAACAATCTCCTTACAGAGCATTCTTCTGCTGCTATCAATTCACTTAATAATACGTTCTCTCTTCTCACCCTTGATAACAAGGATGAAGTTAAGAAACGTATTACAGAGTGTTCTGATGTTCTTGACCTCGGACATCTTTTCGTTAATAACAAGCCTTCATACTCTTCCGAAATTGATGAGAATGATGCCAAGGAGATTATGAATGGAGCCTACAAGGAGGTTTCCGCTTCTCTTCTTGCATCTTATAAGCAGACCGTCACTACTACACGTGACGAACTTCTTATGAAGTTTGACTCTAAGATTGCTGAACTTCTTGAAATCAAGAAGGCTGAGGAAGAGCGCAAAACGTAAGGAAGAAGAAGCTCGCAAGGCTGAAGAGGAGCGTAAGCGCAAAGAGGAGGAAGCACGTAAGGCTGCTGAGGAAGAGCGCAAGAAGCAGGAGTAGATTCAGCGTATCAAGGACGAGGAGGAGCGTAAGCGCAAAGGAGCTGAACTGAAAGCTGCCGAAGAGGAACGCAAGCGCAAGGAGGCTGAGCTGAAGGCTGCCGAGGAAGAGCGTAAGCGTAAAGAGGCGGAAGCTGCCGCCGCTGAGGCCGAACGCAAGGCTAAGGAAGATGCTATCCGTAAGGCTGATGAAGCTGCTAAGGAAGAGCAGCAGAGAAAGCTTGCGGCTGAGCAGGAGAAGCGTGATGCAGAAAATGCAGCCCAGCACGCTACCGCACAGGCTCAGTCGCTCTTTGCCCAGACTTCCGTTGGAGAAACCGGTAAGCAGAAAATCAAGGTAACAAAACGTCTTGTTGTTACCGACAAGAATGCTTGGCTCGACATCATTCAGCAGTGGTGGACGATCGAAGGCTCAAAGATGGCTCCTGATAAGCTTGCTTCTAAGTTGGAATTCATGCGTAAGGCTTGCGAGAAACACGCAAACAGCGAAGAAGAGTACATCGTTTCTCCTTATATTAAATATGAGGATGAGGTAACAGCTAAGTAATATGGCTGAACAACCGTTTGATCCTTATTATTCTCGTGGTGAGGTCTCCAATTCAGACCTCACTGCGCTGAAGTTTGCTCTGAACCCGCAGCTCAACTTCGTAAAGGAAGAGGATAAGAGAAAGGCGTTCCATCTCGGAACTCTCGTTGACGCTCTCGTTACCGAACCGGAAAAGTGCAATCATTACGCCATGACGGTCGATGACGAGAAATATACGGAGAAGGATTGGAAATGGGGTCTAGACCGGCTTGCTGTTCTGAAGAAACAGGCAACGAAGGATAGATTTCTTGATTTCGTCCTAAAGAATGCGGTCGGTCAGAAAACATTCATCAATCCGCATATGAAGATGGAATACCAGGGCTTCGAGTTCGAACTTCCGGTACGCTGCAAGTTCGACTGGTGGCTTGGCGAGTTTGGTGGCGATTTGAAGACCACAGCAGCTACTTCACAGGAACAATTTGAAGCTCAGATCGATTTCGTAGATTGGGACAGAAGCCGTGCGTGGTACATGGACCTTACGCACAGTATAGACCCAAGATACGGAAATCAGGACTTTATCTTTGCGGTCTCCAAGACCAAGAAGAAAGTATTCTATAAGAAAATTGAACGTGGTGACGAGTTGTATTTGCGTGGTAGGGAGAAAGCTCTTGAATGGGCTTTCAGAATGTGGTGTTTATTATAATTTATTATTATGTCAGATAAACCGAAATTATACGATTATCAAGAAGAAGGTGTGCGCATGGAGCTTGCCATGAAACGCTGTATCAATGGCGATGACATGGGAACCGGCAAGACGGTTCAGTCTATCGTCGCCATTGAACGTGCAAAGGCAACTCCTTGCCTTGTTGTTTGCCCTGCTGCACTTAAGGTTAATTGGGAACGAGAGATAAAGAAGTTTACGAACCTCCGGCCTCTCATTCTTACCGATTCAGTCAATGCGACATACGGATATCATCTTACTAAGATGAACCTGTATGATGTAGTGATATGCAATTACGAGTCGCTTGCAAAATACTTCGTCGTAAGCCTCGGTCCGAAACCGTTACGGCTGAAAAACTTCCTATTTCGTGATGAACTGAAGATTATCAAGTCTGTGATTATCGACGAGTCCGCAAGAGTCAAGGATCCGTCCACAAGGCAGTCTAAAATCATCATGGGATTGTGCCAGGGTAAGGAGTATATCTATGAGCTTACAGGTACGCCCGTTGTCAATCACGCAACAGACCTGGCCTGTCAGCTTGCTATCCTCGGTCGTCTGAACGACGAGTTCGGAGGGTTTGGCGAGTTTTGTAACAGGTACGGTGAGAACGAGAATCTTGAAGAGCTTAACCGGAAGATACACGAAACGTGCTACTTCCGCAGAGAAAAGAAAGATGTTCTTAAGGATTTGCCGGATCTGACCAGAACGACCATCAGTGTCGCCATCGACCCTGAAACGCAGGAAGAGTACGATACCTGTCAGAAAGACCTGCTCACGTTCCTTCTCGAATACAAGAGCTGCTCCGAGGAAGAGGCTAGGAAAAAGCTTAGAATGAAGGCTCTTGTCAGGTTTATGAACCTTCGCTCGATATCTGGGCGAGGGAAGATGAAGGCGACGATAGAGTTCCTTCATGATACCGAAGAACAGATAATCGTGTTCGCAGAGCATCGTGATGTCGTTAGTGCAATCAAGAAAGAGTTCCCTGATGAGGTTTGCACCGTAACCGGTTCCGATAGCCAGCAGCAGAAGCAGTGGGCTATTGATTCTTTTCAGGCCAGGAAAAAGAGAATCATCATCTGTTCCATCAAGGCAGCCGGCGTAGGCCTTACGCTTACGGCTTCTTCCAATGTGGTGTTCGTCGAGCTCCCATGGACGATGGCTGACTTATCGCAGTGCGAATGCCGAGCCTATCGTAACGGTCAGAAGAATGCGGTTACATCGTGGATTCTCATGGGTGCAAATACCATCGACGGCTATCTTTATAGCTTGATTATGCAGAAAGGCTCAATAGCATCAAAAGTTACAGGTGAGCAGGACTCCGCTATCAAGGATGCAGCTTATTTTGACGAGCTGGCCGATTTGGTTTTACAAAATTCTTTAAATAAAAATAATGGAAATTCAAGGAAAAGTAACAAACATCTTACCGATGCGCTCTGGCGTATCTGCAAGAGGAGAATGGAAATCGCAGGAATTCGTGATTACTACCGAGGAACAATATCCAAAAATGGTTTGCTTCCAGGTCTTCGGAGAGGATAGAATCAACAGCTTTGCTCTTCAAATCGGAGAGGCCGTAAAGGTTAGTTTCGATATCTCTGCACACGAGTATCAGGGGCGATTTTTTAATTCTATCAACGCATGGAAAGTCGAGAAGCTCATGCCGATTGCACAGAATCCTCCTCTTAACCCTCAACAGAACGCAAATGCTCCGGCAGGCGGTTACATTCCGCCACAGACAGGTGGATATGTTCCACCACAGGCAGGCGGTAATACAATGCTTGGCGGTGGTACGCCTCCAGGTAATTCGCAAAATCTGTTTCCACCTGAACAGCAGCAAGCACAGCAGCGAGGGAACTCTGATAACATTCCCTTCTAGTGTAGAAATAATCAAACGAGCATTCAACGCTTATGTGGTTCAACCTGAAAAATGCGTTTGAACTTGAAACGTTTAGGACAAAAGTAGCCGAGTTGGAGAACAAAGGCGCGATGGTAGAGCTGAAAGAGAAACGTGGACGTTCTTTGAGTCAGAATGCCTATCTTCATTTGCTCCTATCTGCATTCGGCCTCCAATACGGCTACACTCTAGACGAAGTTAAGACGCATTACTATAAGCTGGTAGTGAACAAAGATATATTCTTCAGAGAAGGGATTGATAAATTCACAGGAGAATGCTATAAGTATCTTCGTTCTTCTGCTGACCTTACGAGAGACGAAATGAGCAAATCAATTTCTGATTTCAAATCGTGGGCAAAAGAGGAAGCTGGATTTGATTTTCCTGATTCTGATGAATATATCGCACTACTTCATATTCAACATGATGTAGAAAGACAACAAAATTACATACAATAGCTTATGATGTTACCAACTAATATACGTCAGAAGTCTAGCGAATTGTTTCCTAATGACGCAGAGAAACAGAGAATATTTCTTATGGGTGCTGCATTCTCGTTAGGAAATGATTTGTCGGATTTCGAGATTACTACAGAGCAAAAACAAGAAGAATATTATCCTTGCAAAGAGGCTCTTGATATGTGGCTTGCATACAAGAAAGAAAAACGTCAGAAGTATCAATCTCGTGGACTTGCGGCTCTTAAAAAGAAGCTTTTAAAGATGTCGAACGGAAATCCCGAATACGCAAAGGTTATCGTTGAGCATTCGATGGGAAACAACTATTCCGGGTTGTATGCTCCGAAAAATAATAGCATAAACAGTTATGAACAACAGCAACGAACTTTCAACAAGATCAACTCAATCCTTGCCGGATGAGTACAAAAAGGCAATCGATGAATTTGGCTCGCAATACGCTTTGTTCTTGAATAAATACCCGACTCTTCAAAAAAGAATCAGCAGCGTTCCTACGGTGTATGACTCTGTAAAGAACGGCGGACTTTCGTTTGTGGAAATCGACAAGTATTTCAAGGATGGGGCAAGCGAATGGTGGATTAAAACAATGGTCATAGACTTATTTATGGTCATTGGTGCATTCGATTCTACTACTCCATATCAATTCAAGGCGATTGCTCAGAGAATCAGGCAGGAGTACTATCATGTTACACCTAGTGAGCTCACAAGGTTCTTCTATGAGTTCTCGATGGGCGAGTATGGAGAAATCTATGTCGGTAAGACTGTGAATCCTCAGCGACTTTTTATAGCTCTCGACAAGTATATGTGCAAGGTATACGAAAAGAGAGCCGAGATTGAGAGTCAAAAGAATGTATTACGTCAGAAGAAAGCGGACAAAGAAGCTAGGAGAAACGCCGTATCTTATGAAGAGTACTGCCGACTGAAAGGTATTGATATTAAGAAATCTCCTCTTGAGGTTTTAAACAGAAAGCTTGAAAGAGAATCAAAACGTGACAAAAATGGCGGACGTAAGTAAAATGGCAGAGGAATGGCTCAGTGAGCACCCTGATGCGACAAAGAAAGAAATATGGATGGCTGGTTATTGGAAATCTACCGATAACTGGTGCAACCGAACCAAATAAATTTTAGAATTATGGCAGAAAGAAAAGGTAAAATCGCAGAAGTTACTAACGCAACCACAAAGCAGGCGGTCGTGTTCATAGGAATCTACTCCTGGGTTATTGTGAGAAATCTAGGAAGAGCAATCAATAAGGCAGTTTACAAGCTGCCTTGGTTATTCATTGTGATAACGGTAGTAATCACATTCATCGTTAGTTTCGTCTTTATCTATAAGGCAAGGGCAGAGCGGGATAGCTATAATCAGAAGTTAGTTCACGTAACACAGCAGCTTGATAGCTATATGGCTGCATACGAAAACATTAAATCAAAGTAAATATGAAGAGATACAAACATACAATAGTAATGATCCTGCTCGTTATTGCAGCACTCATCGCAGGTTACGGATTCGTCTGCTTTATGGTCGGACACATTTTCCTTTCGCTTCTGATGGTATTCTGTATCAGCTGCGCATTGGCTGTAGAAAGAGAGGTGTAGGAATGGTGGCATATAATTTCACACCGAAGGGTGCTTACTTCGTTAGCTTCAAGCCAATAAATCCAGACAATAAGGATGTAGCCGAAGCATTTTCAAGGTTTTATATAAGCATCGGCTCTCTTGCAACGATAGTACAAACACAGATAGTCGATACCCACAATTACCTGAAGGAGCACAAGGAACTATATAAGCGAGAGGTAAAGTTCTTCATCAAGCAGGCAAACGAGCGCATAGACAATATGATTGCAGTGTTCAAGAAATACACGATGGATGCTAGCTCGTACACTATGTGGCTTGATATTACAGACAAGATGGAGGAAATACTCAAAACTGATGTTCAAAAGGCTTTCTATTCGTTAGACAACCACTTGCTAAGATATGCAAGCGGCGGCGACCACAAGCTTGTCGCACACGCCCTGCTTGCTTATAACTTGTCTGCCGCCCTTTCTGCTTTTACAAACAATTACGCAAACAGGGTGATGAAAAACAACCCGAATATTCCATCGTCTCTTGCACCTTCTCCCGAATACTGCAACACAGCAAAAGGTACGGCAGGAAGCATGATGGAGTTATGTAAGGTATTATTGCCGAATGAAAAGTTCTCGCAAGAAGAATTTACATACGTAGGTTGCGAACAACTCGCACTCTCGATGGATATTATCCTAAAAAGTCTGATGGACAATGACAATATAGCAGAATCGTGCGACCAATCTCTGGAATACGGGAACGTTGACCCTAAGTTTATCCACGATGATGTTAGCACGGAAAACAGTTTGGCTAACCAAGGAACTCTCTGGAACGATACACAAATAGCCGTCCTTAAAGCGTTCTACAAAAAATCATCGGACGAACAGCTTGCCGCTATGGTTGGTCGCTCAGTCGGCGCAATCAAGGCTAAAATGAGACAACTTAAACTAAAAAGAACGGAATAATATGAGTGGAGGCGCATTTGATTATGCTCAGTACAGAATTGCTGACATATACACGAAAATAGAGGATGAAATCTACGGACATTTTCTTGATGATGAATTTAACGTAAATCGGTATATTGAAGACCATTGGTTAGAGGATTCCGAGAAAGAATACGTTCGTAAGCATCATCACACGATACCAAACCGTAGCGAGTATTCTAAGGAAACCATCAAGGAGTTCAAAAAGGGTATAGCCATACTAAAGAAAGCCGAGGTTTACGCACAGCGCATTGATTGGTTGCTTAGTGGCGATGATGGCGAGGATAACTTCCATAATCGTTTGAAACACGACTTGGAAGAGTTAAAACGCAAAAAATAATTGTTTATATGGAAGATTTACCTATAGGCTCAGAAATCATCTTGAAGGTGGTTAAAAGCGAGAAAGAAGAATGTAATGGATGTTTCTTCGATGAGTTGTGTGGCGATATTTATAATGTTATTTGCAAAAATTTTAATTGTAGCGCAAGTACTAGAAAAGACGGAAAGAATGTTCAATTCAAAAGAGTAAAGTGATTATGATAGATGTAAAGAAAATAGAAGAAGCTGCTAGAGATTATATCAACAAAAATGGTTATTTTGTCAAGTATGACGAAGACCCTTGTGTTGCTATAGAGTTAGCTTATAAAGAAGGTGCTAAGTGGGCTATCGATGAATTCTTGAAAGATTTGTGCCATCCTGTTAAAGAAGTCCCACGTAATGACAACGGAAAGGTTCTCGCATATTCAAAAGAACATGGATATAGAAAACTCTACGATATGAACGATATGCTCGATAAAACAACTTGTAACACATATAAAGAAATGTGGGAAGAGCAAGTCAAATTGTATCGTTTGTCTGATTATATATTCGTAGATGAATTGTTTGATTTTATTACGAAAGGAGGTCGAAAATGGTAGAGTTTGAAGTTGGACATAGATTTATTATTCCAGATGGCGATGATGGACGTTTGATTGAAGTTCAAGAACGAGACCGTCATTCTTTATGCAATGGATTGTTTTTTTAATGTACTTCACCTGCATGAATAGAGGTATTTGGATATTGTGATTTTGAGAGACGCTCAGACCACAAGAATGTAAATCTTTAAAGAAGTTAAGGAGTAGCGTATGAGTGGATTAACTAAAGAGGTAACGGCTACGTGTGGAAAAACTATCCTTGTCGTAGGCTTATCTAATAAAGACGAAGTAATGTACGTCAAGTCAACAATAAGAGTGAAGCCGAAGAACAGAAAGCAAAAGAAGGAGTTCAAAAGCCAGTCTTATAGAATGAGAAAGGTTGCAAAAGGTGAGTATGAAGTAACAACATACTGCCCATTTAACGTTAAGTTGTTCTCAAAGATAATTAGCCTTCTTGAAAAGAATGAGAATGGCGAGTTTTGGTTTAACATTGATAAAAAGTAAAGCGTATGGATAAATTAGGTTATATACCAGGAGATTTGGTGATGACAAACGGAGCACCACTAGGTACAGAACAGGATGTCGTTTACCGAGTAACATCATCAGACCCATCAAAGACTTTGGAGTTGGACGATGGAACGGTTCTGAAAGGTGTTGTTCGATTAGAAAACTATGAAGCTAAAGAATTAGGAGATAAAGGTTATCTTTTAGCTGAAAATGGTGCTTGGGCTAAGTATATTGTCCCAATTCCTCTCACTCCAGAGATTCTAAAGAAGAATGGATGGAAACTTAGTCATGGATTCTACTGGTCTCCAAATGAAGAAGGTGCAGGAGTAGGCTTGACAAGCCAAACTGGTTATGTTTGGAATGCTTATATGAGAAGCTATCCATTACGTAGTGGTATCAATAGCGTCTCTGATTTACAGCACCTTCTCTTCGGTCTAGGACTTAACTCAGAAATGGAGGTGTAGGCATGTTAAGAGAAGATACTAGAGGAATTTGTCGCAGACCTTGTATCTACAATGATAAAGATAGGTGTGATATGTGGGATGAATTATCTGTTCCTGACGAAACAGAAGAGTGTTCAAATCAGATTGATGTTTAACGCCTTCGGGAATAAAAATATAATAAAATGCTTATAAGTGAATTTATTCAACAGCTTCAAGATGTTTATGATGAAGAGGGAGATATGAAAATTGCCATCAAGACAGATGATAACGACTTAGGTTCTGAACCTATTGTTGTGAAATCTACTGTTTATGAACAACTTTATATAGTTAATTCCTAACCGCCTTCGGGCACTAAAATATAAGTAATATGACAGAAATAGAATTATACAACGAATTACAGAATATAGAAGGTTGTTTAAAGATGGCGGATTCACAAATATCAGAGCTTCGCAAAAAGAAGAATGATATAATGAACGACTTTCTAAGTTTGTTACCTTTTCAGGAAGGTGACAAGGTGAAAGACAAAGATGGCAATATCTTTATCATAGAACGTCTAAAAGATGCCATGTCTCTTGACAAGAATGAAATCAAGGTTCATTTTCTTATCCGAAAATAAAGAAAACGGAGAACCTTATAAATACACAAACGAAGCTTGGGGAATTGATTATTTTTCCCTTGAGAAAGTAGTAGAGTAACTAACCATCCTGCAAAGGATATAAATATAAGTAATATGAAAAAGATTATTTTGGCAGCCTTAGTCGTTGCAAGTTTGTTCGCTTCTTGCTCTAGTGAGAAGACTTTTAAAAAGAAAGATGGCTCTACGATTACAGCAAAGCCTTATGGCTGGGCTAGTAAGGAAAACAAAGTAGAAGGTGTTAACTACGAGTTGAATGCTCCAGATGTTGTAGCATCTATCATCTTCGCCCCATCTGTTATCGCTCCAGTTTTGCTGACAGCTTACGATGTATGGGAGCCAGTATCATATACTGAGCCATCTAAGTAACTAACCACCCTCTCCTTGGCAACAGGGAGAGGGTAAAAATAAGTGAATATGATTAGATTTGAATATCGAACCTATTGTAACGAGTATAAGATAATAAAGGTAAGCAGAAAAGCTTATATTATTGAGTAAATAGATTACCATCATCCTTGTTGGCTGATTAAGGAACATAAGTTCAAGTCTAAGTTAAAAGCAGAGAAACATATTAAAAAACATTTTCTTGTGGAGGATAAGCTATGAGCAAAGAATCTGTAATACAAAGCATGAAGGAAGATTTAGATTATCGTAATGCTTTCGGGAAATATGTAGCATCTAGCGAAGACTATCTTTTGACTATGCATGTACTGAGTGCACCTAGTGTGGCAGAAGAATATGCTAGAGGGAAATTAATGGATTTGGGGATATT
>CYGL01000519.1_pt1 | contig 14686 bp, 14 predicted proteins | sample 485531 | NCBI WGS metagenome assembly CYGL01 (sample SAMEA3497897, study PRJEB9818) | human gut metagenome | reverse complement strand
ACGATCCGGGTAAAATCATAGCATTTTGTAAAGGATCAAGTGTCCCTAGTAGAGAGATGGGTGTAGCAGAAGTTTGGATACAAGGACGAAAAGTGCCAATCCCGGGAGATGCTCAATATGCTGGAACTTGGGATTTAACCTTTTATAATGATCAAGCCCACGATCTTAGAAAGCAATTCGAGATATGGATAGAAAACTTAGATTCTTATTCTAAACACCAAAGAGGCTTTGACGCCACTCAATATTACGCTGATCAATTCAAGATCTCTCAATTAGATCCTAGAGACCAGACTATTGAATTAGCAACTTGGAGTTTCTATCACGTCTTTCCAACTGCCATATCGGCGGTAGATTTCGGGGCTGATACAAATGATCAAGTAAGTGAATTTACTTTAACCTTGACTTACGGACACTATATAAGAACAAAATAATTCTTAACTTCTTTAAGGGGCTTTACAGCCCCCTGTTTCTAAAATTCTCTAATCCCTTTAAGTGTAATTTAAGATATTTTAGGTTATAATACCCGTATGAATAAACAAGATTATATTAATAAAACAAACAGGATCTATTGGTTTGATAAAAAGGCTTCAGATATTATAGATTTGTATTATGAGCTAGACAAGAGTGATGAAGACAGCATAGAGCTTATAGAAGAAATTAAAGAAATTATAGAAGACTTAATGAAAGTTTATAATTTATAATATTTTAATTGAAAGGAGCAAAAATGAAAATAGGGATAGTGTTATACGAAATAAATGATTTTGGGGGGATAATAAACCATACCGAAGTCCTTGCAAAGGGATTCAAAGAGCTAGGACATATCGTAGATTTAAAGATAATCACTTCTGTTAAAAATAAAAAAGAACCAGATGAAAGATCTTTAAATGATAGTTATGTAAAAGGTGAGTTTGGGTTATGGTATAATCAATTCAAAGGATGGTATGTTTCTAAAAATGAGAATCTATACTTCAAAGAAGTCTCTAAAATAAAAGAGACTCTATCAAAATATGACTTAATTATCTGGAGTATCCCTGTTATCCCTAAAAGTAAAAGTTTCTCAGGATTTTCAGAGTGGCAAGAGTTTTATAATATACCAGCAAAACAAATAGCTATTATTCACGATGGGAATCTTCAAAAGCTTAATTCTCATTTTCTAGAGATCCAAGATAAAATCAATGGGGTGGCTTGTGTTCATTCTTGTGCCTATGAGACTTCTAATATCTTAAAGACTCCAAGGGCTTTAATTCTTAATCCACAAATAATAAAACCAATAGAAGACCCAGATTGGGATAAAAAAGAAAAAGGATTCTTGTCTCCTCAAACATTTAAGGCTTGGAAAAGAGTAGAAGATACAATAAAATCAATCCCCTTTATGGATAAAGATATTTTTAAGGGAGTAGCCGGAGATGGTATAGAATTAAAGTATTTAAGAACAACTAACCGAGATAAAATGAAAAGCCAATATTTAATTAATGGAGAACCTATTTGGAAAACGGCTCTAGATAACGGACTAGAATATCTAGGAGTTATTAATAATTCTAAAAGAGATGAATATTTAAGAAAATACCGAACACTAATAGATTCATCAGATAGTGAATATTATAATTCATTTGGAGGACACTTTAACAGAACAGTAATAGAGGCAATGATTCAAGGATGTGTGCCTTTGGCAAGAAATCTTGGAGTGTTATTTAAAGAAAATGAGAATTTTATAAAACTCCCAAAGCATAATAATCTTAATCCAAAAGAATTCGCCGAAGTAGTAAATTATGCCAATAATTTAGATAAGAATACAGCTACTAAAATCCAAGAAAATAATTTTAAGTTTATTAAAATGTTTGATTATATAAAGATAGCTGAAGACTTCTTAAAGCTAGCAGAGAATAAGCCTTGTGGATATTATAATAAGCTGGAAACAGGCGGTGGGCTAATCCCAAATAGTCTTGATGAGTGGTAAGATTTTTTAGTTAATTCACTCATCTTTAAAATATCGTCCTAGAACTCTCTAGAACGATTTAGAATAGCCAAAAGCAGTCTAGAGTATATAATTAATCATCTAGATTCTAATCACTATTCTAGAGCATTCTAGAGTCCTTTATTAACGGATTTAGAATTCTATTGAATTTAAGTCCTTGTTCTATTGATTTTTGTAACTTCTAAAACTTTTAATATTTTATTTTTCTTTAAGTTTAATTTAGTTATAATACCTTAATTTAAAAGTTCAAAAGGAGAAAAGATGAAAACCCATAAATCTCTCTTATCCACATTGTCTTACTTCTAAGGATCTAAAATGTATCGGCAATTGTCTTATAACTTATTAGCCTTAGTGGTATTTTGGTTGATAGCTTTATTATTAATATTACTTAATTGAAAGGACAAAAGATGAATTTTTTATGGATTGAGAAATACAGACCCTCTACTCTAGAAGATATTGTATTACCCCAAAAAGAAAAAGAGATATTTTCTAAGTATGTTAATGAAAAGAAAATCCCTAATTTATTATTAACTTCAATAGATCCGGGCTTAGGAAAAACTTCATTAGCAAAAATATTAGTAAAAGAAACAGACTCAGATTGTTTATTTTTAAACGGGAATTTAGATACTTCAATAGACATAATGAGATCTAGAGTCCTTGACTTCTGTTCAAGTGTTTCTATTGATGGTAACCCAAAAGTTGTGTTTTTAGACGAATGTGAGAATTTAAGTATTAATTCACTAGAAAGCTTAAAATCTACAATAGAAACCTTTTCTCATATTAGCTTTATTTTAACAGCTAATCAAGAAACAAAGATACCAGAGCCGATAAAAAATAGATTAATACATTTTGACTTCGATGAAATATTTTTTAACAATAAAAAAGAAATAATGTCTTTAATAGCCAAAAGGTTACAATTTATCTTAAAACAAGAAAATATATCTTTTAATAAAGAAGACTTAGTAAAAGTAATAAAAACCTTTTATCCTAGTTCTAGAGCTATGATTAAAATCTTACAGCAATATTCTATTAATCAAGAGCTTAAATTACCTGAAAAGTTAGAACAGCAAGGAGATATTTTCAATTTGATTATTGATAATATCAAAAATAAAGATTTTACAGAAATGAGACAAAACATAACAAAAGTCTTAGATCCCGGGTCTTTTTATATCTATTGTTTTAAAAACTTAGATTTGTTTAAAGACGAATCTAAACCAGAAGTGATATTAGAATTAGCTAAGTATCAAGACCTAGATTCTAGAGCTAGAGATAAAATAATTACATTAGGAGCTCTATGTGTAGAGCTAATGCTTAAAGCCAAATTTAATTAAAGGAAAAAATATGAAAATTCTTAATAATGTTCTTTATATTGAAAAAGACGAAAGATATATCAATCTTAAAAACACAATAATGGTGGCTAAAATTATCCAAGGTGATAAATCTAAAATTGCCTTTAATTTTGAAAATATAGTTTCTAATAAAAACGATGATTATCTCATCCCTGAATTTCACTATATGTTTTTAGATTATAATGAATTAGAAAATACTTATGAACAATTATCTAAGATTCTTGTTTCTTATGGATTTATTGAATTTGAGACACTTAATGGCAAAAGATTAATTAATCCTAATAAAATAAACAGCTTTTATTTTAAAGATAATATTCTTTATCTTAATTTAAATTCTAGTTTGAATACTCTTGATAAGAAACTAAGCTCTCTGAGTTTAAAGTGTTCTAATGTTAATAAAAAAGACATAGAAAAATTAATTGAAAACATTCTATAATCCCTAGCTTTATTAAGACTCTTTCTAGAGTCTTAAAAATCTATTCTTTAACTTTATTTTAAATATCGTCCTAGAACACTCTAGAACGATCCAGAATAGTCCAAAACAGTCTAGGGCAATAAAGTATAAGTCTAGACTCTAATCGCTATTCTAGAGCTCTCTAGAGCGGTTAAATCGCCTATATTAATTTTAAGTTATCTTTAAGCTAAGTTTAGTTATAATACGGCAAATTTAAAAGAACAAAAGGAGAAAAGATGTTTTCAAACAATACCTTAACAGAATCGATGATAATCAAAAAATACGATGATCATCGGGCTAAGACTATTGACTTTGCTAAAAAGATTCTAGAATTAGAATTACAAATAAAAGAAATTAAAACAGAGATATCAGAGATTAAGAAAGACGCCAAAATTGATGGTGTTTTTGTAAGTGGTATTAATAAAGTATTATCAGAAATGAAAAAGATAAGAAAAACTTCAGATGAAGAAAAGAAAGAATTTAAAGAATTACTTGACTTTTTTGAAGAACAACCAGAGATTGTTAATCTTGTAGAAAAACTCATTCAAAAGAATGAAGACTAGGAGATATTATGACTATTACTGATTTTCTTAATAATGAATTAGTAGATTATGCTAAGTATAGCACTATTAGAGCTATACCTAGCTATATTGATGGATTAAAGAATTCTTCTAGAAAGATAATCTATACGGCACTAAGTGAGTTATCAAAGCCGACCAAGGTGTCAGTATTCTCTGGAGTAACCCAGCTAAAAACATTATATTTACACGGAGATATCTCAGACACAGTAGTAAATTTGAGTAGAGAATTTACAGGGACTAATAACTTACCCTTACTGCAAGGCTCAGGTAACTTCGGGACTAGAATGTTACCCGAAGCATCCGCCTCCAGATATATCTTTACTGAAAAAGCTCCTTATTTTAACTATATTATAAATCCGCTTGATCAAGAAATACTAATAAAGCAAGAATTTGAGGGAGAAGAGATAGAGCCAAGATTCTTTGTCCCCGATATACCTATGGTGTTAGTGAATCAGAGTTTGGGTATTGCTACTGGATTCGCGACTTCTATATATCCTAGAGATCCAAAAGCCTTGATAAAATACTTATTAGCTAGTTTGAAAAACGAAAAGACAGATGAAAGAGATCTAGATATTTTCTTTAAAGGTTATAAGGGTAAGATAATAAAAGAAAAAGACAAGACGGTTATTAAAGGAATTTATAATATCAATAGACAAGAAATAACAATAACAGAGATACCGATAGGACAAAACTTAAATTCTTATAAAACATTACTTGATAATTTAGAAGATAAAAAGACAATAAAATCATACGAAGATTTAAGCCAAAATGATGAGTTTAAGTTTATAATAAAAGTAGAAAAGGCTTTTATAGAAAAAGGACAAGAATATCTAGAAAAGACTTTGGGCTTAGTAAAACCTTTAAACGAGAATCTTACATTCTTAGACCAAAACAATAATATAATAACATTCAATAATGTAAAAGAATTAATAGAAAAATATATTAATATTAAATTAGAATATCTTCAAAAGAGAAAAGACTATATTTTAGCTAAAAAGACAAAGAGCTTAAAAGAAATGATTTCTGAGTGTTTCTTTATTAAAAAAGTATTAGAACAAGAAATAGACTTAAAAGAACAAAACAAAGAAGATATTATAATATTACTAGAACAAGAATCTAAATTTGTTAAGAAAAACGATTCTTTTGATTATCTATTTAAGATCCCTTTGATTAGTCTTACTCCTAAAAAGCTAAGTGAATTAAAACAAAAGATAAAAGACTTAAAACAAGGTATAGACGACTTAGCTAATTCTAGTATTCAAGAGATATGGCAAAAAGATCTAGAAAAGTTACAAGGGATTATATAATATGAGTTTAACAGATAAGATCTTAGAAACTGATTTAGACAAGAGAATTAGCGAATTAAAGATTAATAAAAACAACCTTGATGAGAGTATTCTAGAATTTGCAGAATTACATTATTTGTTATCTAAAAGATATTTAAAACTATTAAACAGCTTAAACGACTTAGAGATTAAACTACAAGAAAGATTTGCCGAGAGATATTCTTTTTATAAAGTAGATTATGATATTCAATTATCAACCCAAGAGATTAAGATGTTTATAGACAATGATAAAGAAACTATTGAAATAAGAAAAAAGATAAAAGACATAAAAGCCTTATTAGATTATACAGAAAAGAATATGAAGAACATAGAACAGGCTAGATGGGACTGTAAGAATTTGATTGATTATATGAAACTTAAAGCTGGTATAATATAAAAATAAATAATCTTTAAAAATAACTTAAAAAGGATTTTTAATGAATTTGAACAAAGATATAAGCTTTTCTGACTTTAAAGAAGAAATTGAAGATTTACTTAATCAAAAGTTAGAAAAGATAATGAGTGAGAGTGGTGTTACTGATACACTAAACGCTCTAAACTCTATTAAAGAAAAGTTTAAAGAAGTGTCAGAAGACAAAGAAAATATTGATTTAGACGATGAAGATATAGAAGAAGATGATATAGACAATGATGAAGATGACGAAGACGATGAAGATGATCTAGATGACGAAGACGATATAGAAGAGAAGTCTAGAAAAAGAAAATAAGGAGGTAGAGCTTGAACTTAATCATAGAAAATCCACAAGAAGTTAGCTCTTATACCACACAAGAAATCAATGAATCTACAGGCAAAACCGAAAAGTCTTATTATATACAAGGGATTTTTAGCACTCCTGGAAAAAAGAATAAAAACGGCAGAGTCTATTCAGAAGACTTATGGAAAAGAGAAGTAGAAAAATACCAAAAAGAAATTCATAACAAGACTGTGAATAGCTTAGGAGAATGGGAACATCCTGCCAGATCTAATGTAGATCCTATGAATGCTGTTTTTAGAATAGTTGAATTAAAAATGGAAAATGGTCTTGTTTGGGGTAAGGCTAAAATACTAAATAACGGCTCTGAAAAGACAAATCAACTTAAAGCTCTTATTGACGAGGGACTAAAAATAGGTGTTTCTTCAAGAGGTGTTGGATCTGTAGGTAATAATGGAATTGTTACTGAGTTTAGACTAATTACCTATGATGCCGTTTCTAATCCTAGCGATTATAACGCCAATTTAAGCGGGATTAATGAAAATATCGTATTCAAAAATGGCATAGTGGTAAATTCTGAATATGCTCTTAATGAATCAGGAGAAATATATCAAAAAGCCTTTACCAGTGCCGATTCATTTAAGGTAAAAGACGCTATTTTAAACATCATCAAAGATCTTTAAATGAAATACATTACTTTTGATCCGTATTATCCAAAAAGCTCTTTTAATTCTTTTTTATTAAGTGCTTTTAATAATTTTGTTGATTATAAAGTAATGTGTTTAATAAAACCCCCTTATTACTTTTACTTACAAATAAATGATAAAGACACTCCAAAATTTCTAGATTATGATGAATTAAAGACTTCTGAGCTTAGATATCTCAATAACATAATGATACCAAGATATCCTAACGAGGAATTCATCCTTAGAAGAAAAGACAACGATCCTAAAAGTGCTTTTGAGCGATTTATTTCAAACGATGTTTTATTACAAGCTAAAACAGAAAAATTCGTAATGTTTTTCAAATATCAAGGACAAAGAATTAAAGACTATTCAAAAGCCTTACCAAAATCAAAATTCTATATTCTTGGGACTAAGGCTGGCTATAAAATAGGTGTATCTTTTGATATTAATTCTAAGATAATAGTAAATCCGAGTGATATTATTTTAACAGAAGAAACAGGAGATTATAGACAGCCCGGAGAGTTAGAGGCAAGGTTCAATTATGCTTGGAAACAAACAGAAAAGCTAGATAATAAAACATTTGAGAGCTCTTATTATCTTAATGGAGAAGTCAATTTGATAAATAAGCCTATTATATCTCTTTCATAAAATCCCTTATTTATATAAAAATAAATATTCTTAAAAAGGTATTTTTATGAATATTTTAGAATCTCTGTCTAAGAAATTTTTTAAAACTCCTACTCCTGAATATAAAACATCTCAATCTTTACCACATCCTGAAAATATAGAACTAAACTTAACAATAGACAATAATGATGTGCCAATTGGATTTTTTGATGGAAATCCTAACGATCTAAATCTTAATATTTTTACTCATAAAGAAGAGTTAGAAAGAGTTATGAATGCTCAAAAGGATTGTATTCTAGCATATAGAAGAGTAGCCCAATTACCAGAGGTTAATCAGGCTATTGGCGAGATTGTAGATGAGGCAACCTTTTCACAAGGTAAAGAAGACACACTTAGTCTAGACTTTAATGTCGATATTTCTAATAAACTTAAAGAAAAGATGAATCAAGAATTTGATATTATTCAAAGAAAGCTTAATTTAAAAAGAAACTTATATTCTTTATTCTTAAAGTTTTATATTGACGGACAGCTTAATTTACATTGTTCTTATAACAAGAATGTCACTAAGTCAGGCATAACCCACATAAAAGTATTAGAACCGTTCTTTTTTTACTACAAAAAAGATGAGAATTTGTGGAAGTATCTAAAACTTAAAGATGAAACTTCTTGGACGGCTTATACTCCTCTTTATTATCAAGATGATATTTACAGCTTAGAATTCGATAATGAAGAAGTTGTTCATATCGACTCTGGTGTCTATAATGAAAAGCTAATTCTAAGCGACTTGGATCCTGTGATAAAAATAGCCAATATGTTACAAACTCTAGAAGAGATGTTAATACCAATGCGATTCTCTAGATCGGTATCAAGACGGGTATTTAATATAGATGTGGCAAATATGAATTCTAAAAAGGCTGAAGAATTCATTAAGAAACTCCAAGATCGTTTTAAGTATAAGAAATTCTACGATGTTCAATCAGGGACAATCTCAAATCAGCAACATATAGCATCATTAACAGAAGACTACTGGTTTCCAAACAGAAATGGTAGCAAAGGCACGACCGTAGATACAATAGACGAAACTGGTAACTTAGGAGAAACAGGAGATATTGATTATTTTAGAAAGAAACTTTATGGGTCTCTAAAAGTCCCTTTAAATAGACTTCTGGGATCAGATGATAAAGCTGAATTCGATTTTACTGCTAATAATATATCCAAAGAAGAAATAAAGTTTTTTAATTTTATTACAAGAAAAAGAAATCAATTTTCAGAGATGTTCTTTCAATTACTAAAACGCCAGCTAGTCTCAAAACAAATAATGAGTGAGAAAGAATTCAATGATATAGTCAATGATATTAAAATTGTATGGAATTCAGAGAATAAGTTTTTTGAGAAAATGCAAGACGATATTTACAATAATGCCATATCAATGTTTAATTCATTTGAAGAATTAGCCAATAAAGGCTGGGTAAGCAAAGAATTCTTATATAAAAAAGTATTAAAGTTTTCACAAGAAGAAATAGACGAAATTCAAAATCAGATTAAGAAAGAGAAGAAAGATCCTGTTTATAAGAATATAAAAGTAGGAGATGGATTCGACGATAGAGATGAAGACTTAGAAGATAAAACAGATAATCAAGACGACAAAAAAGACATAGAAAATCAAGAGCCCGAGTCTGATAATCTTGAACAGGCTTAAAAATAAATATCCTTAAAATATAAAGAGAAACTATGAGTGGAGAAATAATTGATTCGACCGCTAATGCTATACAAGTTTATGAAAAGCTTGGTATTAGCGGAGTCAGTTTTATATTATTTATAATAATGGGAGTAATATCTTATTTTCTATTAAAAAAGATTCTAGATAACTTTGACTCTATGAAGACAGTGATGATTAATATCAATTCAATAGAGGATTTATTCAAAGGACTTAAACAAGAATTTGCCACTAATAACGAATTAATAAGACATATGATAGAAGAGCAAAAAAATTCTAATGCTATATATTTGAATATGATAGAGAAGTCTATTGTTGAGCTTAGAAAAGATATTAACGATTTAAAAGAAAGAGCTTTTTACTTTAAAGACAGAAGAGAAATACCAAGAGATTCATCAGACTGCTATCATAATTATCCTCGTAATTCTGAATTATAACCCCCTTATATCTGCTTTTCTAACTCTTATCTTAAAATAAATAAAAATTAAGATAAGAGTTATGATATGTCAGAGAAAAGCTCTGACTAGAATTCTTCACTCCGATTCTTTAAAAATCATAATTAAAAGGAGCTAAAATGGCTTTATTAAGTCCAGGTATTCAAGCTAATGAAATAGATCTTTCGTTAGTTGCCTCTAATGCCGGATCTACTAATGGTGCTTTTGCTGGAAAATTCGCTAAGGGTTATGCTGGCAAAGCTGTTTTAATCACTAATATATCAGAGCTTGAAGATAACTTCGGCAAGCCATCGAATGACAACTACAATGATTGGTTCCAATGTTATTATTATCTACAATATACTAATAATCTTTATGTTAGTCGAGCGGTAGATGAAAACGGCTTTTGGAAAAAAGAAAACAATACTGTTCGAGAAGTTAATGAAAAAGGTAAAGTAGAAATCACAGGTAACCCTGATAATATATTCATTGGTTCTTATGTAAAGTTTGATAAAGACTCAGAAGACGAATACAAAGTAATAGATATTGAATTACCAAACGAGGGAGCCAAACATCGTCTTACTCTAGATGTAAAGTCTGTTGCTGTTGGAGATTACTCTGTTACTATCAATGGACAAACATTTACTTATACTTTACAAGACGCTGACCAAGATACCAAAACTACCTCAGATATTGCTAATGAATTATCAGTAAAAATAGATTTACCCGGATTAGCTATTGATAATCCACAAGGATCTAGTGTTATTATAGAAGCTGTAAATCCAGGAGTTGAGCTAACCGCTGTTGTTGTATCAGGAGCTCTTAGCTTTACTACGACTGTAGAACCTAAGCCTGTTGAGACATATGAACTTGTATTTGATAATGAGACTGATTTTACTACTATTGCTCCAAAAGGAGCTAATATCTTTACAAAATCTAAGAGCACTAACTCTTTTAAATTCATCCCTGTAGAAGATATTAAACAACCAGATGACATTCTTGGAGCTCCACAACCCCCTGTTGTTGTGTTTCCATTCTCTGCCACTAAACAAATCCCTTATGAAGAGCTTTATATTAATGAAGAGACATACGATATAATGGAGGATTCTATACCATTTCCAGAGAATATGTCTCTTAAAATAACCGCTCGAACATTCGGAGAGTATGGCAACAAAATCCAAGTGGCGATAGCCCGTGAGAAAGATTTTGCTAATAAAGCAAATCAAGTTTTGCCGGGAGTGCCTCTTGGTAATTTGTTTGAATATAAACCTCTAGACGCTAAAAAAGAATTCGCTATTGTGATATCTGAAGATGGACTAATAAAAGAGAAGTTTATTGTTTCTATAGATCCTGATGCCAAGGATTACCAAGGTCGTTCTATGTTTATAGACGATGTGTTTAGAAGAAAATCTAGTATTGTTTATTCTAAGACAAATACTGGTATTGTAGATGCCTTACCTAAATCTTGTTTGAATGCAGAAATTCTTACTCTTTCTAATGGTTACGATGGAACAATAAGTAAATCTGAAATTATTAATGCTTATGGAAGTGTTTCTGACTCTACTATCTTTGGTGATGTAGAGGGCTTACCTATTGACTATATTATCTCAAATGAGTTAGTTCGTCAGGCTGCCGGAGACTTAGCTGTTTCTAGACAAGATTGTATTGCTATTCACGGATCTACCTATGAGATAGTAGGACAAAAAAGCACTAAAATAGTAGAATTACTCCTAGACGATGTAAATAACGGAGAAATGTCTAGTGGTTCTACCCGAAATAGCTATAATGCCTATTTTGGCAATTATGCTCAAATTTGGGATAGCTACAATGATAAGTATCGCTGGATTAACATAGCTGGAATGGTTGCCGGACGCCGAGCCCAAACCACTTATGAATTAGAGCCGTGGTATGCCTCCGCTGGTGAGATCCAAGGACAACTTAAAGGTGTTACTAAGTTTGCTTTTTCACCAAATGTTGGAGCTAGAGACAAAATGTATGTGTCTCAAATCAATAGTGTAGTGAGATTTCCAGGACGAGGTGATCAAGTATATGGTCAAAAGACCCTTCAAGCAGCGAATAGTGCTTTTAGTCGTATTAATGTTAGATTGTTATTCAACTATATCAAGAGAAACCTTAGCGAAAGCTTAAAGGGTTTTGTATTTGAATTAAATGATCAATATACAAGAAATAGGATTGAAGCTTTATGTAATCAATTCTTACAAAGAATCCAAACTCTAAGAGGTCTTTATGACTTTGGTGTTCAATGTGATGAAAATAATAATACAGCACAGGTTGTAGATAATAACGAATTAGTCGTAGATATAGCACTAAAACCTACAAGAGTAGCAGAATTTATCTATCTTAACTTATATTGCTTAGGAACAGATGTAAATATCAGCGAAGTTCTAAGACAAGCATAATCCTTACTTCTATAAAAAGGGGCTTTTTCAGCCCCTCTTCTTTTAAGCTAACTTTAAGTTATTTTTAAATATAATTTACTATAAAATCAAAAATTAAGAAAACCCGTTATGTCTAATAAAAGATATCCTTGTAATTGTAAGAATTGTAAATCTGATTTTAAAGGATCAGCTCCTAATAAAATGTTTTGCTCAGAAGAATGTGAATACCTATACAGAGCTAAAAATCAAATAAATCAAGGAAGATGTTTATTTTGCCATAAAGAATTATCTCTTAAACAGCTTAAAAAGGGAACTAAATTCTGTAACAATTCTTGTTCTAGTTCTTATAATAATTCAAAAAGAACAGAAGAAGTAAAACAAAGAATTTCAGAAATTTGTAGAAAATCTCAGAAAAACATAATGTCTAATCCAGAAGAGATAAAGAAAAGAATTAAAAAGCGATTAGAGACGATAAACTCTTGGGAAGAAGATAAAAAACTACAACACTCTGAAACTTTGTCGAAAAACACCAAAAAGTATTTTCAAGATCAGAATAAAAGAGAAATTATTTCTAATAGAGTAAAAAATTACTGGGCTAATATCACTAAAAAAGATTTAGAACAAAGAGCTAGAAAAAACAAAGAAACAAGAGCCGCTTGGACTGAAGAAAAGAAAAACGAAATAAAGAAAAAGACAGCGTCTAGTATTAGAAAAAGAACACTAGAAAATCTTTCAAATATAGAGAATCTTAATAAAGAATATTGCTTAGAACACTTTGTTAAAAAAGACAGATTTCTTTTTGATGAGTTTAGGGAATACTTTAAAATAGCTAAATCTTTAGGATATAAAATAAAAGCCGAATTAGGTATAGAAATTCAGAATAAAATAACAATATCAAAGCCACAAGAAGATTTGTTTAATTTTATCAGAATGGATATATCTGAGAAGAAGTTTAATGATAGAACATTTATAAAGCCTCTAGAATTAGACATCTTAATTAAAAGTAAGAAATTAGCTATTGAATACAACGGGCTTTATCACCACTCTTCTAATGGATCTAGCCCAAAAGATAAAAAATATCACTTAACCAAAACAGAGTTAGTAGAACAAAAAGGATATCAACTATTACAAATTTTCAGCTCAGATAATCTAGACATCTGGAAATCTTTGATTAATAATAAACTAGGCTTGAATAAAAGAATATTTGCTAGAAAATGTATCATTAAAGAAGTAAAACCAGAAGAAACTAGAAAATTCTTAGAAGAAAATCACTTACAAGGTGATTGTAATTCTAAAATCAGACTAGGATTATATTATGGAGAAAATCTAGTGTCTTTAATGACTTTTGGAAAATCAAGGTATAATAAGAATTATACTTGGGAGCTTTTAAGATTCTGTTCTTTAAAAGGTTATAATGTAGTGGGTGGAGCCAGTAAGCTTTTAAGTCATTTTAGAAAACAATACTCTGGGTCTATAATATCTTATGCAAATAGAAGATGGAGTAATGGAGTATTTGTATAAGAAAACTAGGTAATTTAAAATGTATTAGGTAAACAGATCCTAATTACTTTTATTTTAATAATGATTTTGAAATTCATTCTAGAATAGCTTTTCAAAAACATAAACTAAAAGACAAGCTAATGAATTTCGATCCTGATTTAACAGAAGAACAAAATATGTTTAATAACGGATACAATAAAATCTATGATTGTGGAAATAAAGTTTTTGTTTTGAATTCTCTTTAAGTTTAATTCTTTTTAAAGCTATTCTTTATAGAATAGTCTGTAATCTTTCTTTTAATTCTTTTAAGCTCTCTTTAAGTCTTTTTTAGCTATAATTAGCTTGGTATTGAACTCTATGAATTATAATGTATGTAATTCTAGATCTATATTATACCCGTTCTAGATAATTTTGTCTTCTAAAAAAGTTAAATTATTTTAAAAAGACTAAATTCTAGAATAACAAGGCATAAAGAATATCTAAAAATCTTTAATTCTTGATTGTTCTAGAATTGAAATAGTAAAGTTTTTAAAATTATTTTTCTAAAAAATTAGATTTTTAGATTTTAAAAAGACGAAATTCTAAAACACCAAGGCATAAAGAATATACTTTTTACTTCAATTTAATAGAATTCTAGAAACTCTGATTTTGACTTCTAAAATAATACAGATTTTAACCACTCTAGAACGATCTAGAATAGCGATTAGAATCTAGACATATATTTTATTGCTCTAGACCATTTTGAGTTATTCTAGACTATTCTAGAGTGTTCTATGATTATAATTAAAGCTAAGTTAAATTAAAAGAATTAAAAGAATAGAAAATTAGAATTAATAGAATTATAGAATTATAGAATTATAGAATTAAAAGATTATAGATTTTTAAATTAAATTATTTTTTATCTAGTTTTATATAATACTAATAAA
>CYGL01000518.1_pt1 | contig 14761 bp, 26 predicted proteins | sample 485531 | NCBI WGS metagenome assembly CYGL01 (sample SAMEA3497897, study PRJEB9818) | human gut metagenome | reverse complement strand
CCAAAGCTACCATGCGATGAATTCTTGTATGGTGAGTTTTCCTATTAATCCTTACATCAATATAACAATATCCATTCGGTAAGAGATACTGTTTGTGTAATCTATATTCACCTTTTTTATTCACTTTAACTCTCCCTAAATTAGATACCATAACACTATAATGACCAGGAACTATTCTCCAAATCTCACCATCTAAATCGTTTTCATCGAGTATCTTATATATTTCCATATATTTTCAGTTTAAGTTTCTTCTTTTACGCCGAATGGAGTCCCATCGGCAAATATGTTGTCTTGATAACTATTTTTTGAAGCCAACAGAATGGCGCTATCATCCTTATCTGCCAGACCTGCATATTCGTCATTGACATAAACAATATTAAAATAACCTTCTTTGCACTTTATCCACCCAAACGGCTGATGCTTGAGCATTTCTTCCCAGCACTCTTCTGCGTCCTTAAAAGGGCGGTACTTTGGCTCTGGCTTGATGCCGGTACTCCACATTTACCCAATATTCCAGTTCCTTCATTTCAGTCCAACAATTGAACTCATACCAACCATCTTTTGTTACTCCGTTGTTGTCTGCTGTTGGTTTTCTTCTTGTTTCTATCATCTTTCCTTCTGCAAAAAGCTTGCAGAATCGGATAGAATTCTCTAGCTTCAATTCTATTCATAGCTTTAATAATTTAGTTAAATACTTATCCATACTATAATACACTATCTGAGTAATAGTGTACACATAGAATGATTTACATCCTTTAGTTACTTTCATTCGTAATATAGTATTTCCTGTTATTACCCATATTGCTAGTATGATTAAAGGAAACAAAGAACCTTCAAATACGAATACTATAGTACATATAGGAATCATAAGTAACACATATACTAATCGCTTCAAGATTTTCATATCACTCCTTCAACTCTCTAAGTGCCAAGACTAACTCATTTTGAATATGAATTGCCGTACCTTCACTCAATTTTATTCTTTTTGTAGCCAATCATCTTGGAAACATTATTAATATGAATTATCGCTTTTTCTTTACTCATTGCTTATCCTCCATATCTTTTAGTTTCTCTATCAGAGCATCAGCCCACTCAACAGTATAAGACGCAACTAGATTTTTATCTTCTTCCTTGCTCTTTCCACCAAATGATATTTGTAATGCCAAAGGAAAAATTTCTTTTGCAATCTCATATCTGCGTTGTTCCCAATCTATTGTTTTCATATTCTCTTCTTTTTACCACCTGCGAATGCTTGTGTCATGTTTATCGCAGATTTAATATCTTTGTACCTGACACCACAAACTATTGCCACATCTTTAATTGCCTCATCCATTTTGAATTGCCTTGCCAAAAACTGATTATTCTTTATCAAGTTAACGATTTCTTCTTTCGTATGAATGCCTTTCCAAAACAGTTCGGTATGACTACCACCTCTGTCGTCATCTACAGAGAACGGAACACCATAATTTGTATAAACATCTCCGTGATGTTTGATAACGTGGCGACTAGGATTCTTTCTGATATTATCTATCCAAGTTTCATTATCGCATTCGCGCCATATCCCATACTCTGCCTCTGTCAGCGTTTTATCAATGCCAATAGGGATAATGACCAGAACACCCATTTGTTCCAAAGTAAATAATCTCTGCCATATTCTATTCTTTTTACCCTCTCCCTTTTACAGGAGAGGGTGGTTAGTTACTCATTAACTTCAACGAACTTTCCGTTTTCAAGCTTATACCATGTATCTGCTTTAATACGCACACCATCCACGTACTCTGTCTTGACGCATACTGGAACATAACGATTCTTATCATCGCTCCATTCCCATTCTGCGAGCGTTATCCATGAGCCAATCTTTGCTTTGGCTTTGGATTTGTTACCAGCACACATGATAACGGAATCTTCTCCAGTGCTGTCAATCTGAGCATAGTCGCCCGATGAACCAATCTTAGCATAGTCGCCCGATGAACCAATCTGAGCATAGTCGCCCGATGAACCAATCTGAGCAGAGTCGCCCGATGAACCAATCTGAGCAGAGTCGCCCGATGAACCAATCTTAGCATAGTAGCCCGATGAACCAATCTGAGCAGAGTCGCCCGATGAACCAATCTTAGCATAGTAGCCCGATGAACCAATCTGTTTCTTTCTGTCTCCGTTGTCGCTCAACGCACCATCTTCCTTAACTTCAGATGGTGAGGTAATATCTTTCAGCCACTCAACACCGATATTGATGATGTCTGCCAACTTCAACTCAGCCTTAATCTTGATGTGTGAAGAACATACCTTTGTTGATTTTTCCTCTTCGTCAATCTTGCCAGACTGCTCAACCTCGGCAAAGCGAGAGTTAAGCATATCGTAGTAGTCCCATACTTCCAAACGGATACTTGTCAGGCATGAAAACCTCGGTTACAACACTTGATTCTTCCGTCCATCTCATACTCTTTTCCTACTTCGTACTGAATCCACCGGCATTGTCATATTCTCATCGAATCCCTTGTAGGATATAATCTTGTTTTCTTCCATTATTACTTACTTTATGCCCGAAGGCGGTTAATAATCGCGTCTTATCTCAACTTCCCACTCCTTAGAAGAGAACTTCTTTTTGAGGTTTTTAATTAAATTCTCTATCTCTTCAAGAGACTCAAAGGCATTAACTAAATCCCCTACTTGATACCAATAGTCCCATCTGTCTGGTTGCTCATCTATCTCCTTTTGAGTGAGTGGTCTAACAAACTCCCCTTTGATGGTTTGATATTCATTTGGAATTTCAATTCCACCCAAATATCCACTTACCGAGCTGTTACCACACACATTGCTTACTTTAATATACAATTTTGCGTAATAATGTATTGCTCCACCACAAAGACCACAAAAAGAACTAATTTCGATATTCATGAGTCTTTTTTTGTCTTTAGTATAGCTACCCATAGTTGTATATGTTTTATCAGAGAGATTAAACTGAAATCCTTCTCCAACATTCTGAGGAATAACCCCAGTTATCTTAGATATATCATATCCATTTTCTATTCGTAAATAGCTGTTTGTATCCATACGCTTTACTTTTTACGATGATTAAACTTTTTGATAGCGTCCTTCTTAGATGCTGCCATAATCTTGACTCCCCTAACGGTGAACTCATGCTGCGCCTTTGGCAGACACTTCTGCTTATCGGAAGGAATATTGTCGCTTGGTACGTCAAGTCTAGGAATTGACCACCTGAAAATATCATCTTGTGTATAAGCTGCCGTAGCAGTCATTATCAATGCTATTTCCTTTAAATTTCTACTCATTCTTATATCCTTTCTTTTTAGGAACATACTCATCTAACTCATCGTTAAACTCATAGCAGTCTGGGCAGTAGTGCTTATCGCCTATCTCTTGCCATCCGCTTTCCATTGCTTGCTCTTTTGCAGTTCCTTCGTCCAACCAAGCCACAATGCCATTAAATTCATCAATAAAGGGCTTTCCGCATCTGTCACAAACGACAGAGTACATAGTAACTGTCTTAATCATTGCTCACCTCCTTTCCACTCATCAGTCGTTCCTAGTAGATGTGCTGTCTCTTCGTTGTAAGGGATGCAATACATCCATAAATCTCCTACACATAAATACTTACCACTCTGCGTGTAATCAATTTCTTTTCGTGTAAGACGAGCAAAGAAATCAGCTTCCCAAGTATCATCCTTAGAATTTCGACAAAGCACTTTATCAAATGGCTTAAACTCGCACTTTGGCTTCAAATTCACAACCATTTTCTTTTCAGCATCCCAAGCCTTGTTTTCCTTAGCTAAAGCCTCAAAGAGTTGCTGTTTCTCTGAGTCAGTGGCTAGACGAAGACTTCTATTGCGACCAAATCTATACTCATTATAATGCACTTCATAATCTTCATATCTTACATTTATAAGAGCTTTGCTGACAATATCGTCTTTTATAGTAGCAATAAAAATTACCTTATCGTAATAATTATCTTCTTCTGCTACCACAATATCCCCATCCTTGAACTCTGAATGAGTCTTCTCAATTTCCAAAGTTTCAAGGTTTAACTTACCGCCACATCTATTCTCAATCTCTCTAATATAACCATAGGCAGTATTGTTATCTAACTTGCTATACTTAGCCGTTTCTGTATTTGGCATACCATCAAAATAACATCCGTTGAACTTTGTATAGTCATCAGATGCCCATTCTTTGAAGATACACACAAATCCGCAATCACTGATAAGTACATCACCCCTCTTCCACGAGAACTTCTCCCAATCTTGCATTTCCTTGGATGGTTTAAGAAGTTGTATTCCTTTTCGGAATATATAATCTGCTCCTGTATCAGAATACACAAAACTACATCCATTGAACTTCTCCATACCATCACAGAAGATATTGGTCTCCCCATTTTGTTTTTCGACAACATAAAGAGATACATTAATATCACGCATTGCGTCATACAAGATTGTCTTCTCTGGCTTATTCTTTAATATTTTCGCTATATTAATCTTTGTTTCCATATCACTTCACTCTTTTAAATTGAACAGCCTTTCCGTCTTTTCTAGTGCTTGCGCTACAGTCAAAATCTCCGCAAACATTCTCATAGATATTGTTACATATCTCATCGAAAAAACAGCCATTACATTGTTCTTTCTCTGTCTCAACCACCTTTAAGACGATTTCTGAGCCTATAGATAAATCTTCCATAAGCTATTGCTTTTTACGTTTTAATTCTTCCAAGTCGTGTTTCAAACGCTTATGAAAGTTATCTTCGCCATCATCGCCACTAAGTAACCAGTCAATGCGCTGTGCGTAGACCTCGGCTTTCTTTAGTAGAGCTATACCTTTCTTGAACTCCTTGATGGTTTCCTTAGAATACTCGCTACGATTAGGTATTGTATGATGATGCTTACGAACGTATTCTTTCTCGGAATCCTCTAACCAATGATCTTCAATATACCGATTTACGTCAAATTCATCATCAAGAGGATGTCCGTAGATTTCATCCTCTATTTCTGTGTATATGTCAGCAATTCTGTACTGAGCATAATCAAATGCGCCTCCACTCATACTATTCCGTTCTTTTTAGTTTAAGTTGTCTCATTTTTGTCTTTACTGCACCAACAGATCGGCCTAGAGTCTTTGCAAGTTCTTCATCAGACATTTTATCGAAGTTGCGTGACAGGAAGTTAACCTGGATGCCGTTCCAAGGGAGGAATGCGTTATTCTGGTGTTCTTCACCATGATAGTCAACGCCATTAAGCTTCAGTCCTTCGTCGGCAGCGTTGTCTATCCTTTCCGGATTGCATACCTTCATTGCAACCACCTGCAAAGCCCTGTAAATCTGACCGTCTTCCTTGAAGTATTCAGCATCCTTATCAGGTATAAGTATCCTGGCGACCTCTCTCATCGAGGCATACATGCCATACATAGACTGTATGAATTCTCCGCAAGGTCTTATGCTGCCGGAACTGATGCCACGTTCACTCATAACGTCATCAAACTTCGTACACATATCGTGCAGCATGATTGACAGGTTATAGGCTACGCATGCATACGCCTGAAGCTTGTGTTCCTTGATATTGTTTTTCAGAAGAATGTTGTCTGTCGTATAGAAGAGTCTCTGTATGTCAATCTTCAGGTCTTCCTCCATGCTGTCTGTAATATCAAGCCAGAGTTCATACTGCGAAATCTCGGTAGTATACTTTTTGAATATACCTATAAGAGTCTCAGAACGGGAGAATGCCTCCTTTATGCGATACTTAAGCTCATGCTTAAACAGGTCCTTCCTCTCACTGAGATTGTCGTGTAAGTCTTTGATTGCCGTCTGTGTGATTGTAGCGAGAGAACCGATAATGAGGTAATAGAGAGAAGTGATATGGTCTACGGTTTCCCTGTCCGGCTCCTTGTAGTTGATGAAGAATGCTCCTTTCGGTGTGAAATTATATGCCGACATTCCTACACCTCCTTCTGCTGCTGCCAATGCGCAGCTGATACAGAACAGCATCAGAAGCGAAAGGAAAATGTGTTCAACCATGAAGCAGATGAATCCGTAGCCTGCGATGAAAGCTACAATAACGAGCAGGATCATCACTATTGTATGTTTGTATCTCTTCATATTTACTTTGATTTAATGTTTCCGTATGCAGCCATATAGCTATCAAGCTGCTGCGTTGCGTGTACCAGCTTCTGATTGCAGCTATCCCGCTCTGCTCTAGACTTAGAAATAAAGACGAAGCTAACGATGAATGATATTACTATTGTCACAACTATGAACAACCAAGGCAGCTTGTGAACTGACCTTGTTTATTGCTCTTCCTAGGTTTCTTACGACAACCCAAGAGTAAACTCCTATGAACACAATCGCCTGCTTGGTGGTTGCGTTAGTAAACTTCTGCGATTTTACCTTTTCTTTCTGCCATAATCAACTAGTATAAAAATATTGGTAATCTTCTGAAAATCTCATTGTCTGGAGTCTTAAACTCCTTATCCCACGTACGATACAGAACGTTAAGGTTCAGTTTCTTCGCGATGGGCTTAAATCTTTCCTCGAAAAATGGAACCTGTTCTTTAAACACATATAAGCGGTTACTAGACAATCTAGAAATATTGTTAAGGTAATCTCGAGAGGTGCTGTTGGCAATTTTCTCCAAAGCCAACCAGTCTTTCATGCTTTTTGGAGAAATGCTAAGACCATCAATATAAGAAAAAATATGTGGTAAACGATACATGAGAATGAGCCCACTTGTATAGACGAATATGTTTTCGATGTTCGGGAAATCATTCTTGACACTGCGGGCGAAATCATCAAGGTCGATACTTGCCATAAATGGTTCTCCGCCCGTAATACACAAAGTGTGTATTGTTTTCAGTTCCTTAACCGTAGCGACTGGAATTTTCTCAATATCGTACAGTTTATTGCAGCATAATTCACATTTGTAATTGCATTTGCTAAGAATCATCAAATGCATGATTTCTGGTTTCACTTTTCTTTCTGCCATAATTCTAAAATTTACTTGGTTCGGTTGCACCAGTTATCGGTAGATTGCCAATAACCGGCCATCCATATTTCTTTCTTTGTCGCATCAGGATGTTCATTGAGCCATTCCTCTGCCATTTTACTTACGTCTGCCATTTTGGTCTCGTTTTGATTCTTTTTCAAGTTTTTGTTTTAGCTTTTCAAGAGGGGATTCTTTCGGGTCTATGCCTACCCTGCGGCAATACTCTTCGTAGGATATAGCGTTCATCCTAGCCTTCTCATCCTCTATCTTCTGCTTATCGAGGTTTCTCTGGCTGTCTATTTCGGCTCGCTTTTCGTATACCTTGCACATATACTTGTCGAGGGCGATGAATAGTCTCTGAGGATTCACGGTCTTACCGACATAGATTTCTCCATACTCGCCCATCGAGAACTCATAGAAGAACCTTGTGAGCTCGCTAGGTGTTACATGGTAGTATTCTTGTCTGATTCGTTGAGCGATAGCCTTAAACTGATAAGGAGTAGTGGCATCGAATGCTCCGATTACCATGAATAAGTCGATGACCATTATTCGAATCCACCACTCACTTGCCCCTTCCTTAAAGTATTTGTCTACGTCAACGAATGACATTCCTCCCCTTTTTACAGCATCATAGACGGAAGGAATACTATTTATTCTGTTTTGTAAGGTTGGATACTCGTTAAGGAACTTAGCGTACTGAGCACCAAATTCTTCGATTGCTCTTTTGTACTCATCCGGCAAGGATTGAGTTGATCTTGTTGAAAGTTCGTTGCTGTTGTTCATAACTATTTGCTATTATTATTTTTAGGAGCGAACAACCCTGTATAGTTGTTGCCCATAGAATACTCAACGATAACCTTTGCGTATTCGGGATTTCCGCTTGATAACTGTAGAAGTTTCTTTTTAAGAGCTTCTAACCCACGTGGCTTGTAAGTCTGACGTTTTTCTTTCTTATATGCGAGCCACATTTCAAGAGCTTCTTTGCAAGGATAATATTCTTCTTGTTTTTGCTCTGTAGTAATCTCGAAATCCGACAAATCATTGCCTAACGAGAACGCAGCACCCATACAAAAGATTTTCTGCTTTTCCAAGTCATTCGGGAAAAGCTCACTCGACTTCTGTCTTATTTCTTTAGGTAACATCATTGTTTATAAATATTGTTTTGAATTCTGAATATCATGTTCGATGTGCAGAAGCGCGATGTACTCTTCTGAAGAAGGAATATATATGCCGGCTATATTGCTAGACCAGTTTCTGAAGCGTTCGATAGCCTCAGATAACTCTTCTTTCGTAAGCTTTGCTGTCGATATTACGTATTCCCTGTCTGTTCCGAGCAGATCATCGTGCTTCTGTCGCACGAATAAGTCTCTATTGACAATCCTCTTGAAATAACAGGTCTTGACTTCATCTAGAGTATTGCCGGTCTGCAAGCCGAAGTAAGCGAGTATCGTATGAAGGTACTTCAACTGCTGAAGTGTCTTTGCCTTCTTTTCCACGACCTCTACCATACTCTGCTTTTCAATCAGCTTCTCTATCTTTAGTCTGAGATTCTGTACTTCAAGAGGATTCTTAGTATTATACATCATACTATTTCAGCATTGAATGTATCTTTAATCAGCTTTAGCTTGCCTTCTAGGCTAGAAGGGAAGGTCGTCGCTAGAATTCCCTTGCTGGTGCTCCTGGTGGCTGGGCTGGAGGAAACGGATTCTGCGGGTTCGTCGGGTTTGGTACTCCGGCCATAGCTGCCTGTTGTGCTGCTTGTGCTGCCTGGGCGCCTGCCTGAGAATTTCCAACGTTATAGCCTCCTTGTACAGGAGCCTGCTGACCCGGACGAATAATATTCCAAGCCTTGAAACTGTTAAACCAACGGTCCTGATATTGTCTTGCATCGATATCAAACTGAACAGTGATTGTCTCACCACCCTTGATATTAAACTGTGCAATCCTGTCAGCACCGAAAACCTCGAAACAGAGATGCTTTGGATATTGCTCCTGTGTTTCGATTACAAAAGACTGTGATTTCCATTCTCCTCGCTGCGACGTTCCAGAACGCTCCGGAAGAATGGCAATCACGACACCTGTCATTTCCATGTTAATCAATTTTTGTGTTATATAAATACTGAGTCAAGCCTCTGAGTTCACACCAATCCAAGAATTGGTCTAGGAGGTTATGAATGTCCTGCTCCATCCCGTCATATCGGTAAACACGGATAGCTGGAGTGTAAGGTATGAGCGGAAGACCACGAACATCATACCCGTGCTTTTCGAGCTTATAACCATCAAAGCAGAAGAGGTCAAAATCGAAGATATCTGCTCCGAACATATCAAGATAGAATCTCCATTGACAGGAATCGTAGTACTGACAATCAGAAGGAGTACTATACTTTGTCTTAATGTCACGGAGCTGCAATCCGTTTACCATATCGGCACATCCGGTTACTACGGCTCTTCCATAGTCTTTATACTTGCGTATCTCGTGGAAAGCCTCAATGTTTTGGTAGCGGTAGTCCAGAGCAACCTTAATCTGTGAAAGGTCAAGCGTCACAGGGTAGCCTTCTATATCAAAAGTTCTACCCTCCGGCACCGGCTCCTGCTTTTCCTTACCATAGTAAGTAAACGTTCTGTAACCGGCAGGAGCGATAACGCAAGGTTGGCAACCGGTCTCGACGATTGCGTGAAAGGCAGTTCCAACCCTTGTGTACTCATTGCCCTGAAACTCTCCGACAATGTTATCTATAACGCTCTGTTCTGTTATCTCAAAGTTGTCATGTTCACTCTGTTCGATGTATCTTCTGAAAGACTCTATAGTTGTCACTCTGACAAGTGGCTTGCTACTTTTTCCCATCATCAGCAGGTTTAGCCTCTTCCTTCTTCTCTGTCTTCTTGGCGGCAGACTTTTTATCCTCGGCAGGCTTAGTGAACTTGTTGTCAGCAAAAACGAATCCCTTTGCTGTGAGGGCGGTGTTGATCTCGTTAAAGAACGGCTGCTTCATAATCTGTGGGAGTTCCTTGCAATCAGCCAGGAGTTTTGCAGCAGACTCATCATCCTCGACCTTCGCAAGCTCTCCACGCAACTTAGTGATAAGCTCGTTGGCCTTACGCTGTGCCTCAGACTTAGATTGAATAGACTGCTTCACCTTCTTGATAATGTCTGCCATAAATGTAGCAAACTCTGGAGAGGTTGCATCAGGAATCTCTGTCATAGGAATCTGAGCGACATTCTTACCGACGTAGTTGTCGTTAGGCTCGAACGATACTGTGCGCCTTGCATTAATGAGAGAGATAAAACCGACCTGATCAGCAATACGGAGAAGCAAATCCTTGGACTGACCGGTACAATCTGGAGAGTGCTTGATAATATCACCCTCTGACTGCTCCTTGTCGTGGCAGATAAAGATTATATCCGAACCATTCTGACGGAGTACGTTGACGAATTCTTTGAAGTCATCAGCCATACGGCCAAACTTCTTCAATGTGTTCTTCGCCAGCTTGTAGTCGGTCTGAACTGCATAAGTTGAAAGATAGTCATCAAGCGTTGCCTTTGCGGTGTCAACGATGATTGTCTTGTAGGAGCTCATATTATTCTGAGCACCCAAGATATCTTCCCATCGGTTGGCTACGAGGGTGTCTACTCGCTGAACACTGCGGTCATAACCTCTGTCTGTATCTACGAGCAAAGGAACCTCTGCTGTAGTTGCAACTGATGTTTTGCCTGAACCAGGCTGACCATAAAGAACAATAATAACCGGACGTTCTGGAGTAACGTCATCTTTTTTAATAATTGGCATTTATTTTTTTGTTTAAAAATTAATCACTGATACTTCCATTCCCAGTCTTTGCAAACATAATCTCCATTGTAGCTTGCGTTAGGATCAGTACAAATCTGAAGGAAGATACAATCGTGACAGCTTCTCTTATAGTGGAGAGCGAATCTACTGTTTGCCATACCTGGAATGATTAATGTATTCTATCTAAATATCTGAAGTAAGTTTCCACGGTCGCCACATCACCTTTTTCATTGACGTAATCGTAAGTGAAGTGGAACCTTACCGAGTTTTCTGCCCTCACCTTCTATGTAGTTGAGGTATGCCGGCCTTTCTGGCCAGCTGTACCGACTTGCTCCGTGGAAGTTCCATGATGCACGCATGCACCTTACGCAAGTCAAGTACAGCAAAGGCCATCTTGGCGGGGCATTCTTGCTATTCTGTTATCTATTTCTGTCATTACACTTCCATAATAGGAATCTCAGGGACAGAGCTTACGAATCTTGTCAAGCTCCGTATTGATAATCTTGTCGCGGGATTCTTCGATGATACATTCTGCATCAGCAGAGATAAGCGTCAGTAATGCCATGTTGCCTTCGACGTGAGCGATAGTCTCGATTGAAAGCTTCTCAGGCTCTGCGCCCTTGAAAATAGGAATATTGATAGTGAACGATGGAGGAAGATTAGAGTCTACAGCCTTCTCATAGTTGTCAGTCACGGAACCATTGTCGCTGTATTCCTTCTTGATTGTTGTCTGAACCTTCGCCGAGAAGCTCTTGAGGAGATTGACGAGTTCCATGTTCTTCTCCTTCGTCTCGAAGAAAGAACGGTTGAGTCGGAAGAAGTCACCAAGCTGTACCGGTTTCCACAACTGACCGTCATTGATATGGAATCCCTCAAACTGGCGAGACAACTGAATGGAGCCTACGATAGTCTGCATCTTGCGCATATCGTTCTCGTTTGTTACAAGGGTAACGGTAAGTTCCTCTCGATTGACCTGGATATGTGTGTGCTCCTTGTCAATCTGCTCTGTACCCCAACGCTTTTCAAGGAAAGCATAGATACAGGTAATGACACCATGCACACTAAGATTCAGCGGTTCCTTGATAGGAAGCTTATAAGGGTTCTCATTACCAACCTCACGGATAACAAGCTCCGCAGAAGTCTGTCCCGGAGCAAAATTTACTTGCATTTTTTCATTGTCCATTTTATATAAGATGTCTAAAAGTTAAAACAAAGTGAAAGCAGACTACATAGCCTGCTTATCACGGATAATTGAATACATATTCTTAGGGAGTTCGTCACGTGTTGCCGGACGGGAAGAAACAAGATTGCCCTCCTTGTCATAGAAGGCTGTCATCTTAGAATCACGGTCAACGAACTTGTAAACCTTCTCGTTAACCATACTACCCTTTTGCTTGATTTCCTTAAGGAGAGAAGAAATCTCCTCCTTGATAGGCTTCAGCTCTGCCTTTTTCTGTTCACGGAAATCCTTGATTTCCTCCTCGATGTCAGATGCACGTGCAGACTGAAGAGCAAACAGATCCTTCTTCTTCATCAGCTCGTCAGAGTTGAATCGCTTGACGAATTCCATCTTTTCTACGGAATCAGCGTTGTTGGCGAGGAAATCCTCACGCTCCTCCAGGTCCTCGTACTCGTGACCGAGGGTTGCAGCAATAGTTGCTTTTTCTTTTGCCATTGTTATACGAATTAATGTATTAATACTCGGCGCCAGCGTCCACGCTTGAATTTCTTGACTGCGTGGATTCCGAACAACTTTGGTGTTGTTACGCCATCCATCATAGGAAGCACACATTGTCCTTCTTCAAAAATACTTTCGAAATGTGAAGAAGTGACAGGAGAGTGGCAGATGATGTTCTTCTTGACATCATACAGGTTTCCGTACTTTGATACTACTCCCATTACTCGCCCTCCTCCATTACTTTTAACAACTCGCGGAGACCTTCAGCACCGGGTATCTCTCCGCTTTTTACTTTCTCCTTGAGCTCATCAAGCTTCTTAAGCTTGTCAAGGTAAGCATTCTTCTTGTCATCAAGCGATTTGAGGCGCTTGGTGATTGCCAGTTCCTGGTTGTCACAGAGAATGATGTCCAATGCGATGCCGGCGAAAAGGTTCGTGTTATTCTCCTTCTTGCCTTCGTCATCAATCTCGTCGATATCACGAGTAAACTGGTTCTTGCCGTCGATAACCTTCTTAAGCTCATTGAACTCAGAAGGAGTCTTCGAGATGTCGAATGCTCTGTCAATAAGAGCCTGCTTGTCAATTACTACACTGACGATAATTTTGTCTTTTGCCATAATAGCTACATATTTAATTAAACAATAATAATCTTTCTCTTTCTACTCTTTTCTTTTTGCATCGCTTTACGCTAGCCTTGCAAAGTTCAGTATTATTTCTGTAATAATCTCTTTGCTTTTGCAGTCTTTCTTCACGATTTCTCATATATCTTTCGTGGTCGAGATAGCTGCGCCTTGATTCGCTTCTCATTTTGCTAATCTTCTTTATCCCACCCTAGCATCATTGCTATTGCGCCAACGACTGCGAACATAAGAGCGGTTGCAGCAAGCGCAAACAAAATTATACTCATAAATCAAAACATTTGATAACTTTCTTGCCGCATACAGTCTTGCTTGCGAAGTTGATTATCTCAGCAGCAACAACAAGGACAAGCATAACAACAAGATAGCATATATAATACATACCTTTCATTAACTAAAAACGTGTTTAATTGATTCTAAATTGAATTTGTTGTAGCAGGCAAAGTAACCTGATACATACATTGAAAACATACTTTTTGCTTTACTATTGAAATGTTCATCATCACAGAAATCCAATACCCTGCAAATGAATCCACATACTTCACTAGCATCTACACCCATACTATTTAGGTGCTCAAAATCAAGTGAAAGCAAATGGTCTGCCCGCAAATCTTCAATCGTTAACCTCGCCATTATACACCTCCAATACTTTGTAAAAATGAGCCTCGGCAGTTGGCAAAATTTAAGTGATGAATCCTATAAGAATCGTATTGACTATTCCCCGATGGTCGGTCGGAACTGCCTTGGCTCGTTAAACATTGACCTATTCTAAAGACATCTAAAGTACCGATGATAGTTACCAGATTTCAATAGTGTTACTATTTCTAGCAGTACACCATTATAATTCTTGCCCAAGGAACACTATCATCGGTTGGGCTTGGTTATGAAAGAAAATAATATCCAAAGAATAATCGGTGCAGTGCTCAGACTATTACATAGTGAACATCACGCAAGTTCCACCACACCGATTCACGTGAATTGCATATATAAGGGCAAATGAAAATTTACATATCGAATAATGTAGGTGCATTTGTTTCAGATTCGGCAGCTCTACAATTTTTAACCGCCAAATCAAAGTAACTATCCTTCAATTCGAATCCGACACCAAATCGACCCATCTTGATTGACTGATACACCTCAGAACCAATTCCAAGGAACGGAGTAAGAACTTTATCGCCCTTATTACTCCAAAGAGTGATAGCTCGCTCGATTGTGTCCAGTTGGAGAGGACAGTTCTTTACAATACATCCCTCTGCCGTATAGGAATGGTCTTCATCAACAGTAATGTTGTAAACATCACTAGTATATCCATCCTCAACTTCCTTAACTGGTTGCCAATATCCTTCATTATCAACTTTCCCAAATTGATTTTTTAGGCTCAAAGCACCAACCCATTCTTGATGGCAATGAACTTCTCTTCCTTCAATAACAGATATACGCTTACCTCTACCAGCATAAATAGCCATAGTTTTTCCATACACCCTCTGAACAACAATGTTTAATCCAAGAAGTAAAGCCCTAGATATAGACGAAAATAGGATTTTTCCTCTGCAATTACATCCGTCACCAGACAAATATCCGTCAAGTAGGCTACGGCTTTTTTCCTTATCTAGACTAATAGCCTCGTAAGGAAGAACCTTGTTTGCAGCTCCGAAACCAATCTTCTTTATCA
>CYGL01000517.1_pt1 | contig 14771 bp, 28 predicted proteins | sample 485531 | NCBI WGS metagenome assembly CYGL01 (sample SAMEA3497897, study PRJEB9818) | human gut metagenome | reverse complement strand
GGTTAAATCTGTTTTCTTGATATACTCCTTTAGCGCATCCGAATCAATCGCCCTCATCTTTCAGCGCCTCCTTAACCATGCGTGGGCTTCCCTTTGTGGGGATTTATTGCGTTGGAAATAAAAGCATCCATAATAAGCGTGAGACGATTATGTTTGACTTCGCCATTTCCATCGATATAAAAGTTTTTCATGCTCCACCGCTGGAGTTCTCGACCAAATGGATAGTCTACAACTACGTCTTGCCCAATTAGGGCTATAAATTCATTTTTTGTCATTGTTCAGCGCCTCCAGTTACAAACGATATATTTTCCTTCAAATCCTTTCACCGGTTTCCAATGCTCTTTCATTCCATCCCCTCCAGCATCTCCATCTCCTCCGCTCAACCTTCCTTGATACGAACAGGAAGAACCATTATCACCAAGCAGGGCTAATTTGATATCATCCACCACAGATACCTCCCCACTGTTGGGCCATAGCCTTGGCAATTCCTCCGAATGTTTTGGAGCGGGTTTTAGGATCACGCTCTTTGCGCCCCTGGAATCGCCTGTAATTCCCGTGAGCGTCCTTACATCCACCATTGACATAAGGCTTATGCTCCAAAATAATCTCGGTTGGCATAAGCGGCGGTAGTCCCTTCAACCACAGACAAGTTCTTTTGCTGTATGGATGCCCGAATTGGTACGGCTGGATTGCCTGCTGATACGGTGGAAGGCCAACTATTTTCATCGGCGTAGGATTTTCAATCGCTATTCGGGGGCACTCCGCCTCATAGAATTTCATAAAAAACGCTTTTGCTTCCATAGCTTTTTCAAACCGTTCCGGTACGATTTCGCCGTTTACTCTCATTCGGACAGCCCCAGCTTTTGTCATGTAAGTACACGGCGGGTGGGCGATAATCAAATCCCACTGCATTTTCAGCAGTTCCAGAGCGTCACATTGGATATGCCACTCAGGATGCCCCCCGCTGCACGGCTCAATGTCACAACTGTACGCCTCATGCCCCAACGCCCGGAACGCTTTGCAGACTTCCTGCGACTCCTCACAGGCCACCAACACCCTCATAGCTTAGCCGCCTCGTGATCACCCAGCAGGGCGCGCGTCTTATCGTCCACCGTTTGGCACCTCCTTGGCTGCTTTCCAGCGCTCTTTTCTGCTGCACGTCCCGCCGGCCGCATCACAAATGCTCTTGGATGAGCAGCGCACACATGGCCCATCCCTAAAAACCTGCTGCATATACGTCATAGTAGTCGATACAGTGTATCCGGTGGCCTGGGCTATCGTCTCCGGCCCATGCCCGTCCAGCGCCATGCGCTCCAGCAAATCGCGGGACGGCTTTGGCTTTTTCGCCCTGGTATGCAGGAGGCAGCCAACTCTTTTCGGGTTGCAGTCCGGCAGCGGGCACTGTCCACAGATTGCCGCCTCCTCCGCGTCCCGCTCCGTGATATTGCGCTCCACAATCGGCTCCATCGCGTCCAGGCTACGCCAGGGCGCCACCGCTCCGCTGATGCCGTAGGGGTCTGAGGTTATCACAGCTCGGTCACCTCCACCCGGATACATCCTCCGTCCCAAAGCCTATGTATGACCTGCCTATACCAGCGGTGATCGTCGTCCGGCAACAGGTATCCCTTGAGCGCGTCCACCACGGCTTTTGCAATGGCGGCGTGGTTGTCAATGTCCAGCCCGTCGTCCCATGCAAAGGTGATGGAGACCGGCCCACGTACCATCCCGCGCCTCACACGATCCTGTTTCAGCGCGGCCAGGGTCAGCGCATGGAGCTCGTCGGCGTCCTTCTTCCGCTGCGCCCAGTGCTTTCCGGAGTAGTAGGCGTTCAGCCCAAACCGGCGGCAGAAGGCCGACTTGCCCTTCTTCGTGGGCGGGTATGGTATGTTAAACGTGATTTTCTCCATCGTTCCACTCCAACACTAGGGCAAACAGCGCATAGGCCACCTCGAAATGCCCCTTCGCCAATTCCACTCCGCCTCCGTCCAACACAAAAATGCCGATTTTCATATGCCGCATGGCTTCTTCCGCCGCTATGCCTATCGCCTTATCCATGTCCATCTCTGGCTGCCTCCCAACTATATCTCTTTGTCGGATTCCCTCCCGCGTCGTAGTATCTCCGTGATTTGGTGTCGAACATCAACGGGATTACCTCGCGGCTGCCGGTCTCTCTGGCCTTGATAATCCTGATCCTGGAGTCAACTTCGTCAGATTCTTTTGCCCGCTCAACAGAAAAACATTGTCAGCGAGGTTGGTAATCTCCGCCGCCCCCGCAACGTCGTCTGCTGTCAGTCCCCGCTCCTCTCCAGCCTTCCTGGGATGGGCCACCAGATGCACATGTACATCGTGGCGTTTTGCGAAGGCGCTGAGTCTCTGCGTAAAAGCTTTCTGGGCCCCATAATGACCAAGCTCCACTTCTCCCTTCAGACTTGCGGTCATGATGTTGTCCACCAAGTACACCGAACACCCGTATCGGCGGTAGGCATACTACAAACAGGCGCAGTATGTTGTCCTCGTCATGGGCATTTGACTGTCGCAAATCGGTCAGGAGAAAGCTCCCTTCCAGCCATTGGTCAATCGCCCGAACAGCTTCTTTTGACGGCGCGTACTCCATCCGCCCCGTTCTGGGGTCTGGCTGCTCTACAAGATTCCTCGGCCCTGCGATCTGCGGCAGCACAAACCGTTTGAACTGCCTCGCCGGGAGCTCCCCGGAATAGGCACATACAGTTCGGTTCTGGTTGATTGATTCCACGAGCATCTGCCCGAGAAGCGTCGATTTCCCTTCGCCGCGCCTGCCTGTCCATACTGACAATTCGCCTCCCCGGAATCCGCCGGTGCAGTAGTCCAGCGGCACCAGCCCGGACATCATGCGGTTTTGCGAAATGGGCGCGTCCATCTCCACTTGCGACAGGTCAATCAGCCCCGGCCTCGGCACATCCAAAGCGCCAAACAAAAGGCTTTCTACCGCCTTTGGGCCAGCATTGTCCAGCAGTTCGACCACTGATTCATTCCCGCGAAACGCCGCCTTATCCGCCACAAGGATAGTGACCGGCACCCACTTCTGGAGCTGGCCTACAATCTCTTCCCGGTCTGCATCGTTTGGTGTTGCGACGAACACATAGCAGAACTGGGTGATAAACTCCGTGCAGGCAGCTAAGTCCTCCCAAGCCGCGTATCTGTTCTTGCACACGGCGTTAATACCAACCGCCGCCGCGTCCTCCGGCGTAGCGCACCACCAAAGTCCTGTCGGCAGGGATGGGTCAATCATTTCTGCCCGGAATGTCAGCAGCAGTGAAATATCGCTCTGGCTGGTCATGGTTCCCCCCCTTCCTGCGCTTCTCCCACGTCCGCACAGCAGCTTTCCAGTCTTTCATTTTGGCCTTCCCCAGCATCCACCCTCTGGCCGCGTAGTAGTCCACAAACTCCTGCGGGTCTATGCCGTTTTTGCGTGCAAGGCAGTATTCTCTCACCTCGTCCACCGCGGGAGGAACAAACACTTTTCTTTTTGACTCTGTAGGAGTCTTTTCTTTTGTCTTAGTCTTAGTCTTATATATGGGTAAAGTTTCTTGTAAAGGATTCTGTAAAGGAAACTGTAAAGGTTTATGTAACGTTTCCTGTAAAGAATCAATACCAGAATTTGATTGTTCCGATAGGGAATAGCGGCTCGGGGCCCCTTTTTTCCCTTGCTGGTATCGGATAAATCCAGCCTTTACAAGCTCGTCCCTCGCTCTGTAAGCGGATGGCTTTGACAATCCATTTGTCATTACCTGCAACCGAATGGTGTCTACTGGAACCCACTCAGGCCACCCAGCCCGGTTAAATACGTTCAGCAGCCTGAAGTACAAGACCTGCGCCGGAAGCGTCAAGTGGTTGTTTTCGATCCAACGGTTGAACTCATTAAGGTAATCAATGTAAGTCAACCCATCACCGCCCTAGAACGGGAGCTCTCCGTCGTCGTCCACCTCCGAGAACTCCTGCCCATTCTGTTCTGGAAATTCAGACTCTGGTGCGTTCCCCTCCGACTTCCGGCTGTCGCCAAAGTACACACTATCAGCCACAACCTCCAGGCTCGACCGCTTGTTCCCGTCCTTGTCTGTCCAGATGTTGGTTTGCAATCTGCCGTCTACCACAGCCATGCGGCCCTTGGAGAAATATTTGCTTACAAACTCCGCCGTGGAGCGCCATGCGGTCACATTAACCCAATCGGTGGTTTTTTCGCCAGTGGCCTTGTCTTTAAAATCCCGGTCAACCGCGATGGAGAAACTGACCACCGAGACACCGGACTGCGTGTGACGCAGTTCGATGTCCTTTCCAATGCGGCCCTGGATCACAACCCTATTTAGCATTTTGGCCCTTCTTTCTTGTATATCAATTTTGATTCATCCCATCCTGGGTATAAAGTGCGGAGGTAGTCCTGCATCTGCTTATGAAGCGGACCATCCGCCCCCTCGTTGTCAAATGCCGCATGGCACCGCTGGCAGCCTGTCCAAATGTTCTCTGGAATCCCAAGACCGCCCTGACTCCGCCGTATGTAATGACAGTGTGGCCCCGCATTGATGGAGCCGCAGAGTACGCACCGCCCAAAATCCCTCTCCCATACGGCCTTTTTGGTTGCCGCGGATATGGCGGTGGCCTTAGTCTCTCGATGCACGCCCCCACTCCCTTTCCAACTGCGCGTCCAGGATGCGAATTTGCAGTTTGTAGCCCTGTATGGCCTCCCGTGCGGATTCGTACACTGTCTGCGCAATATCTCTTTCCAAGCGTAGTCGGGCGATCTCCGCGTCACCACGGCAAATATCAGAGATAATAGTTACAGGCGTGCCCTCCGCCCTGGCCTCCAGAACAGCTTTTCGGAGGGCTACCCTGTAATCGCGTTCCGCCTGCGCATATGCTCTGCCGCGGGCTCCGAGCTGCCCGATTGCCTTATCCAGGAGTGCGGACTTTGCGCCGATCTCGTTTATCAGCTCATAGCCCATACAAACGCCCGCTTTCCTGTCCGGTTGTTCAGGATAGATAAACCGGAAATCCTACGGTTGTCACCATAAGCAATTTTCTCAACCGAGAAGGTGTCGAAGGTACGAAACTTCCCATTGGATTCCAGGATGTTCATTTTCTCAGAGGGTACCCAAATAAACGGGGCGGTATAAAGCTCTCTGCCAATGCCCCATCGGAAACCAGCACGTTTGAATGCGTCGCTTGCCTCCCCCTTTTTCTCGTTGCCCTCGCCGTCCTCCCTGGACTCTATTCCACAATCCCACTTCCACGTCCAGGCGTCTCCCTCACGGATGGCAATCCCACAATACAGGTTCCCTTTGATTTCCCGGTAATCGTTCGTCCAGTTTTCAGAGCCAACCGTCTCATCCAGGATATCCATATCCGTCCTGGCCGTCTTATAAAGGAGGAGAACCGCCCCATTCTTTTTGACCTGCTTGACCTTCACCTCAATGTCGGAAGCCTCCAGCAGACGGAACTTGTCCATCACTTCACCCCCACACTTCTGCCCTGTTCAATGTGGGCGTAGGGGACTGGAACACCGTCTTTAATGAGCTTGCCAACTCCAGTTTTGCTGACCTCCGGTTCCTTGTACTTGACGCACTCCGCGTCATAGCCGTTCTGCTCCAGCCAGCGGATTAAAGCTTCTGGATTAGACACTTGAACGGACGAGGTTTTGCGGAAAATGACGGAGCACCTGGCCGTCTGGAACTTCTCGCCGTCTAATGCAAGGGACAGATAGGATTTCAGTCGTTCCGCCTTGTTCTCCAGGGCCTTTCTGCGCTCATTGAGTGTGTCCGCCTCCTCCTTGATGGCCTTGGCGTCGGCCATCAAATCCTTGTACCAAAGGGCCATATTCTCAATCTTGGCGTCTCGATCCATCTGGAGCGCGGCAAACGCCTCATAGTCCATTAGTTCCCCTGTCTCCGGGTCTACCAGACCTTGAATCGCCTGGTCAATTTCATACAGTGTCATTTTGTTCCTCCTTACATTTCTGGCACATTTCTTCGTTTTGGTAAAGTTCTGCTCCGCAATTTGGACAATTCCCTACAATTGGTTTTTGCTGCACATCCCTGTATGGAGAAAAAGGTAGCCACCACTCCATATCAGGCAATCGCCGGAAGCGCCGCCCGCGGGCAACCGTCCTCGCCCATATAAAGAAATCCGGTTCGGCCATCTGACAGGCGGATATGTACTGTCCCGTCCAGGGCGTTAATCTCGTCGATTGGGTAGCCGATATTCTCCATCACCCAGCGCAGCAGGGCGGAAATATTTGTGGTATTCAGCATTGACTTTTCCTCCTTCGTACCCTAAAATAAAGGCAGATGTTCTTTCTCTTGCCGCCCTCCGGTCTCGCACACCGGGGAGCGGCGCTTTTAATATAGCTCGATTGCAAAGCCATCTTTGATGAGCTTTGGGCGCTTGCCGTTTACCTGCTCCGGCCTTATTCCGAGTTTGCTGACGACGCTGGCCATCGGGATCGAAAACCCGCCGGAATATCTCGACACAGCAAAGCCTTTTTTGCTGGCGGTGAAGTGGAACAGCAGATATTTTCCGGCCTTGCCGATCAGGACTCGAGGCAAAATGTTGGGGATACACTTTGCGGCGGCGGAACTCACATATAGGGCGGTATTCGGGCTTGCCAGCTTCACGTATTGCTCTGTCCCCATCTTTTGGATTATCTCTTCGTCAGAGCCAATTTCGATAAAATCAAGGGTTTCATTCATTTTCGTTCCCTCCAGGTATTTCAATGACCGCCCACACATCGTCGATGCTCTCCGCGCCCTCCAGTCCGGTGATCTGGATGGTAAGCGGGCCGGTGGGCGCGGGGGACGGGGTGGTGGTTGCCGCCGGGGGCTCAATGGCTGGCTGCTCCGGCTCCTGGTTCCAGATGATTTCAACTAGTGCAACCAGCGCCAGTAAGAGAAACAGAGCTGCAACGCTCGTAATCAGATAGCGGTTCATAGCAGCCACTCCACCCAGTTCGGCAGCCCGCAGGCTACCACGATGCAGGCGGTAAACACTACCGCGCTCACAGCCTCCCGGCGAGCCCGGCGCCGCTCATATCTTGTCTTGCTCACGGTCGATTCCTCCTAGTCCAGCGGTTCCAGCCGGAACCCGCTTATTTCGTTTTGGATGGTGCTCGCCACCGCAGTCCGTATCATGTGTACGATGGTTTCGTAGTCAAAGCACGGTACGCCCTCCCGCTTGTACTTAACCAGTCCGCCGGGGCTGATTTTGTATGTAAGCGCCTTGTCCTTGACCGCAATCCCGAAGGTTGCCCGGCCCTCTCTGAGCGCCAGCCTTACCGTCTGTTCCGGCCAGTCCAAATACCGGGCCGCAACGTCCACTGGAACATTGTCATACGCTAGTATCTCAGCGTCCGTTGGGATCGGCGGCCGCGCTCTGGTTCTTGGCCTCATGGCTATCCTCCCTCCTTTCGCCATGCAACCGCTCATGCTCGTCCCAAGTCATCCCGTAATAGGCCCGGCATAGGTCGTCCATGACGCGGCGTGCATTGCTGAAGCGGTTCTCAATCTCCCGCTTCGTACTGCTCTCGTTGAGCTGCCCATCTTTGGTCATAAAAAATCCTCCAATCTTGCCAGAGGCCGGAGGATGTGATATACTGTCTCCGATACCTCGTAGCTTCGGTACGTGGTGTCATGCCCTGGTCGGTGGTCGCACACCGGCCGGGGCGCTTTTTGTTGTGCTCTCTTCTTCGCTGTGATAGAATATGTGCAGAAGGGGGGGCTTTTGTGTTAACAGAAAATCAATATGTCCTCCTAGCGCGATTACGTGAGCACCCAGTCGAACTTCCTTACCCACTTCCAGAAAATTGGGAGCAAGTAATGCAGTACATGTACGTAATAAAGACTTTTGATATGCACTGTACTACTGGGATAAAAGTAGTCCCATGGGTATGGGCAATCAACGTGCACGGTCTTGATGAACTTGCCTTATATGAAAAAGCCCGCGATAAGCATTCCAATAAGTGCTCCAAGGAAAGAACCAAGAAACGTAAAAAAGTATCTCAAGCCGCGCTTCGTATCATCGAAGGAGTTGTTATCGCAATCCTTTCTGCCGTGATTATTAAGTTCTTCGGGTAGTTCAAAATTGTATAGCGTTGCAAAATTGCACATCGCATTTTTGAACCCATACTCCAATTCGTCCCAACTTTCACGGCTCTTCCTTAATTGCTCTCGAATGTTTTCCAATTCTTTTTCTAACTTATCTAAACGTTCCTCCATACTAACCTCCTTTCCCCCCGCCCCATCAGGGGCGGGCTTTGTTGTCCGGTTTATCGGACTTGCCCTGTGGTATTCTGACACTGCACAGAAGTAATCTGGACAAGTGCCTCCTTAAATCGTTGGGCGGCTCCGTCCGGTTCTCTATGCCCGTTCAAAACCATGCTTACATACTCTGGTGTCACCCCAAGATGTTCCGCCAGTTGCTTCTTGGATACGCGCGCTAGGTGCATTTCACCAATTAGATCCGCCGTCCATTGTGCAGGCATACAAAGTTCACCTCCATAGACTATTTTGGTTGAATTTCTTAAACAACTGTGTTATTATCAACTTGCCGGAATCAAATAGCACCCCACAGTGGGATTGTGTTGTCTAAGTGGTTCAACTATATCTGTATTTTAGTCTAATCACTTAAACTTGTCAACCCCTTTTTGTCTATTTGCTTAAACTTGGTGGTGCTGCACAAATTTTGACAAGGGGTATTGGCATGTTTTACGAAAGATATGTATCTCTGTGCACTAGGGAAAAAATCTCCCCATCTACTGCCGCAGTCAAGGCGGGGTTTAACAAGGGAACCGTAAGTGTGTGGAAAAAGAAGTATGAAGCGGGCCAAGATGTCGTGCCCGAACAAGAGATTATAGATAAAATCTGTGCCTTTTTTGGATGTTCTGAATCTTGGCTTCGCGGAATAGAAAAAGCGCCCACCCAAGAGGGTGAGCGCGAGATTACCTTCGACGATTTTACCTACGCAATGCAGAATGAGAGCAAGGAACTGACTGACGGAGACAAGCAAATCCTTTTATCGCTAGCAAAACAGCTTAATGATGCAAGGAAGAAGAGAAATGGAGAATCTGGATAGTCTGTACCAATGGTTAGACAGCGAAGGGGTCTTTGTGTCCGACAATCGTCTCCCTTTCAGCAAAAAAGATACTAAGGCGACTACTATAAAATTAAAGCCGCCCTATGAAATATGGGGGATATTCCTCGATAAGAGTAGGCTGAAAACAAAAGCAGAAGAAAAGAGCGCGCTTTTACACGAGGGAGGGCACTACGCCACCGGGACTACACATGAGGTAAGCAGTCCTTTTGACCTTGTGGAGAAGCATGAGTATAAGGCCGACAAATGGGCTGTAGAGCGGGCCCTATCAGCGGAAGATTTGGATGATGCTATTGCCGCCGGGTATACAGAGATGTGGGACTTAGCAGATTACTTTCATGTCACCGAGGAGTTTATGAGAAAGGCGGTATGCTGGTACACCTATGGAAACTTAGCGACAGAATTGTATTTTTAGTAACTTGCCGCTGGGGAGCGGTAAAATAGAGAGGAGAATAGGAAATGGAAAATGAAACTATTAACGGGACTAATCCAGAAGTCGGCCAGGCCACTCCAACTGAATCGCCCAAAAAGTTTTGTAAATATTGTGGTGAGCGCATCGACATTGACTGCGTTGTTTGCCCTAAGTGTGGGAAGCAAATCGAGGCGCTCAGGCAAGACCCCTCTCAGGTAATTATCAATAACAATGGAAGCGATTACCCCTATAAGAGTAAAACAGTCGCTCTGCTTTTATCTATTTTCGTTGGCGGCCTTGGGGTACACCGCTTTTATGTTGGGAAGATCGGGACAGGAATCATCTGGTTGTTGACTGCTGGTTGTCTTGGAGTCGGCTGGATTATCGACATCATTATGATCGCCGTAGGCAGTTTCCGGGACAAGGCGGGCATGCCGCTGCAGTAAAGAGGAAGGGCAGATATAGTATGCTGGACGAAAAAGATTTGCAGGCAATCGCACAGCTTATGGCTCAGCAAAGGAGAGATATCATGCAGGACGTAAAAACTCTGCTTGACACAGAAGTTCAGACGAAATTCAATCTGCTGGCCGAAGGTCAAGAGGAAATCCTACGCCGGATGCCCAGCGAGGACGATATGGACATCATTGACGGACGGTTGGATACGCTAGAGGCTATCGCCAGAAAGCACTCCCGTGAAATTGAAGAGCTGAAAAAGGCGCAATAAAAATACCGTCCCCGGTGCTACCAACACCAGGGACGGCTCACATAGGGGTGATAAGGTTTGGGTGCCATTATCACCCCTTTATTTTACCAGAATAGGGGGAAAAGTCAATGAGAAGAGCGAACGGAACCGGAAGTATTGTAAATCTTGGGCCAAACCGCAGAAACCGATACGCCGTCAGAGTTTCATACCTGGAACGGCCCGGCTTATGGAAGCAAAAATACTTATCCTACCACAGAACCACAAAAGAAGCACAGGAGGCCCTCGACAAATATTTGGCATCTAATATCCCGGCAAAGTCACTCGCCGTTACCTGGGGAGACGTATACAATCAGTGGTCTTCCAAAAAGTATGCAAAGGCAGGAGCCGCCTCTATCGCCAGCTATAAAGCCTCTTGGGGCCGTCTGTGTTCCCTGGAGGGGAAGGAGATATCAAAGATAACGGTAGATGATTTACAGGCAGTCATCGACAAAGATGAAACTGCTGGACTGTCACAGTCCAGTATAAATAACGACAAACTGTTGATGAAAGCTCTTTTTAAGCACGCAATGGAACGTGATCTTGTTGCAAAAGATTATTCACAGTTTGTCGAGGTGCCCATCGTTGGAGCAAAAGTGGAGAAAGGCGCCTTTGATGATATCACTATGAGGAAGATTGAGAAATTAGCGTCCTCTGGATTCCCTTGGGCCGATACCGTACTAATGCTATGTTATACTGGATTCCGAGTATCTGAGTTTTTGGGGCTCACCAGATTTTCCTATCATCCAGATGGGAACTATTTGCAGGGCGGACTAAAAACACAGGCCGGGAAAAATCGGATTGTCCCGGTACACCCTAAAATCATGCCATATCTGACCAAGTGGCTGTCCAGGGACGGTAAAACTATTATCTGTGATGACGACGGTAATGCAATACCGGCACGCAAATACCGGGCCCTCTTCTCTGGAGTCATGGAAGAATTAGGGGCACTTGGTGCTACCCCTCATTGGTGCAGGCATACCGCCGCATCTCGAATGAGGATGGCTGGGGTGGACGAAGTCGCTATAAAGCGTATCTTAGGACATTCTGATGGAGATGTTACCGAGCATTATACGCACGTAGATGTTTCGTTTTTGGCTAAAGAGCTACAGAAGGTTTCCTAAGTATTTGTAACTTTCTTTTTAAATATGTGCAAATAGAACAATACATCAAAAGTTCTGAAAAGTTATTATTGATTGCACACTTCATTAACAATTTGATTGCTTTTGGTTCTTTGATAACATGGAATCTTAAACGCTTTGTAATTCGTAGTGAAAATAAAGCTAGTGATTGCAATGCTTACAGGATTTTTTGTAGCTAGTATGTAGCTAGTGCGTAACTTTCGGTGTAAATATGTGCAAATAGCAAACCGATGAAAAAGTTAAAAAATAGAGGGCGGAGGCTATTGCCCCCGCCCCTTGTTTAGCCCCTCACGATGTACTCGTAGTAGCGGGCCAGTTTGTCCTCCGGTGCGTCCTTGTCACAGAGGAACGATTTTGCCATGTCGGCGTAAAAATCAATCTTATCGCCGACACCGTGCTTCTTGGCTACTTTAACGTAGTCACTATAGACCATGTTGAGGGCCGCCCAGAACTGGACAGGGTCGCACTCAATCCCACGCTGGGCCATGACCTGTTTGGCCTGCTCCAGCGTCCAGTGAGCGCCACGGGTGCCATCCTCGTTGTCCATATGCTTAGACCATTCATCGGCCATCTCCTTGGTGAAAGGGATATAGCCGGAAGCAGCCCCATAACCTGTCATGTGTTCTCCACCTTTTCTGTACGCCATCTCGTCCATGCGGTAGTCATGGTCAAACTCTCTCGGAGTTTTCATTTCACCTTCGCCAGAGATAGCGAATCCGATTTTGTTCATGGGACGATTCATCTCCCGTCGCTCTGTGTATGCGCTCCCATCCTCCCGATAGACCGGTGGGACGTAAGGGTAGCCGTAGTGAGACCGAGGACCGTACATCCGGTCATCCCAGTATCGGCTCTCTACCCACATGCCACCATCGTTACGTGGGGCAAAGCGCCCATCAGAGTAACGGCGATAGCCCCGATCCTCCGGCTCCATCATCTCAGAGCGCGGCGCATAGCGGCCATTGTCGTAATGCTCCCGGCCACGGCGGTCACGAAACTTATCATCGACATCGTAGTTGTCGTAGCTCCGTCCGTCGTTGTAGCGGCGATTGTTGCCACTGGACATGAGCATCATCCGAGTAGATCGTTTCATTTTGACCCCTCCTTACGCCGTAGGGGCGGGTGCAGCACCGCCGTCAATACTGGCAAGATTGTTACTGGGAGAGCAGCAGGGCTGCCCCAACATGCGGAACGAGCCGCCGGTGGGGGTAGTCACCACACAGACGGAGTAGCGGGTGCGAGTGCGGATGCCGCAGGCAGTCACCTGAGCGCAGTTACGCTTGGTAAGGGGATATAGCTCTGTCCCCGTACCAATAGTAATGTACACAGGTGCATTGATGGTAGTTGTGGCCGGGATGGACTGAGCTACCACAATGCAATACTTCCCGCCGTTGTTGTAGGCGCCGGCAGGCAGATTGATTTCAAGATTCCCTCCAGTAAAGGTGACCGCCTGGCTTAGCACCAGGTTGTCGCACAGTCGGCAAACAGGCTTACAAGACATAAAATACCTCCAAAAATCAGGGGCGGCAGACACTTAGCCCGCCGCCCCGAAATAGTCACGGCAAAGCCGGAAGATCAACTTACGAGGATTCCTCGTAAGTTTAGCAGCCACAACCACAGCCGTTGCTGTAGGCCCCGCAATAGGGATAGGGGGCGGGCACCTGGTAAGCGGGCACGGGCATGGGGTTGATGCGCCGAATCAGCTCAGAGGTCTGAGCGTCAGACATGGCAGCAAGATAAGAGTTCTGTGCGGTCTGGCTGGCCTGGAACTTCAACGCCTGATTCTCAGACTGGAGGGAGGCGATCTTATCCTGAGTCAAGAAATTCAGGATTTCACGAGTACCAGCGTTCTGGCTGTCAATAATATCTCGTGTGCTATTCTGGATGGTATTCTGGATGGCGCAGGTGTTGGTAGCCATGTTGTAATTCACGCCGTCGATGGCGCGCTGGGTCTGGCAGCAGCAATCCTGAGCCTGAGCGGCCATGTTGCACATCTGAGACTGGACGTCGTTGAAGCCCTGGAGAAGTGCCACATTGGTGTTGTTGAAGCCGCTGGTGATGCTGTTGTTCAGGGCATAGGTGCTGTCACAGATGCCCTGCTGGATAGCAGAGATGCCGCGCTCCACACCATTGAAGGCAATGGCCTCATTGACATCGGCGCGAGTAGCCAATCCCTGGAGGCCGGGATCGGTGCTGGCACCGCCACCGCCGAAACCACCGAAGCCGCCGCGGCCCCAGCCAAAAATCATGGCGAAGATGATGATAGCCCACCAGCCATCCGCCAACCCCAAAAGCCGCCATTGTTACAGTTGCCGCCGTTGGAGTCGGAGCCAAGAGCATAGCCAGTCGCAAAATCGTTATCCATTGTATATACTCCTTTGTCAGTTATTACATCGGGGCCGTACGCTCCCCGGATGTTTCAAAAGAGCGGTTTTTTGTCAAGACACCGAAAAACTGAAAAGAAATGCTCTATTTTATTTCATGGGTATACCTAGTTGTCGTGCAATTTCCTCAACGGAGGTTCCCCTCTGTTTTGCCATGTTTTCCGCAGTCTGGCGAAGCTGCTGCGGGTTTTTCCCTTGAATGAGCCGCATAGCTTGAGCTGCCTGCGGATTCTGTCCAGCCATCTGCTGGAGCATTTGCATGGGATTCCCGCCGTTCCGCGCCATCTGGAGCATGGCCGTCATGGGATTATTCATCGGAGGCATCATTCTTTTTCCCTGCCTTTCCGCCAGACGTGGGCTTTTTCAGCCGTTCTATCTCGTTTTTCAAATTGTTGATGGTGTCCTTCATGTCCATAAATTCATCCAAGTGGTGCAAAAGCAGGGGCCGGGTTCTCTACCTGCTGTTCTTTTGCCTGCTGTTGACCATGGAACTCAAACACATCAGCCGAACCGCTGTTGGTATTGAATCGTTTCATGTAGATTACATTGTGAGCGAGGTCGGGGAAAAACATGGGAGCACCCATAAAATCCACCGGAACACCCAAACGGCTTCCGTCTCTGGGATGCCACAGGACGGCAGAAAAAAGCGGGCTGTGTGTTTACATTTCCCTGTGGCTGAATGGTCTGTGAGGGTTGCTGAGTAGGTTGCTGGGGCTGATATACTTGTGGCGTCGGAGCAAATGGGGTGACAGGATTGTAGGCCCCATAAGCCGGGTATGTGTAATTAGGAAACGCCATACTGACGCGCCTCCCTCCCCGCCTCCAATGCGGTTACGTAATCCTCTAGGCCCTCGTCATCTCCCTGTGCCATGTACCACATCGCTGTTTCAGCGGCACAATCGCGGGACATGCCAGCAGCTACCATCCTCTCGATTAGAGTCATATCCAACACGTCCTTGTCTATAAAAATAAGGAGTCCGTGA
>CYGL01000513.1_pt1 | contig 14851 bp, 29 predicted proteins | sample 485531 | NCBI WGS metagenome assembly CYGL01 (sample SAMEA3497897, study PRJEB9818) | human gut metagenome | reverse complement strand
CCCCTTCTACAAGGAACCGGAGCATGAGTCGGGGCAGTCTTCCGAAAGCAAGTCATGCTTTTCTGAAGACGCAGACGGGACGTTCCACATCACTCCGGCCTACTCGGTGTCGCTCAAAATCAATGCGGCGACGCGCACCCCGGATCCCATCGAGCAATCTGACAAACCCTCGACATCGACACGCGGATCCACGCTTCTCGCGACGCTCCAATATCTTTGGAACAAGGCGGGGCTGCATCGCTGGCGAGCCGGCTGGGAACGAGATTGGGGCCGAGTGCGATACGAACTGGAATTGACCGCGCAATCTGGGAAGATCGGGAAGCGCTCACTGCCTGACGTTCTGTACATTCCTCCACGATACTCGCCGGCATCGGCCGACCGGAACAAGGAGTTACTGAACGCTCGCCTTGAGCCGCTCTTCACTTCCACGAGAGCCTATCTGGACGCTCAAGCCAGGCTTGCAGCCGGCAAGTCGGCGACGGCCGTCAAGGAAACGCTCTTCATCATTGCTCCGCTCAGATCGGTCAAGCCGGGAAAGTACGGCAGCCATGTACTCCAACTCGGACACATGGGCCAACCGGTGTATTGCAAGGCGCCCCTTTTGGCGCGACTGGAACGAAGGTTCGGCCGGGTGTTGAACACACTATCGAGCGGAGAAGGCCACGTTGTAGGCATTTTCCAAGTCGAAGGCACCACGCACGGTAATCTACAGCTGATAGATGCCGGCCTCTTGCGCGTGTCGACTCGGTTCATCCCTGTGGAGTCCTCTTACGAGGAAAAGGTCGCCGACGCACTTGTAGCCGCCGGCCGCGACTTCACAAAACCCATCCGCTTTGAAATCAGCGACGACACCTTAGCCGGAAAGGTGCTCCCCGACTTCATTTTGTACGACACGTCCGCGCGCCGATGCTACATGGAGATCTTCGGGATGCAAGGGCGCGAAGACTACGATGCGCGCAAAAAAGAGAAACGCCGTTTCTACGAACAGAAGGGTGTAATGCTGTGGGATTGGGATCTTTCCTCGACCGCTGAAATGCCCACACTCCCGACTCGAGTCGAAGGACGCGCAAGCCCCACCTAGGGAAGGAGCGTTGCCGGCCGCCGGGACCGGTGTGGGGTGCCGCAACGTAGCGCCCTACTCGCTCTTGCACTCCCATCGCGCATTCGCTACAGTTGGCTCGGGCCTATCGCCCAGGGCCCTCGCCCCGAGTTGCAGCCGACTCCAGAGACGCGACCAAGTGTCGCGAAAAGCATTTCGATCGACAAGTGATCTCCATCGTGGGGCTTCGCTTCGTAATCGGCTGAAAGCGAAGAACAAGCGGAGATTTCTATGTCGTTCCAATTGCGCCGTCGGGCAGACCTTCGGGCGAGCATGCTCGCCATCAAATCGGCAATCGCCGAGAACATCCCTGTCAAGGAACACCATCTGAATGAAGCGATCGCGTTTGGCTATGGCCTGCCGACGTACGCCTCGCTGGTTGCCTCCCTTGCGTCAGGTCACGCTTATGCGCCAAGCGATTTCCGACACCTCGCGTTCCTTGAGCACTTGGAGGCGTTGTCGGGCGACCGCCCTATGGCTGAGGCCGCCGCCGCAGCCGCTGGCGGTATCACTATCCAAATCGACATCACTAAACGTTCGCCGGCACGCCAACGCTCTGACCACTATCTCGACATCGCATACGACGTTGAACTGGTGGTGAACGGACTGTCACCCGAATCGCTCGAGGCCTCCCCCACCTTTTTGGTCCCGTCGAATTTCGGCGGGCCACACATCCGCCTTGCGTCAGCTTCGACGCACAAGGTAGACGGTGAGTTTGCCGTTACGCGCAACCACAACAAGGGCGACCTGGTGAGCGTGAAACTGATCCGTGGTCAATGGGCGGGCGGTCTGTTCCTGGACATCCGTCCAGATGCTGACGATGCACGCTACCTTCGCTCTGCCAAGGCGGCCCTCGTTCGGGAGATCATTCAGGTGGTGAATCCATGGGTGAACTGTCGAATTTTCCGTCCGGACGCGTACGATTTCGGCGCGTGGCGCGTGGAGATGTCGCTTGGCCAAGCTGGTTTGGCCGCTCTCGGCTCCTCGCGGTTGGTGTTTGACATTCCCCGTCACCAGGAGCGCCTGGTCGTTCCCGACAAGGAATATCTGTTCGACATCAACCCTGCTCAGGCGAAGCATCTCGGACAGTTCCAGGACGGCATTTGGGCCGCTGATGTCTACTCGAACGGCATCTCTGAGGATGCCAATGATGTGAAGATCGACCAGCTTCGCAAGCAGTTTGTGCGCAGCGTGTACCAGAAGCTGGCGCCTGTTTAGGCTTGGCGCCAGCCCCCCGCTCACTGGCCAAACCAGCCGAGCGGGGGACGTTCGATCAGCAGGTACGTTGCGTGCCTACGCCTTTCGATGCATCTTCTGGCGTCTATTGTCGGTCGTACAATGCGCTGAAAGAGCCAACGGAGCGGCAATGAAAACCTCGACGACTTCCATCGGCGCCGCAGTGGCCATAGGGGTTCTTGCCATAACTGCTCATGCCCAGAAGATCCCCCCCGCGGATGTCTATACGCCTCCGGCTGGGTTCATCTCCGGAAGCCGTTTCGAAGCGTTACCCGCCCCGGCTCGGCTGCATTACCTGGCGGGGTTGATGGACGGCTTCCTGTTCGCACCGATGCTTGCAGCTCGAGGCGACCTCGACAACACGCGCACACAGAAACTCAGCCAATGCAACGAGGCCATTGGACTGACAGACGTTCAGCTACTCAAGATCGTCGACGAATACATGGCGAAGCATCCGCAAGAATGGGGGGCGCCGATGCATGACTTAGCCTATTCGGCAATCGGTCAAACTTGTTCAAAGGTCGGGCGCTCTATCTACTAGGCATGAAGGCAGGAAGCTCGTCCGAAGCCTTTCGAAGCTGCGGAGAATCACTTTCGGGGTGCCGATTGACCCGGGCCTTTCGATCGCCCAGCACTACATCAGCCAATAGGGAATATCACAGTGGGAGAAGCAAAAACAGAAAAGGCTGCTGGCCGAAAGCGGCCAAGAATCCAAAGCATCAGCAGTTGCGGGCCCCTGGCAACTAAGCGACTCGAATACACAACTCGAACTCGAGGCCTGGTTCAAACAGCGCGGCATCGACCCTTCAAAGCCGGGATTGCATGACACGCCGGCGTTTCTCGTCGCAGAAGCACAAACTCCGGCGGCAATGAATCACGTTGCTCGGCTTGTCGAAGCCAGAAGCTACTCTCCAGACGAGCTAAAGCACGCTGAGCACAGGATCCTGGTTGCTGCGAACGCCATAGCAAATCGCGTCGCTCGAGACGGTCGCCCTGGATTGTGCGTTACCGCGTCGAGCGTTCTCTCGAGGATTTTGGACGAGCTTCACGTCTGGAACTACACGGCGAAGAGCAATCTGACCATTCACTTCCCACACTCGGTATCGGCCAAGCCCCGCTACTTTTTTTCCTACGATCAAGGGAGCTTCATCGCACCTCACGCAGTCGTGGTCGCCCCCCCATTCGCGGTGGTAGACGTCACCGTGAAGTACCAGGCATACGACAAGCCTGCGATGTCGGCATATCTACCAGAGGTGGCCGCTACGAAGGATTTTCGCCCATACAAAGTCAACCCCGATGAGCTAGCGTCGCCCGAGACACGCGCTCACCTAAGCCAACTAGGCATGACTGTTGAAGCGTTTATGGCGCGCATGAAGTCCTCCACAGTGGAGCTCATGAAACAGTTGCCACCGCGCGAAATCAAACTGGCCGGCGGGCGCCTGGGTTACGCGGTGATGGGCGTGGCGGGCTACCAGGAACAACTCCGTGATCTTTCCTCCAACGCCATGATCGATGGCATGCTCCCGATGGAAATTTTCGAGAAGGACGTGCTGCCAAAGATCTGAATTCACGCAGCATGATGGCGCCCCACCGTCGCTACCAGGCTGCAAGTCAGAAACCTATTGCTTGGCAAGCCATTCCGAGTATCGCAATTCGAGCTCATGTTTCACACCGGCGACCTGCTGCTGCACGGGTCGAGCGTCAGTACGAGCCTCTGCCACGCGCCGCGCTGAATTGATCACCTGCCATGCCGGGTAGTCATGGAAAGGGTTCAGGCCCATCAAATTGCCGTCGAGGCCATTCGGAAGCGGCGGCAGTATCTTCAGGCGGCAATAGAGAGCGCTCGCACGCTGCAGATCCCAATCAGATTTGTAGAGCAGCAACGCACTGAGCGCCAACAGTGCGGGTCCCATCGGCCCCCAGTCGGTAGGATGCTTGTGAACTATCGCCGGCGGTTTCGTTCCTGGACCGAAGAGATGGGTGGCAGCGAAGCTGGAAAGCTTACAGGCAGCCTCATACTTGTCCTGCAGACACGACGGGTCTAACACGACCTCGCCGGCATACTGAACCAACAGTCGCAGAGGACGCTCGATCGACTGGCGCCTAAAGGCCCACGGCACGCCTACGCTGAATAGATGCTCGTTGCGACGTGCCCATTCGGCTTTGGCTGCAGCATCCCAATCAAAGCCAGGCAACGCGCCATGCTCCGGCGTGAATGGCAAGTTGCCGGGCGTCCATGCGCGCGTTGCCTGCATATCGACGCACCATTCGAGCAGCTCGGTCGTGACGTCGAGCGTTATTGCGTGAGCCTCTTTTTCCCGCAGGAACCATAAGCGCATATCCCGCATGTCGGACTGGCTGAATAGGCCTGCCGTGATCCCGCGGCATACGAGATCACGAATGGCCCTTGTAAGTGCCGTCTTGTCGCTGCCGAAGTCGGTCCGGTACTCTGCGCCTCTGATCTTCTGCTCGTCAAAGTAATCGCATAGCGGACTGTGAGGATTGGCACCGTCTGCCGTACGAAAGCGGAAGTGGCCTTGTGCGATCGCCTTGCCTGTACTTTTCGAGCGCGCACCTCTCACCAGCCTCGCGCCTTGCGCCCCGCAGCAACTGCATTCAATGTCGCTCGCTGCCTTCGCTCGGACGTCTGGCGGCATGTTGACCAGTTCGGGATCGTCCTTGGCTTGATATGCGTTGAGCGCGAGCCATTGCTCTAAATCGAGCTCTCGCCGCGCCTCCCTCGAATACGCGGTGATGGGCATGGGGCCTCTCCTGGTGTCCGCTGTGCAATGAGTGCTTGGTTCGCTTCCCGGCAGGGGATTCCAGCCGAAAAGACAACCCGAATTTTCCCACGACAGCAACGGCTTGAGCCGCCTTGCTTCTCACTTTCTTGTAATTGGCGCCAAGGCCTCAGAATTGAAGCAATTCCCAGCCATCCTCGGCCGCCATGTCATGCCTTGAACTCTTGAACAGCATCGTGTCGATCGGCTCACCGTCTTGACGGCAGCGCTGCAGGAAAACAGTAGCTCCCAAAACGAGCAGGATCTTGCTGATGCGGCCGCAGTTTGGGCCTTGTGTCTCGCGCCAGATTTGCCCACGCACAATCTGCATTCCTGACTCCCCGATTCCTAGGTTGGAGGAAACTCCTGGAGTACGGTCTCCCTGCTTTCGATTCAGGCGCGCGGGTACAGAATCAGAAAGCCAACGAGGGTTGTGGCAACTCCGGCCCCGCCGAAGGAGACGATCTGCTCGAGACCTGCACCGACATACGCCAGCGCCCCTGTGGCGAGCGCCGAAATGATGGCCGAGGGGACGACGAAGACCAAAAACGTCGATTTCCAGAACCTTCGGCGGCTCTCAGCCAACTGCCTCGCTGCCTCTCCGCTGGCCAACATCTGTGCTTGGTGCTCCAGCAGGCTGGCATACAAGCGCTGTGCTTTCCTTGTCTCGAATTTCACTGCTGACGTCATCGCTCTATCCTTACTTCGGATACCGGCCAGTGAAGGCGACCGTCGCAAATCGCTTGGCAAGAGGCCAAGAGGCAACGAAGTAGCCGGCCAGGCCCAGGCATAGGGGAACGGCAGATCCTGTGACTAACGTCCCCAAGCCGCCGGCGGTCGCGACGATCACACCTACCTTGAAGCCGCGTAGGCTTCGCGCGTCAGAAACTCGTTTGATGACTTTCATTGCTGGTCGTTCCTAGAATTGGTGGGGGTGCTGACCAAACATGCACCCGTCACTGTCATGCTGTGTGGCGCCTGATACCAATGACAACGCCGCTGCTGTCTTGATCTTGATCAGCGCTTTTCCGCTCCGTGCGCATCTGCAACGTACTCGCCATTAGCGCGCTTGAGTCGTAGCACTGGAATGCCATTTCGCTCTTGGCGGTCCACGGACCAGATCTCGGATGTCCGAGCCCCATCTGTGCCATAGAGAACAACGGGCACGTCTTGCGTGTTGGGGCCTATGACTACACAGTCCGAGCCCTCCACCGGACGCCCGCCCATGAACCAGAGATGGGTTGAAGGTGGCACAGGAGCGCGAGGGCACAAATCACTCCCCATCACGAGCCTATCGTGCCCGCCCACCTCCACCTGGTATCCGGGCGGGATCACGGTTGTCACGCTGGGGGCCCCCGCTGCTTTGTATGCAGCGGCACCGATGTCTGCAAGAACACCGGCCTTTGCCGCCACCGTGCATATGAATCCCGCAATGGCTACCAGCACACTGGCCACCATAAGATTCCGATTCATGTTGGACATTTCCCCTCCCCCTGAATTTTGCGCGTTACAGATCAGCCGCCTGAAAAATTGGCCGCAAGACCTGCAAGGGCAAGAACCGGACACCGCGTTTTCTTGATTCTGCAGCCGCCATCTCATGTCGCATGATGCTCTTGGGATCAGCGGCCGAGTTCTGCTTGCGTCCTACCCGCAACAAGCCTTCAGCAAACTCCCTTTCGCGTTTGTCCTGATGCTTTGCAAGTGCCCCTGATGATCCTTTGCTGGGCGCGGCGACCTCTAGTTTGTTCATTTCTTGATGTCCATTAGCATCTTGCGGCGCTACGAGCGCTTGCCGGTTTAGCGGTTGCATAAGGGCTCGATGACCGCATGAAGCTTCGCTGCCTCCCGATGGAGGGCGTGCGTTGAATGTCTGTCGTCCGTGCCCAGGTAGACGTCTTGCTCGATGCAGTGATCTCAATCCCAGAAGCTCTGAGTACATCTGTTCCGGGGTCCAGAAGCGCTTCGAGATAACCCAGTACAGCGTCGCAAAACTTCTCTCCTCCACCATTGCTGCGAAGATCGAGGCGATGCTCATCCAAGCCAATGTAGAAGCGCTCCGCGGCCATCTTGTCGCCGCCAAGCGTCGCGCAGCAAAGTGCTGCCAATTCCTCGCGCGGAAATTCTTTCAGGAGAAGGGAAGCTAGAACAGGGGAAAGAGGCAGCTGTACATCGATCATGGACTGCTCTTTTCCAGTCTCAGTGGCAACGTACATCATTCAAACGGCCGTGCCGGCTTCCGCTTGACCAAAGAAACAAGTGTGCCAGCGGGCTGACTGGAAATCCGAGTGTCCGCAAGTTTCATGGTCCAGGCATCGTAAGCTCCGTGCACCGTTCCACCCGCGTCGACCCATCCACCTGTCGGCCCCATCAATTTCACGTACTCAGGTGCCTTGCTGACCGAGACTGCCCGGTCACTGACAAGCAGAACGTCCCCCAATGCCTCAGCGGCAAACGGTGAGTCTGTGAATCTTGACGCTGTGAACATGGCCTGTGTACGACTACCGGTATAGCTTGTCGGCACATTGAACTCAGCAACCGCGCGCGCGTCATCGAAATCGCAGGCTGTGGCAAGTTCAGACGAAATCGCCCAGCCTGGTGCCTTACATGGGTCTCGTCTTGCGTCTGCTGGTGCAAGTCCCAGCGCGATCAACAAAGTCAGAATTGCAGTCATGATTTTCCTTGGCGTTGAGCTTTTACCTTTCACTTCAGCGGTCTGAGCCAACGCGCTCACTTGATGACGTCGTCGTCACCGAAAAACCGCAGCGGGATCCACTTCCCAATAAGGCTTCTGCGCATCGACCAAGTGGGTTCCTTCCCTGTCTGCTGCCGAACGTGATCTCCATATGACAGCCAAGCGGTTCCCCCGGTCCAAAAACCGAGCAGAAGAAGCAAGAAAGGCAGAACCGGCAAAGTGGCAAGGACCATTGCGCAAATGATCGATGTCGCACTCGCGAACGCAAAAACTGCCGCGGCCTGAGCGCGCGCTCCTGACAGGTCATGGTACGTTTGAACGCTCTTAGTCGCAGGCGCGACAGCCGCCAAATATTTACCACCTGAGTCATCAAAGACTCCGGCAGAGATCTGCAAATCAGCGCGCACCTTTTCCGGCCCGAAAGTCTTTGCGAGCCCGACAACACCGCCCTCTTCCCTCATCAAAACTACGAATCCAGCATCGATCCGTGCGGCATGCCAGTGCTCTGTTAGAAGATCGCCTCGCGCCCAACCTGGAGAATGTAAAACGCCTCCTGCCTGCATCTCCGCTTCAAGTGCGGCCCAATCCGGAAGCCCAAATCGGCGCGCCATTCGATCGCGCTCGCTCCACCATGGCCTCGAGCTGAAATCTTTGTCGTTCATGTTTCTTCCTGTCGCAGATTTCCACTGCGGTTGCGACGGGTGAACGTCACATGCATATCAGACGTCTACCTGTCCTAAGCGGCACCGCGGAGATCCCGTTGCGCATTCGATTGGCTCTGAGGTTCTAGGAAAGCTCAGTCGCCGAGGCATGTTGAAGTTTCTTAAAGCGCCGGCAATCGTTATGTGCAGTTCTCTTTGCTATTCTTCCTGACGGCGCCTGGCGCGGTGAATCAGCGCCTCTGCGACACGCGCCCTTTCAATAGCATCCTTCGCTGCCGAGCCGGCGGTTCTGCTGGCTACCGAAAACATGATGAGCGGTAGCTTGTCGTCATCCAAATATGGCTTCAAAGCGGCGAGCTTGCCTCTGAGGCGGTCGAATTCGGTCATTCAAGTTTTCCTTCCCGGGCGGATACACCGTGATATCCCTTTGACGCCCACAACACATTCCTCTTACGGATTATGGCGGGTCAGCACCACATGCTGATCGGGCTGCTCCCCGGCTTTTGCGAGCACAGCACAGACATCGTATCGCCCTTGGTTCGTCGGGAAACTCAGCGGAAGGCTTGTTGCCCCGCCCTTGTAGTAGACCTTCGTTCCAGCGTCCGGACGCTCGTCGTTACCGACACGCACACCAGGCGGAAGATCTATCTGCACAGTCTTTCCGGGGACCACACGTACCACTGCGACGGAGCCTTGGGCGATGCGATCAACGCAGCGAGTTTCACCAGCATGGCAGACCACACTGAACGTTGCGCAGGCGAGAAGAACAGGCACTTTTCCCTTCATGGCGTCCCGCATCATTTGAGAGTCAACCTGCAGAACTCTTCGATCAGCACCATCACTAGCAAGCACATGGCAATACCAATCGGCAAGCACAGGAGCACCACGGATTTGCTTGACAAGCCCCACCCAAAAAGATGGGCCAGGGTAAAACCAGACGCGCTTACGAGGATGCAAACGATGGCAACCAACAATGGCTCGCGCTGAAGCAGGAACAATTTCATCTTCTCAGTCATTTTCTTCGTAAATTCGGTCGATGGTTCTACGCGCCATTCCTACGGGCCGATCTGAATCGCCAAGCCGATTCCTTCAACGGGGATCGTCGTGGAGCCTATCGAAGTCAGGCTCGCCAGAAGGCCAGAAGCCGTGATGGGGCGCGATTATCTCTAGCTTGCGAACGGGTTCATTGAGCGAACCACAGCCCCCACAACCTCGGCGCGAAACATGGTGTACTCAGCAGGCCACTTTCGAAAGCAGCGCGCTGCGAAATCATCATCACGCTTGGTATTCGGCTTCCCACGCTTGCTGTTTTCCAAGATCGGCCGCAAGCGAGCCTTGGTCGTTTCGTCCATCCTTTTTCCTATACGGTGTGGAACGCGCCTGGCTTCAAAATCAAGTTCATGAAATGGTGCGTCGACAGTTCAACGCGGCGCTTCTTGGGCCGCTTCACGATCTCGAAGATACCCTCTTTGCTTTCAATTACTAGCCCGCAATCGAGGGGCACTTCAGCGGCGTCGATGATTCCAGCTGGAGCGGCGTAGTACATCACCTCAGAGATCGCGGCATAGCCACCGCGTTTCTCTGGCTTCGCCCGGTCGGCTAAAAAATCGGACCGGCTGAACTTGATCTCATGCACACACGGATTGATGCGTTTGGCATCGTAGGTCTTCGCCATGGAAAACACGTCGGGCCGGATCGCCTGGCGTGTTCCTGAGGGAAGTTCGACGAGGAGCTCAATGTTCTCCCACGTTACGCGACTCTGGTCCCTCAGCCAGGCAGCCAATGGGCCCGAAAGCTCATGATGAGGCTTCCGCCGCATGATCTCGCGCTGCTTTTCCTCGTGCAACTCCAGCTCTCCCGCATGCGTGATCACGAATTGAGCCCCGCCGAATTGGCGATCAATGCGAGCGATGTAGCCAGCAGCGACAAGGTCCAAGTCAATATTGTCGGCGAGGCTTGCTGTTCCGTGATGGCCGCACCTGAAGTACGCCCTCAATCGACTGTAGTGCTGTCGTGTCATCTTCCCCGAGATCCATGGAGTCTTTTTGCTAGCTGTGAACCGCTGTCTTGCGCTTGAGCACCACACCCGTAACGATGCAAACGAGTACCGGCAACGCCAGGACCGCGTTCATAGCCCATGATCCGCCGCTGACGGAATGCAAAAATCCGAAAAACTGGTTGATGTTCATCCCCAAAATGATCCCGAGGGAGAGGCACAGTGCATTACTGTTCATTGGATATCCTTCAGTTAGTGACTTGACGCTTTCTCCGCATCCACGCGGCTGGGGACCGAATCCTCTTCGCCCGTTCCAACCTGTGCTGGACGCTAGCAGTCTCAACGGTCCCCAGGCTCCTGGATGCAAATCCCTTTTAGCTGCACGGCGTGCGTTGTTCCGACCGGCTAAGGTTTGGGAAACTCAGCCAACTCTCCGCGGCGCCAACGGTCTACGTTGCCACTCCAACCCTTTTCGCAGGCGTCGCACGTACACGTTCCGTCGCCATGGTCGTAGTAGTGCGTCTCTTCGAGGGTTAGCGCGGAACCACACGTCCGGCAATGCGTTGGGCAATCAATTTGTTCAGCCGGCATGACTTTTACTCTTGTCACAAGCCCGCGTAGTCGCTCTTCTCTTGCCAGCCGAGCACCGCAGACATCAGTTCGATAAATTCGTCACACGGTAGCGCCTCAATCCAAGCGCCGTACTCGTCTTCAGACATGGAGCGGAATTCGCCACCCAAATCTTTGAGCTTCTCCAAGACGCGATAGCGCGGTCCTCGCTCAAGTAAAGGGGGTGGCAAGGCTGCTGCCACTGCTGCGTCATCCCTTCGATACGGTTGATGTCGCAACCGAAACCCTGTTATGCCGTTCATGACGTTGCTCTATTCCTGGTTACCGGCTAAACGCTTGCCGCTCGTAGTCCCAAGTCGCACCAGGCGGGATGCAGACGTACCAGTCGCTCCTGGACGAGTGAGCACCAATGACGCGTACCTTCTTCTCCGCTTCCAGTTGCTTGGCGGCATTCAACCAACGCTGACCAGATACCGGGGTCACATGGCCGAACGCTGGTTCGGCGCGCTCGATGGCGGCTTGGATTTCGGTACGATGTTCAGCGATGGTCTGTTTGCTCATCGACCGCTTCCCGAATCAGAACCACTGCGCAAACTTACCGACTGCGAAGACAGTGCTTAGTACTGCGAGCGGGAAGCAAATCTTCTTGTTCAGCATCCAACCCGGAAGGTTTTTGCGGTGTTCCAACGGCAACCCTTGCGCGCCCAATCCGAAGTAAACAAACAAGCCGGTGGCAAAGACCCAGCCGACAACGTCGTACAGAGGGCCAAAAATCTGACTTCCAATGGTCTGCGTCACTGTGAATTCTGCGTCTAGAAAGATGATGGAGCCGCTCCAACGCGGCGTAGTATGTTGTTGGCTTCGTCCAAGCCAAACATTTCACGAGGAGGATGCGGCTCGCCGCGCAAGATTGCGACAGATACGGCTGTGTTGTAAGCAGCAAGACGTTCGCGCAACAATGCTTGAAGCCCAGCGACGAGCAATGCCCGGTCCGCTTCTCCAATCACAGCCCTCAAATCGAGTTCTTTAAGCATTCGATCCTCCAACCCCCGCGGGGCGCCGGTTATGTCCGATGTCACAGCGCTCTCTCGACGACGGACTTGCTCTGCCAGAGCGCGCTCTGAAGCCGATTGGGCCCACTGCGGGTGCGTACGGTGCATATACGTATTTCGTTGGCCCTCCGATCAAAATGCCCACCGACCGGCAAGCCGTTCGATCTCGGAGCGCGCATCGGCAGACAAATCCATCAGATTCGGGACATCATCGATCATTGCGGCTACCGAGTTGGCAAAATCGCGCCCCTTGGGCTTGGCCGCAGCAATAGCAGCAGCCTTGCAGGTGGCCGGCGCATTTGCCCGCGGAGCCAGAGTGAAATGTCGCTCCATGTATTGCAGAAACGTCTCTCGCGATTCAATGCATGGGCGGTAATTCTCGGCGACAAACTTGCCAACGTCACTACTGCGCGATATGCGTTCCCAGGACATCGCCTCGCCTTTTCGAACCGCATCTGCAACTGCTTCGGTGTCCATACCCATCCCCACCTGTATTGCAAAAAGGCAGGCGAAGATCGAAAGCGACAAAGCCATCTTCAATGCAGGTGCGACTGTCTTGCCCTTAATCATGCGCGCGCCGATCGCACACACCGTGTGGCTGACAAGCCCTGCAGTGAATGCTGCCCACCACGGTTGCAATAGGACTGCCGCTAGGAATGCGGGCACGGGATATCTCTCAGCACGCGCCCCACCGATTTGTAGGCGATCGCAAACAACAAGGTGGACCCGATGGCGGCGAACGCCATGATTTCCCAGACGGAGTAGTAGCCAACTTCAGTCACTTAATATTTCTATCCTGTTTCTGACCTAGTCGCAGTTGGGTCCAAGGACCATGAGCAGCGCCCCTGAAGCGGTACTTGCCCCAATACCAAGGGCATCCAGTACCCGTTTTGTCGCTGCCAGCGGGTACACGCCTTGCTGAAGGAAGCGCAACTCGCCGGACTCCAAACCGTTAGCTGCCAAATAGCTCACATACTCTGCTTTCGCTGAGTCGCTCACCCCGTAGTCCAGGCCCTGGCGGTCCGAACACCAAGACTCATCTACGATGTCGCGGAGTAAGTCCTGACAGGCTGGAGTGCCACCAACGGGAAGAACCCATCCTTCTAAATAGCTGCAAGACATTCCACCGCATGGATGGCTTCGCAGCTCGGCCCATTCAGGTTCCTTTGGCGGGTCGGCCGCCGTTGGAAGGAACCAAACCAAATCCCACCATCGTTTGGTTTGATCGACCATCTCATAAACCGAACGCACATTTTTCCCCGGTCTTACTCGTCGTTACGAATCGCGGTTCCACTGGCAGACTCCAAGTATCGCGCTTCGTTGTGTCTACCGGGCTCCATGTTCGCCAGATCATCTGGCGTTGCGAAAGGAGGCTCGATCGGGCCAACAAAGAACTCACCCTGATACCAATATCTTTGAATCGCAGGGCCTTCGTTAATGACCCGCTCACCACCTCGAGTTCCGACTTGCACTAGCCTAGGCACCGCTTCGCCGCGCTTGTAGTACCAGTAGGCACCGTCAACGGCCGGAATACCTTCGATCCGTGGAACACGGTCATTGCCCATCTCGATCATGGATTTGTTCCTATTTGCCCGCCGGATCGATGTTCCGCTCCTTCCGCTCCTGCCGCACAAACGGCGCGGCCGTAGCGGCGACGAACAGGCTGAACTGATCTTCCTCTGACATCACTTCACCGTGAAAAATCTCTTCACACAGGTCCAGCAGGTCGGAGACAAGTCCGTATTCGCAACCGGCATCCGTGAAGGTCTTCACCATCGCGGCAACTTCACTGGTTACACGTAGTTGCGACTTTGGTACCGGTGCCGACTGGTACGATTCATTCACGCCACGCTGGACATCGACTAGGAATGCTGCGCCTGCCTCATCGAGGCCGCTATTCGGTACGGCTAGCTCCATCAACACGCGCAGCGTACTTTCGAACCAGGCCTTCCCTTGCCAAGGGCCATCGTGTTTCGCAGCCATGTAGTCGATCGCGCGAGAAACGATTGTCCAATCACCGCGACGATCGACCGCCATCACAGCATGTTCTTCTGCAATCGATTCAAGGTCGGCTGCCAGGCTGTCTACGACGTCATTCGAAGCAGCGCCCTGCCGCCATAGCACCACGCGAAGGAAACGAACACAGGCGTAATACAACCCACGCCCCCATGGACGACGTTCTGAATCAGATGCAGCGGTGTTTTGGTCAGTCATTTTTCACACTGGATCGTTGAGTTTCCCGCGTCGGAAGATCAGGCAACGTCAAACTTCCTTGGCTTCGGTCTTGTCGACCCGCCAATAGACGAAAGTTCCGATTGCAGCGAGCGCTGCTGCCTTTGCTACGGCGAGCAACGGTTGATTCGCCGCCTCTTCTGGCCACAGCAAACCGATGCCCAAAGCTGCTGCCACTTGGAGCAAGAGGAACGTCAAGGCATAGTGAAGCCAGTCATTCATTACGCTCTTTCCGACCTATTCAGATGGCTACCCACGTCTCGTCGCATTCGGCGCGCGGCACCACGGCGCGGCGATGTTGCGTGGAACACCAAAGGCACGACCGCGTTTCGCCTCTGATCGCATAGCGCTCGCCGCCAACAAAATGCTCCTGATGTTCAGGGTCGATCGCGCAACGCCCCACTTCCAGGTAGCGCTCCCAAAATCCGGCGACCAGCTTAAGTGAACCCATCGCTCCCGAGTAGCACATGCGACCGGCCCTGGCTCCAAGGCACAGAGCAGAGAACAGGCGAATACCTGAGAAATCCGAATC
>CYGL01000512.1_pt1 | contig 14854 bp, 20 predicted proteins | sample 485531 | NCBI WGS metagenome assembly CYGL01 (sample SAMEA3497897, study PRJEB9818) | human gut metagenome | reverse complement strand
TTGATGGTCATTTTCATGTACGGGTACGGAAAGCCGAAGAAGGGGCAGTTCAAGCGGCCTGTTTACGCGGGTGCAGTTCAGGTGAAGGACGGCGTAGAGCTTGACCTTGCATTGTACACGCTTTATTCCTGCATGAAGGTTAAGGGGCAGTCTCCCACGATGACCTACACGAAGAACGGTATTCGATTCACATACACGGTAGAGAGGTGGACAGCATGAAGAAAGCGAAGACAGATACCGGGCTTATCAAGAAAGCCCCTGACGCAAGGGCGCGGACGTCCAAAAAGACAGGGGAAAAGGCCCCGGAGTGCGAAGAAGACGAAAGCAAGGAATGCGAAGACGACAGAAGCAAGGGACGCCAAAACCACAGAAGCGAAGAAACCACGGAAACAGGGCGGCAAGGGTCGCCCTTTCCGTTCTCATGACTGGGGAACATACGCACCCGGCAATAAAGCCCCCCGTATGTACTCCGAAGATGAGCTGAGGGCCATTGTGAAGAGAGCCGCCAAAGCGGCAAATACTCGCATTCGCACCCTTGAGAAAAAGAGCCTGTCTGACAAGTCTCCCGCCTATAAGTGGCTTCAAAAGCGGACAGAGCAGGAGAAACCCCGCTTCAAGGAAGGTGTAACCAAGATGACCCGGGCAGAGCTTGAGAAACAGTTCATCAGTCTCCGGGAGTTCATGATAAAGAAGACGTCCACCGTGACAGGGTATCGTGAATCGGTCGAGAAGAAGGTGGAAACGCGCACGGGGAGATGGGGCTTCACCGGTACGCCCCGAAGAGCTGGGTGATTTGTTCGACCGGTTCATGACTGAGAAGAACGAACAGTTGTACGGCTCTGAGGTCATATACCAAGCAAATCACCAGTAACCAGATAGATAACTTGCAACAGATTGCGCAAGAGTTTCAGGGTAAAGTAGAAAAAAGATAAAAATGACAAGGTGCAATCATTCTTCAAATGACTGAGGAACAGGCGGGGAAGATAATGCGATTCAGTCAAGATATTATGGCGTGTGAGACAGGCGGGGGAGTTCGATGAGTTACATGGACTTCATGCCGCGCACTGCTTTCCAGAGGGGAAAGCATGTCGAGTATATTGATACTACTTGCACCTTTGATATTGAGACGACGAACGGCGACGCAGACGGGTTTGCATACAGCTTTCAGATGTGCGTGGGTGGCGTGGTCGTAGTTCCCCGCTACTTTGAAGACTGGGCAGAAATCGTGGAAACGCTCTGTGATAAGTGGCGTATTACGGACAAAAGAAAACTGGTCGTGTACGTCCACAATCTGGGCTATGAGTTCACATATTTAATTCAGCTTTTAACGCTTCGCTGGGGGGGACTGCAAGGCGCTTTATACCAAGAGCAGAAAGCCCCTCACCCTTGAGTTTTCAAACGGCATTGAGTTTCGGGATTCACTCAAGCTGTTTCAAAAGTCTCTTGCAAAAGCAACAAAAGGATGCAAGCACGAAAAGTTAAAGGGTGACTTGGATTATACCGTATATCGCACTCCCGACACTCCCCTTGATGATAAAGAAGTTTGTCCTATTGCGTTAACGATGTCTTGGGACTGTATGAAGCAATAGAGCGGATGAAGAAGGAACATGGATTCAATGAAGCAACAATACCGCTCACAAACACCGGCCTTGTCAAGCAGGAAGTCAACAAGAATCTGAACAGAGATAAAGGGTTTGCCAAAATCAAGGACGCCTTGACGCTTTCCAAGACTCAGACCTATATAGCATATAAGGCAATGGCAGGCGGCGACACACACGGGGGCAAGGTGGAGAGCTGGGGTACACGTTCATCAACTGCAATTCCTACGACTTCAAGAGCGCGCACCCGTCCCAACAGTTATTATGGAAGTTCCCACAGGTAAGCCGTTTGACCTTCCAGAGGATACCCCCGAAGAGGACATGAATGCCCTGATTGACGCGGGTATGGGCTGGGTAGGTAAAATTGCGGTGACGGGCCTCAGTATCAAGGACGACTGCCCAGACCCTTGCATAAGTCGGAGTAAGTGCATTAACAGTGAGGTCATCGGAGAAGAAGACAACGGGCGAGTTCTGGACGCAGAAGGAACGCTCCTGCTGTACTGTGATTCAAACGACTGGCAGAGAATCCGGGAAGGATACAACTATTCTGAAATGGTCGCGGCTGAGTCGTTTGCTTTTCGTCTGGCTTATCTGCCTGAGTCTTTCCGGCACACGATTCTTGAGAAGTTCCGTATCAAAGAGACAATGAAGGGTAGCCCCGGGATACGCCTTTAGTAAAATCTGCGTGAATACCATATACGGTGCAACGGCACAGAAGCAAATCCGGGATGAGTACACGGCAGACATCGGGGATACAATCGAGTTCGAGAAACTGAGCTGGGAAAAGAACTTGGATGACATGACCGATGACGAAGTGACCAAAGCCCAGACGAAGAAGAACACCTTCCCCTTCCTCTGGGGTCTGTGGACTGCCAGCTTGACCCCGGCTCCGGCTGTGGCGGCTGTTAAAGATTGTGGGCTGGGACAGGGTCATTTACTGGGATACTGATTCCTGCAAATTTGAGGGCAAGAAAGTCCCGGCAGTTGATGAGTACAATGAAGAAATCAAACGTCAGTGCATCGCCCGAAAGTGCGTTGTGCAGAAAGACAACGGCAAGTGCGTTTATATCGGGGGTAGCCGAAGACGAACACCCACAGGCCGATTATGGCTATCAGGAGTTTCGTTTTCTTCATGCAAAGTGTTACGCCGCGCGTAACTGTGACGGCGTTCTCGAAAGCACGATTGCGGGCGTTGGCAAAAATGAGGGCCGTCGCCGCCCTCAAAGATGACATTGAAAATTTGAACGACTTCCTTATTATTGAAGACGCGGGCGGGGCAGATGCTCACTTACCACGACGCACCGCCCCCGCCCTGCGTACCGACTTCATGAAGCCGACTATGTCGGCGTCTTTGGATTGTCATGACGTCCCCGCCGGTATGAAGTGGGTGGAGTGAATACAGAGAACATCGACATAGAAAGGTTAGGGTAATATGTGGCATTTTATCACTTCTCATTTGACAGACATTTTCTTGGTTCTGAGCACTTATTTTGCGTGGGGCGGCTATCATTGTGTTAGAGGTGGCTTTAGGGTCGGTGATTGCAAAGGACGTTCTTTTCCCGTCTGCTGTATACTTTCTTCGTCTTGGCTGTTGACTCCTTTTCTTTTGGCAATTCTGACACTCAAATAAGAAAACGCCCCCACCGAAGGTGGGGGCTTTTTTGTTATTGTTCAATGTGGAACACTCAGACGGTCGGTTCGTCGGCGGGGACGTCACCGGCGGTCGAATACTTGTCGGCGTTGTTCCGGTACACAACAACATAGAAAGGAGAATCGGGAGTAAATTCAGAGCCAAAGCCGGGCTAAGAACGCCGAATGCATTGTTGATATTGCCGGTCGTTATCCAAGTCGCCACGGGAACTTCTGTGCCGTCGGCCTTGTTACAGATGAAGTTTGCCCTAGCGTGGAGTCAACATGGACGCTGGGGTCTGTCTTTGTAAGAAAAGACAGGATAGGGGAAAAGGCCGTAAAAGGCTCCATGTGTTCGGTGTAGTCAGCCGTGTGAGTAGGAACGCCCAGAGCAATGGAAGAAACCGTATTGTTATAGTACGCCGGTTTTAAGGGGAATACGGGTGGCGTCCTGCTTATCAACATACACCTTGGTAGCGGTAGCCGTCGAGACTGGGGAATGTCGGTCTTGTTGGCCTTGGTCAGTCTGGCAAGCTGGCAATGTCTCCGGCATGCTCAGTCAGCTCACCTTTCCATAGAAGAGACGGCATTTGCGTGATAGTCTGGTTAGGGTGCGCGGTCTTCCGAAGCACCGACAATATCGTCCTGCCGCTTCTGGTCGGCGGCAAACTCCGTGTTTGGTCACATGGTCAGCGCTTGCAGTTTTGAGGGCCGCAATTTCGCCGTCCTGTGCCGTGTCTTTGGCGTCGATACGCGCAATGGTTTTCGCGTATTCCTTCGGGTCGATGAGTTCAAGGTGCTCCACCTTGTCATCGACAGCGGCAATGGCCGCGTCAAGGGCGGCGTCCTTCGCTTTGAGGTCTGCGATAGACTGGGTGTGGCTGGCGGTCGTAGTCTCAAGGGCAGAGATACGGCGCTCATGGTCGGACAGCTCATCAGAGTGGCGGGCCAGCTCCTGCGCGTTGGCGGCGATGAGTTCCCCGTTTGCCAGCTCTGCCGCCTTGGCGCGGGTCGTCTCAGCCGTCAGGGCGGCGTTGGTGGCGTCGGTCTTGGTATCGAGTGCATCCAGACGCCCTTCGGCGGCAGTGGTGCGATTCTCGAGAGCGTCAAGCCGCCCGTCCTGCTGTACGTCCTTCTGCTGGATGTGGGCGATAGCGTCCGCGTTCTGGGCGATTTTGGCCTCATCTTCGGTGAGGTCTGCCCGGAGTCCGTCGGTGACAGAGGTGAGCCGTTCGATAGCCGTATGGTTATCGGTGACTTCCTTATGCAGAACAGAAAGCTGTGCGGCGTGGTCTTTGAGCTGTTCCGCGTGCTTCGCCAGCTCCTTGGAGTTGACGGCGATGTTGGCGGCGTTGTCCTGAATGTTCGTGGTGTTCCGGGCAATGTCCTGTGTGTTCTGGGTCAGGGTTGCGGCCTGTGCATCGTTGACAGTCTCGATTGCAGAAAGCCGGGCATCCTGCTCCCGGTCTTTCGCCTGAATGGCAGAAATATCTGTGTCGTTGGAAGAAATCTGCCGCTGAAGGTCGGCGTCCTTCGCTTCGAGTGCGGCAATGTCTTTGACGGTCTGGGCCTGCCCGGCCTGAAGGTCAGAGATAGCCGCGTCGGCGTTGTCCACGCGCTCTGCGAGAGCGTCCACCCGGGCGACAGTGGACGCCACAGAGTTCTTCATTTCTGCGTTGTCCTTCTCATACTGGGTGATTTTCTCCCGGAACTCCTTGTTATCAGATGCAAACCCCGTGACCTGCTCAGAGAGGTCTTTCACCTGATTTTTGTACTCTTCGACCTGTGCATTATATGCACCGGTCAACGCCCAGTAACGCGTATTCTTAATGTCAATGCCGGGCGGCACGGGACACTTCGAAGTGTAGGACTCGCCCTTATAGGTTACGATAGTCAGGGACTCGTATCCCCGTTCGGTGTCCCACTCGATGGGGTCAGCGAACTTCGGGACGTACCGCGCCCCGACGTATATCGACGGCCCACAGCCCGGGGGCGGGGGCGGCGTCGGACGCGGCGGGCGGCGGGGGGCAACAGGGGTCAGGATGACAGGGGTGGCACTCACCACCGGGCGCGTAGGGCGCGGGGTCGATGGGAAACGGACGGCAAATTCTTATCATGTGCCATATTGATAAAGCTCCTTCCTTAGTAATACTTGATGATGAGGTGGCCGTACTCCGGTTCGGTGACGTCCGCGCCGGTATCGAAGGTAAGCCACTTCCAGTTAGCAGGGACATAAGCGCAGAAGCGCCCGGAATCGGTCAGCCCAAACCACACGAAACGAACCATTTCGTTAACCATTGCAGGAAGGTTTTTGTCTGCCCACTCGATGAAACGACCCGTCTTCAAAGTCCCCGACTGTTGAGCCCGGTCGTTTGATGGCAGTGCTGTGCATCGGTCAGGGCTTTCGTGGCCTGATTCAGAGCGGACGATGTTGCCGCTGTTCGAGTCCACGCCCCTTCGAGAGCTGTTCAACGAGCGCCTGCAAGGCACTGAATCTGGCCTACCAGTCCGACCGAAGGTCATACTGAAAAAGGGTCGTCCGGGGGTGGTGGTATGCCGGATACATATTACAGTTCATTATTTCTCCTTTCTTGCCGATGAGGTCTTTCCAAATAGTTGTCGGCGGCAATAGCTTTCTTTGGTGAAGCTGTTGTTCTCCCACCAAGCCCAGATAGCCGCGCCCCACGGGTCATACCGGTGGAGATGAGCTGTTCAAGCTGTGCATCATCCACGGGAATGGGGCTGTGTCCGGTAGCGGAAAGAATCTGGTTCATGAGAGCCAGAATCAGCACGGCAGTACGGGTCAGCGTTGCAACCTTAATTTTATTCACGTTTACACCCCCTTTCTCTGAGAAAAATGGACTTCACTTTCAAGGTCTTCTATTCGGTGATTTGCAACTTTCAGTTGCTCTTCCAGAACGGGGACTCTTGAAATCAGAGTGTTGTGCTCCCTGACTTCTCTTGTCAGTTCGTCCAGCTTGGTATCAGTGACGGCCTGCGATTTGCTGTTAGCAATGAGGACGCCTCGTTAAGGTGATAATTCCTGTTATTACGGCGGCTATCACTTCATTCATATTCTAACACCCCCGTCAATAACAGTCAAGGCAGAAAGTGCGGTGGAAGTCGTCCGCGATTTTCGTATAAATATCGAACAGAACGACGGCCCTTTCTGCTTCAATCATCTGTTGGGTAGTTGTGACGCCGATGTTGCCTGATTTGCTATACTCATGTGTCACGGTGACGGTAGTGTTCTCCTTCCCCGTCTCGAGCGACACAGCATGTTCATTGTGTTTGTTGTCTTTCAAGGACTCATCCCGGGTTCGGTCGTCATACTGGTTTTTCTTGACGCTTCCACCCTTGGTAGTTCCCTTGTCGGCGTGTTGGTCTTTCGAGATGCTTTCAGTACGGGTATCGTCAACCGTCCCGTCAGACGCCGCCGAATGGGTATCACCGTAGGTGTCGGATGTGGACAAATCACGGGTAGTTTCAAAAGCGTGGTTTTCGGTGTTCTGGGTGGTATTTTGGTCAGTCGTCACACCCTGCGTGAAGTCGGTGTTCTGGGTGGTATCTTCGTGTTCTGTCCAGTTGGTTTTCTTGGTTTCGTCCGAATGCCCCCTTTCGTCGGTGACAGTGTGACTGCTGTTGTCTGGCTGGTATGTGGCTTCGTTTTCGGCAGACAATTTGTTTTCGGTATCGCTGACGGTGTTTTTGGTCGTGTCGATTGTGTCCGTCATGGTTTCGTCATGCTTTGTGTTCCGCGTCCCGACAACACCCGTATGAGAAGTGGTATCAACTTGACTATGAAGAGTACCTTTAATATCTTCGATGAAGTCCCGGGTCTTCTCACCCTCTGCCGTCGAAAGGTTGTTGTCGTGATAATGTCCGTCTTCTTTGTTCCACCCGTCATGAACGGTTTTGCTGTGCTGGGTGGCGTCGTCGGTTTTCCAGCCGTCGGCGGCAGTATCTTCATGATACGCGCCATCCTCAGTGTTCCACCCGCCTTTTGTGCTGTTGGCAGAAGCGGTATCTGTTGCCCCGCCGTGGCTGTGGGCGTCGCTCTGGGTGCTGGTATCCCGGTCGGTGGTCGTGGTATCGGTGCTTCGTTCGCTCATCTCAGTGTTCCAGATAGGATTATATGCAAGCTTCGTTGTTGCAAAAAGCTTCTCCCAGATGGGACAATGCTGTTTCGACCAGAAATAAAGCTCATTCTTCATATAAAGGGGGTCGGGGTGATACAGCGGGGCAAGCCCGTGCAGGCGGCGTATTGCCGAAATTGCCTGCATTTTATCCAGCCCCACGGGCAATACCATGTTTGCAAAAAGGTCATGGTCGTACATCAACAGCGCTTCAAGGTTTGCGCCACTGTCCAGTTCATTCACCAGCGTTCCGTAATAAAGAGGCATCTTCTCCACTCCCTTCTGTGGTCAGCTCTGGTTCGTTGATTTTGAAAGTAATGTTCAAGCCGTACATCTTGTTCACTTCATCAAGGGACTTCTCAAGGCAGATTCTCCACACTTCACGGCGGTTGAATGTCTCAGCGTCCGCGCTTTCGCTTTCGTTGACGTTCATCCGCTCTTTTTTGTCGGGCTGAACTTTGATTCCAAGTTCCCGGTAAAAGTCCATGAGAATTGTTCTTCTGAACTCCATGAGTTCAGGAAGAATAAAATTCTTCGACAAGTCACGGTCAATTTGCATGATGGGCAGTTCATAAGCCCCGCCCTCACCCGTCTTGCCGTCAAGGGGGCGTCTGAGGTCGGCATTTACCACAATAGCAGGCTCACCGTTCGCCAGTCGTTGGAACATCAGTTCAAGGCTTCTTTTCTGTTTGTCGTCCTTAGCAAACGCTCCATATGCAAACCGGGAGTTCAAGGCACTCTGCCGAATAGCAACTTCTGCGTGTTGCATCTCAACGGCATACTTGGTGATGATGTCCCAGATACCCCGATAATCGGGGGTGAGCTTGATAACGCCGCATTCAGTACCGATTTCAAGGGGGCGGTTGAACTGGAAGAACTGGGTTGAAATGGTCATTGCGCGGGGGCTGATACTGTAAGCCGTACCCCGAACGGATACCCGGGTTGAACGACCATTCCGTATTTCTTCGTGTTGAACACCACCGCATAGCCCATTCGGAAAAGCTGGTACATAAAGGCGTCATAGTCCCAGCCGATTTGTCCGGGTGCGGGCTTCGGGGCAGGCCGTCGAACTCGATAATAGAACGGCATCTCTGGAAGAAGGAACGCTCCCAGTAATTAAGGGCATCGGTGGAAATGCTATCGATGAATGTTCCACATGGAACACCCCCGTCAAAGAATCCATTATAACACTGATACATTGTCTTCACCTCACTCAATAAATACGCCGCTGTCCATAGCGCGGTTGATATATGCTATTTCGTCCGGCATTGCTCCTTCGGGTTGACAGGAAAAACCCCGGGTTTTGCAGTATCCCGAAACCGGTGTTGCCACCTTCATAACGGGATACCCATACAAGCCCTGATACCCTGCATCGTCGATGGGGGGATAGTACAGAAGCGTCAGCCGCGCTTCGGTGGGTAACAGGGTTTGGGACGCGCCCGCCGTGAAGCCCACGCTCTGGGTAATGGGCGTGATAGTCTGCCGCAATCCTTCGGCGGCTGTCGCCGCTCCCTGCATTGCCGCCTGTACGCCGCTTGCCTTGCCGATGAGTCCCGGGGTGAGAATCGCCGCGCCGACACCCCCGCCGAACTCCATTGCACCGCCCACAATGGTAGATGCACCGCCCATTGCCTTGATGGGGTCAATGTTGCTTGCGCCGATTCCATAGGGGCTTGAGATGTTCGTACTTCCCACGAACGCGGTGTAGTCTCCTGCTGTTACTCTTACAGTAACAGAGCCGTCTATCAAAGTCAAGCACCACTCAATATCAACTGTCACGGCGTTGTTACACTGGTCAACCGGAATGCCTACAACGCCGATATTCGGAACATAAACTTGAATCTGACAATTCATCCTTTTCCAGTCATCGGCGGGCCACGGAATGGGAATGGCTGTTGTTACCTTTCTATTATCTTTCATGGAGACGATACGGCCTGTAACTGCCGTGTCAAAGCCGCCCAGAGTAATGGGGCTTTGACGTCCTGCCCCGTACCTACCGAAGTTTATCGGTAGCCAGTAACATGAACGGATATTCTCGACTGCCGAAGAGCCGAAAACGAACTTATTCATGAACTCAGGAAGGGCAAGCTTCCAGTCAACCATTACTTTAGTTTCTGCTTCCCATAAAGTGGAAAGGGCTGTTAACAGGGTGTTCATGGTCGTTTGGTTTACGGCATAAGTGGCAAGGCCACCTTTGCCCACACAGGACAGCATATAGACGCCCGTGTCGGGGTCTAAATTACCGTCCGTAATATCGACGGCGACGGTCGAAACCGTCGGGCGTCTTGCGACGTTCTGCCGCGCGTCCTGCAAACGGAATTGCGCCCCGCTTGCGTCGCTGTTGAAACCGTATTCAATAAACGTCTTGGTTTTGAGAATCGCTTCACGGTACGTTGCAAGGGGGTCAATGCTCAGACTGATTTGCCAGATGTTCGCCCGAAGGGTGGTAATATCATCAATCCAGTAAAACGATTTGGTTTCTTCACAATGGCAGTAGTTCCATTGCGGCGAAATGTTTATGGAATTGATAGTGCAGTAGATAACAGGGTGTTCCATGCTGGTGGGTTTCTTGAAGTCGCACCGCTCCAAATCCTTCAACACCCCATAGTCAAAAGCCTTGGTAGAATTGAGCCGTTTTTCAACATTTCCAAAATGGAAATGATAACCATGCTCAACACTGGGGGCGGGAACAGCTCCTTCGAATGTGCCTGCCATTCTATCACCTCTTTCTATAAAATAAGCCCCGCCCCATAGGGGGCGGGGCGTTCAGCGTTACGGGCCGGGTGTGACCGGGTCGGCCATATAATACAGGATTGCGTTTTCCGTGGGGTCGAGAGTGTAGTTCATCTTCCAGTGGTGCTCGATGTTCCAGTACTCGCCACGGGTATTAAAGGGAGTCGTCCACACGTTGTCCTTAAAGTAGGTCGTCGCCATAGCCCGCTTGTCGTACAGCAGGCCCACCACATAATCAAGTTTGACGGCCTTGCCCTGTTCGGCTTCGGCGGTCGTTACGTTGAACTGAGCAGGGACAACGTCGATTGCGGAGCGGTCGTTGATGTTCTGCCAGAAGGTGACACCCTCATAGTTGCCGAAGGACAGATAACCCGGGCCGAAGATAGCGGGATATACCCACGCCTTCGCGTCGTTAATGAGGGGCTGGTACAGAAGAAGCTTCTGCTCGCTCTTGGGAGTGTGCCGGAACAGATGCAGGGTGTTCCCCTTGTCATCGGTGCAAAGGGGCGTCAGGTGGAAAAGCTCAGTGGACTCTTCCAGAAGCGCCGTGTCCGTTTCCAGACGGCTCACGAAGAAGGAAAGAAACTCCTGCAAATGAGAAGTCAGAAGCTCATGAGTGGTGTAGGCGGTATTGCGGGCCACGTTGAAAGCCGCGGTAAGATTGACCTTGCTCCCCGGCTTGCCGGTGTTGTAGATTGCGCCCATATAGTTCATGACGCACAGCCGGTTCTCCATCTCCTTCCAGCGGGCCACGTCGTTCTGAATCTCGACGGCCATACCCTGCATAAAAGCGGAGAACTCCGACTCAGACTGAAAAGCCGTGTTGAGCTGGTCAAGGAAACGGGTGTACGTCTGGTTCAGTGTCTTCTGGTCGCCGTACCACATCTCGAGCGGATAACGCTTCTTGATTTTGTACATATCAAGGCTGTTACCGTCCGCCAGAGTATCGGGGTTCTGCTGGGTGTTAACGAAGTCGGTCTGTTCGAACTCGCCCGCGAAGAAGGCAATTTTCCGCATGAACAGCCCCCATTCCTGCCGACTCACTTCGATGGAAGTGAAGCGGCCCGTGTACGCGCGGCTGTCGATGACGGTGCGGGCTACCATGTTGGAAAGGGCCTGCAAAGTCCCTTCTTTGCTCTTCGAAAGACACATCTGGCCGACGTTGATAAAGGAAGAAGTATCCACGGCGGTGATAGCCCGCTGGCCGGTGACGTCCTGCAAGACGGCATTGACAATGGTATACACGTCCTTCGGACGGAACACATCGGCTTTGGCGAGAGTAGGCATATTGTTCTTGGATTTTGCCACGGTTTACACCCCCTTCGAGAAGTCCGGCGCGGCGTCCGGTGTTGCGGGCGTAATAGCCGCCCTGATAATGTCATCGACCGACACGGCGTCGGCAGTATCCCCGCCCAGACTCCCCGCCGTGGGGGTCGCCAGAGTGTCCAGCCGCGCCGTCAGTGCGGCGATACTCTGAGCCATAGCGCCCCAGTCCGGCGCGGACGGGGCGGCAGACGAACTTGCAGAAGCAGTAACATTTGTTGCAACGTCACCGGGCAAGGGGGGCGCACCCGTCAGCGGTGCGGCCTTGGGAGTAGTGGGGGCGGGTGCGGGATTGCTACCCAGAAGGGCGGCAATATCGGCCTTGGAGTAGCCTGCACGGGCCAGCATGAGAACATCATCGAGTTTCATTTAGTAAGCTCCTTTCCAACGGCTCTTGCCGTTTCTGACGTCCACATGAGTGAACGTGTGATAGATTCCGATACCCCCAGACGCTCCCAAGAAGCACTCTGCATACTGGGCTACCTTCTCAGGACTGATACCTTCAATCCAAATATCAGCCGCCTTTCCTTCGCAATGCTGAGACTTCGGAGAAGCGTTTTTGATAGTCCGGTTATACTCCTTGGAACGATACCCGCTATTGATGTGTACCGGCTTGCCGGTCAGGCGTCGGACGTTCTCCAAGAGGTCAACCAAACGGGGGTCGATAATGACACTGTCACTAGGGGGTCTTTCCGGCTGTGAAACTTCCTTCACTTTGAAGTGAGGGGAGACAGACGTGTTTTGCATCTGTCCTATATGAGTACAGAAGCACTTGCTTCACTCCTTTCTATGAAAACGGGGGTGTGCAAGATAAGAATGCAACTCCACGCCTTTCCGGGGCGCTTATCTTTTGGAGTCCCCCGCACCTTTATAATAGCACTTACTCTTCCTTCATGTCAAGATAGTCTCTTATTTTGATAAGGGCCGGAACATCGGCGCACCAGACTTGACCCAAAACAAACATCAAACCGAAGTAAGGATGAGCCAGCCTAAAAGTGTTTCGCCCGGCCTGCGTATCGGGGAATATTTCGTGGGACTGATGTGGAGAACTACACAAGTAATAGTGATTGTCGTCGTATTTGTAACAGTACAGCTCCCCAACTTTTGAACTCAGGTTTCATGCCGCGTAGACTCATCGGATGGACGGCTTCAAGGTTATTGTAACTAAACTTGTTTTCCATTGCCATCTGATAGAACTTTGAATCCTTGTTTTTCATCATGTGTTTCATGAACGCGGTTTGAGCGCGTTTCTCACTGACTCGTTGAGACTTCGGCATACAGAGGAAAACGCCGCTGTCGGTGAGCGTCCATTCTCTGCCCGTCCTTGCCATTTTCGCAATCTCATCAACTACGCCCAGTTCAACCAACACGGGGGACGTAATATCAAAAGCGTTCGCAAGAAGCCACATTCTCAACGGGGGTTTACCTTCAAGTTCTCTGTTGCCGTTGATAGTAACATAAGCATTCAGAAGTGCGTCGCCCTCTGCCTTGCGTTTCACAACGATTTTCTCCGGGATGAACTCATCGTACACAACATCATAAAATGCAGAGCCGTTAAAGCCCCGAATATTCGCAATACTGGGAAGGGTCATTCCGATTCCGTATTTCTTGATACAGTCTTTGGGCTTTCCGTCTTCGTACTCATACCGTCCGATGGTATATGTCACCTTTCCGCTCTTCACAATGTCCACCTCAAACCCTTCATTCTTGAGTGGCAAGAAGGGGTTTAACTGTGGGTCAGATGTGATTGCGTCAAACTCTGTGGTGGTGCGGCGCAGATACAGAAATGGCTTGTCGTTCGTCAGCTCATATAACAGTGTGCCGTAGGTTTTGCCTACCTGACGTTTACCTATTATAATGTTACACCACGCCCCTAACGCAGAAACGGCTGGGATGTTAACCCAGCCGTCTTTTGTATAGAGGTCGAGCGTAACGTCTCTGTTACGCTTTCCCATTGTCACACCTCATGCCGGGTTTTCCAGTCCACCGGGTCGCCTGCCTGCGTCGCGTGGTCGATAACCGCCTGTGCAATGCTGTCCTCATCGGCACTGTCCAGCCACACCCCGACGGCGTCAACCCACTTATCAGACTTATTGCTCTTGTTCTGAGGGGGTGCGACGAACGCGCCGTTCTTGCCGTCAATGACCTTCATGTTATAAAGGGCAAGGCCGGGAAGGTTAAGGGTAAAACGCAATCACCTTGTCACTGAGGAAACGACAACCGCTGACGGTCGCCCCCCTGATGTTCAGCTTGGGTTTCTCGTCATACTCAGGGGCGGCGACGGTCGAACAATTCTTCTTGAAAGTAGCCATAGCATAGTCTCCTTATTAAAGTTTCTGGGCCGCGTGTATCGTGTCCAGCTTGTCGATGATCGGTATACAGCAGTTCGTTTGTCTTGCCCTGTGCGGTGAACATCTTCGTCAGAAGCTCAACGATTTACGGCAAGTTTGTTGTTAATGTCCTGCATGATTCTGTACCCCCTTCAACCGAAAATCCAACGACTGAGGAACTGCTTCCCCACGGGGTCGGCGTTTTGCAGGGTACAGCGCAGAGGGCTTGAGATGGTCGTTGTAGACCGTTGCGATAAGATGGTTCTGAGCTTTCAGCTCCGCTTCCATCTGGGTCATGGTCTTGTTTTCATGACAGCAGGGGTTCCACGCGGGACTGTAAGGAAAGCCGTGTCTTGCGCCCTCTTCAAACGCCGTAATAGGAACAGGGTCAAAGCGGCCCACGCCGGAAACGATGTTCGAAAGGTTTTCGTCCTTGTCATACACCAGCCCATAAATGTTTTGGGCGGCGTCCTCATAGAACAGGACATAGGACACGTTGGCCGGGACGCAACACCCGGCAGTACAGGTATCAGCCATTGTCTACCTCTTCTTTCTGGGGTGCATCCGGGCTGTCATCGTCCGGCTTCTCCCCCGTCTCTTCAAGCTTGCTGTGCAGGTCGTTCCATGCGAAGTCTGCCGGGACGGCTTCACACATCTCAGAAAGAATGTTCGGATAGGTCACATCGAGAGCGTCCATCTCGAAAACTTTCGTTCCGGCCTTGCTGGCTACGACTTTGTAGCCGTCCAGCTTGGCACACTCAGTACAGGTGCGGACATTGTGCGCTTCGATGAAAAGAAGGTCAAAAACCTTCTTGGCTTTAACAGCGGTGAGCAGAACGTACTTGATGGAACATTTCATGAGGTCTTATCTCCTTTGTTTGTAAGTGGTGTAACATTATAATAGGTAAACGTCAGGTAGGCAAAACCTACGGCACACTGTTATATGAGCTGACGAACGACAAGCCATTTCTGTATCTGCGCCGCACCACCACAGAGTTTGACGCAATCACATCTGACCCACAGTTAAACCCCTTCTTGCCACTCAAGAATGAAGGGTTTGAGGTGGACATTGTGAAGAGCGGAAAGGTGACATATACCATCGGAC
>CYGL01000511.1_pt1 | contig 14868 bp, 17 predicted proteins | sample 485531 | NCBI WGS metagenome assembly CYGL01 (sample SAMEA3497897, study PRJEB9818) | human gut metagenome | reverse complement strand
TACCGGAGTAGCAAGTCGGAAGCCGTGGTGAATGGTGTGCCGGTGCGTCGTATCTTCCGTATCACCTGGCTTACCTTGCTGGCAGTTCTGGTCTTGACCTTCCTCTTGGGAGGTTCCGATCCGATGCTCATCAATGGCGAGAACTACGCCGACTGGTGTGGCTGAAACTTTCTGATATGTTTGTCATCACCTCGCTGCTGATGTTGCTGGCAGGCATTGGAGCCGTTTGCTTCGGTGCCACCAGATATATCCGAAAGAAGCAGTAACTGCCTGTAATTATCAATCAAAAAAAATAGTTAGTATCATATCATAAAGCAATGCTGATAAGAAGGAATCGTAACGAAACCCCGGGATTGAATACCACCTCAACAGCCGACATCTCGTTTATGCTGCTGATATTCTTCCTTGTAACCACATCCATGGATGTGGATAAGGGATTGTTGCGCCAGCTGCCTTCGCCTGAACCTCAGAAGAAGGAACAGCAGGAATCGGTGGTGGATAAGAACAGTCTGATGGCGATTCATCTTACGGCTGGAGATACGCTGCTGGTGAACAACCAGCCGATGAAGCTGGAAAATCTGAAGCAGGAAACCGTCCGCTTGGTGCATCGTCTGGGTAAGAAACATCTGATTTCCATCGAGAGCGACCGTGATGCCAACTACAACCTCTATTTCCAGATGCAGAATGAGTTGATGGAAGCCTATGCGCAACTTCGCAATGAGGCAGCCCAGAAGAAATATCATAGAGACTTTGCGCTTTTGAACAATGATCAGAAGGAGCAGGTGCGTAAGCTCTGTCCTCAGCGCATTACGGAGTCGTATGCCAATGCGATGACTCATGAAGACAAGAGTGTAGATGCTGATGCGGAAGAGAAACAGGAAACCCAGTCTGCTCAGGAGAAAGGAGGCGCCAAATGATGAATTTTCGTAAAAAATCGCATTCGGTTCCGGAATTGAATACGTCATCTTTGCCGGATCTGATTTTCTCGGTACTTTTTTCTTTATGATCGTTACCCACATGCGACAGGTTACCTTAAAGGTGGAATGCCGTGTGCCTGATGGAAAGAATCTCACACGCCTGACCAAGAAGTCGGCTGTAAGTCATATTTATATAGGAAAGCCAACCAGGGATCTGCAGGGCAAATACGGCTCAGGTACCCAGATACAGCTGAATGACAAGTTTGCCAGTGCTTCTGATGTGCAGGATTATATCTCTGCCGAGAAGAAGCGGATGTCGCCTGAAGACCAGAAACTGATGACCGTTTCCATCAAGGCAGACCAGGATACCAGGATGGGAGTGATTACCGATGTGAAGCAGGCATTGCGCCAGGCAAAAGCACTGAAAATAAGCTATTCTGCTGTAGAAAATAGGAAATAATATGCTCTAAAAGGAAAAATAATATTAATTTATTATTTTTTTATTAGAAAAGTTGCTTTTTTATTAGAAAAATGCTACCTTTGCAGGCAAATAATAATAAATTATGGCAAAACAAGTATTAGATTCATTAGATAGGCATATTCTGAAGCTGATTTCTCAGGATGCCCGAATCCCATTTCTGGAAGTAGCACGTGCTTGTAATGTAAGCGGTGCTGCCATTCATCAGCGTGTAGCTAAACTCACTAACCTTGGCATTATTAAAGGCTCTCAATTTGTTATCGATCCAGAAAAGATTGGTTACGAAACCTGTGCATATATGGGATTGTTCCTCAAGGAACCTGAGAAGTTTGATCAGGTGGTAGAAGAACTCAAGAAGATTCCTGAGGTAGTAGAGTGTCATTATACTACGGGCGGTTTTGATATGTTCATCAAGATTTATGCAGTCAACAACCACCATCTCCTGGAGATTATCCACGATAAGTTGCAGCCATTGGGGCTTTCTAGAAGCGAGACCATCATCTCCTTCAATGCAGCCATCGACCGTCAGCTTTCTCTGAAGGATATTCAGCAGGTTTCTGATGAGGAAGATGAGACAACAGAAGAATAGGAATTTATTCAACCGTACTGGTCGAATTTATTTTCTGATATAGGTGAGGAATGAGAACGACAGTCCGTTTTCATTCCTCATTTCTTTTTCCGTCACTTCCCAGGCAGAATTGTTGATGGCAGGGAAGAAGGTATCTGCCTGTTCCGGCTTCTTATCTACGAGGGTGAGATAGAGTTTCCGGGCTGCAGGAAGAGCCTGGCGATAGATGCTTTCTCCGCCAATGATGAAGATTTCTTCCGGACTGGCTATTCCTGTATTTTCCTTGGGGGCAGGCAAGGTGTCGCCTTGCGCAGCCCTGAGTGCTTCTTCCAGGCTAGGATATACTTCGGCCCCATCTATCTCTTTCAGACTTTTAGAGACAATGATGTTGCGGCGATGTGGAAGAGCCCCGTTAGGGAGTGAATCAAATGTCTTTCTGCCCATCACGATGGTATGCCCCGTGGTAAGTTCACGGAAGCGAACCATATCTGATGGTAAATGATAGAGCAGTCGGTTCTGGTAGCCGATGGCTCTATTGTCTTTAGAGATGCAAGCGATGATGCTGATCATATTCATTCCTGATGACTGGTTCTTCTTGATGAATTTTTATCTTGTTTCTTGATACTTATTTCTTGCTGATGACACAGGGCTCTTCCGGCACGTGGCTGCTCTTGATTTTCCACTCTTGTGGATAGAGGTTGTTAGCACGGTTGCCGATGTTCTTCTCCCAGCCCAGAGGCATCTGCTGATAGGTAACGAGTACGTAGCCTTTTGGGGTGTCTGCAGGAAGATTCACTGCCTCTTTACGCAGATAGCGGATGGCATCCTCGTAGGAGAGTTCTACCTGCGGGAAGACCTCTGTGTTGAGTTCGGTGGAGAGTGCCAGACTCTGGTCGGGAATGATGTCTTTGCCCTTGCTTGTTCCCAGTTTGATGCCGGCATGTATCACCTTCAGGTTTCTGGCAGCATCCTCGTAGATGTTTTTCCATCGGCTTGGGATGGCATAGAAGTTATCGTCTTCGGCTATCGGTTTATAGTCGGAAGACTTCAGCCAGTCTGTTGGAACCTGCTGACTCTTTCCCTTGTTTCCTCTGTTCTTTCCTTTATCCTTATTCTTGTCTTTCTTCTTCTTTTTATCTTCCTTCTCCATTTCCGGTTCTCCCTCTTTTCTGAGTACTGCGAGGAAGATGCCTTCTCCGCGGGTCTTGCCTGGGAGAAAACGATAGACAGGGATGTCTGTGCCGATAAGATTGCCCGTGATATTCCAAGCTTCATCGATATCGTTGAGTGCAATAGCATCAGCCCCCAGCTCCTCGCAGATCCAGGCGATATTCTCTTCGTCTTCGTGGGCATTGAAGGTGCAGGTAGAGTAGATGAGGAAACCGCCGGGTTTCAGGCAGTTCCAGATATCGCTCACGATTTCGCGCTGCAGGTGCCAGCAGTTATCCACATTCTGCAGGCTCCATTCGCTGATGGCACCATCATCCTTGCGGAACATACCTTCGCCGGAGCAGGGAACATCGGTGAGGATGACATCAAACTGAAGCTTCGACTTCTTATAGTCGCGTGGATAGTTGTTGGTGACGATCATATCGGGATGACCGAACTTCTGGATATTCTCTGCAAGAATCTGCGATCGGGTGCGCATCGGTTCGTTGCTGAAAAGAAGACTACCTTCCGGCAGGGCTGCACGTACGGCGGTAGATTTTCCACCTGGAGCCGCACAGAGATCGAGCATCATCACGGGTTCGTGAACGAGTTGTCGGATCACCAGATCCACGAACATGGAAGAAGCCTCCTGTACGTAATACTTTCCGGCATGGAGCCAGGGATCGAAGGTGAAGTTAGGACGGGTGGAGAGATAGCGACCGGTGGAAGGGCACCATGGAATCGGTTCGCCCGCAGCATCTTCTCCCTCCTTGCATTTGAAAGGATTGAGGCGGATGCTGGTAGGTGCTTCTCCCTCGGTGATGCCCTGTTTCAGTTGTTGGAACAGTTCATCGCCCATCAACTCTTGAGTATATTGGATGAAATCTTCTGGTAATGTCTTCATTTTATGCCTTTATTCTTGATTTTGTTTGCAAAAATAAGAAAAATTTCGTTTCTTTGCAACTAATTTCCCAAGAGATGCGTCTAAGACATAGAAAAAATAATAAATAACAAGGTAAAACTATAAAAATATTGTTAGATATGAAGAAAGCGATATTCACATTGGCGCTCATCTTGAGCATCGGAGCTACCCAGGTATCTCTGGCATCTTCAGCTCCAAAACATCGTTATCATCCAACTACCCAACAGGTGGATAAGCAGGCTGCTGCTGGACAGGCAGCAGCAGCTCAGGATGATGAGGCTATTGCTGCCTATTCTGATACCACCGCAACGGATACTTCCGACTATGCTGATGTAGATGACAATGCCAACCATGCTTATCATTCCAAGTATAGTCTGGGCAACTATGATGATCCTTTCGATTTCATCGGTTCGGTATTTGGTGGCGGAGCGCTGTCGGTTATCATCATCTTCTGTATCATCTTCGGTCTGCTGTTTGTCTTTGCTCCGCTGATCATCGTGTTCCTGGTTATCAGATATCTGATTCGCCGCCACAACGACCGGATGAAGTTGGCGGAGATGGCGATGGAGAAGGGCATCAATGTTCCGGAAAGCGACCGTCCGATTGACAAACAGAGCGATGAATATCTGGTGAAGCGAGGATTGAGAAATGCCTTCCTGGGAGCTGGCTTGTGCGCCATGTTCGCTTGGTGGGAGGCTGACTTCCTGGCTGGTATCGGAGCCTTGGTCTTCTTCTATGGATTGGGACAGACCCTGATAGGTTCGCTTCCAGCCATCAAGGATTGGTGGAGAAACCGCCATGGCGATCAGGGCACAGGTTATAATGGAACTCCGGTGTAAAAATCAAACAACAGTTATTAGTTAATATATATAGTGGAAAAGTTATCCGATATTTCTCTCGTCACGAAGGTGGTGATGCTTCACGACCGCAAGTCGTTCGACTTGCTGGTCAAGAAGTATCAATCACCTGTTCGTGGGTTCTTCCTACGGCAGACGCTGGGGGATGCGCAGCTGAGTGACGACTTGGCGCAGGATACCTTTGTGAAGGCTTATACCCATCTGTCGGGTTTCAAGGGTACAGCCAGCTTCTCCACTTGGCTTTATCGTATCGCCTATAATGTGTGGTATGATTATACCCGCAGTCATAAGGAAACACAGGATATTGATACGCCGGCGGTTACCCGACAGAATGCGCAGGGAGTGAATACCGGACTGAAGATGGATTTGCTCAATGCCCTGCGGATATTGAGCGAGAACGAACGGACATGCATCACGCTGCAGCTGATGGATGGTCTCTCTATAGATAAGATGGCAGAAGTGACGGGAATGGCGCAAGGCACCATCAAGTCGCATCTCTCTCGTGGAAAACAGAAACTTGCAAGTTACTTAAAGCATAATGGTTATGACCGATAAAATGATTGATAATAGAAATGGTATGGAGTTTGAACCGCTGAGCGCCACAGACGATCAGCTCCTTCAGGCTTTCTTTGCCGATAACAGGATGGAGGAGATTCCGGATGATGGATTCTCTGATAGGGTGATGCAGGCATTGCCGGGTCTTGAGCCGGAAAAGACCGTGCTGTCTCTTGAGCAGGAGCAGGCTTGGGCTAAGCTTCGCCGACTGGAACATCTGTGGACGGCAGCCTGTGTGGCTGTCGGCGTAGTTGCTGCTGTGGTTTGCCAGGGATGGGAGCAGATACAGGGCTGGCTCTTCTCCATGAAGATAGATTTCCTGCTTACCGGTTCTCGTGCCCTTACCCATGTGGTTGATGCGATCATGCAGACGCAGAATCTCCTGATGATGCTCGCCGGCATTTTCGTTCTCATCATGGTTTGGGGATATAACGAAGTGGCGGATGCCAGATAAGAAAAAACTCTTTCTGCTAGTAGAAGAATGTTCTTCTGCTAATAGAAAGAGTTTTTTTATTGGGATGAAAGTTATGTTCAATAGTGTTGAACTTATGTTCAGCAGTGCTGAACTTATATTCAACACTATTGAACTTAAGTTCAGCACTGCTGAACATAGATTATGCCTAGGATGAAATACTTTTTATTCCATATCAAAGTTGGTTTTATATCCGTTGTCTTCGGATACTTTCTCTTGGCTTGGCTTTGACTTTGGCGGGTTCTGCAGGTTACCTTTATTGTCGAACATCTTGTAGGTGGTACGAAGAACCGTAAACTCGGTGCGGCGGTTCAGCTGGTTGCATATCTCCTGATGCTCCCTGGTCTGCTTGAGGATGAAATCCTGGGTGAGCACATCGTCTTCCTTCAGCCAAGGATATTGCTCCGTGAGCTTCCTGCGGATTGTTTTCGGGCGTTCCTTGCCATATCCCACAGGGGTAAGGCGATCTTTTTCAATGCCGTGAGCTATGAGGTAATCCACTACCGACTGGGCGCGGCGCTGAGACAATCGCTTGTTGTACTCGCTGTTACCTTTGTAATCGCAATGGGCACTCAGTTCGATGGTTACGTGGGAATTCTCTTTCAGCAAGGCTACGAGCTTATCCAGAGCCTGGGTGCTGGCTGGCGTCAGGGTAGCTTTGTCAAAATCATAGAAGATGTTGTCGATGAGTACTGGGGCTGAGATGGAAGCCAGCGGGAACTGGAGCACGTACTCCTTGCTCTCCTTTGCCGAATCTATCCGCAACTCCTCCTTGTGGTTGAGGAATCCCTTGCAGGAAGCCATCACCAGATAATCTACCTTAGGATGGATAGGCATCGTAAACGAACCGTCGCCCTTGACCGGCAGTTTCCTGTAGGTTCCATCGTTGCCTACTACCATCACCTGGGCGGCAGGAAGTTCGTAGCCGTCTTTTTCGTAAACCCATCCCTTCATCGTGGTGACAATCTCCGGATTATTGAAAGAATAGATATGGTCGTAGCCGCGGCCATCCTTTCTGTTGGAAGAGAAGAAGCCACGGTTGTGCGGTCCCTCGAAGGTCATTCCGAAATCATCTGCTTCTGAATTGAGGGGATAGCCGGGATGTTCTATCTTATACTGATGGGTCTTTTCGTCTATTCGGGCAATGTAGATGTCGAGACCGCCCATTCCGATATGGCCGTTACTGCTGAAATAGAGGTCGCCATTGGGGCGGAAGGTAGGGAACATCTCGTCGCCCGGCGTATTGATGGGGGCACCGAGGTTTTCCACACCTCCCAGACCTGAAGGAGTGATGCGCACACGCCAGATATCGTAACCGCCCATTCCGCCCGGCATATCGGAAACGAAATAGAGCCATTCGCCGTCAGGACTGATGGCAGGGTGGGCGTAGGTGCTCAAGGTATCCTGGGTGATTTCCAGCTTCTGAACCTTTCCCCAGGCAGCATCCGAACGGGAAGAGGTGACGATCTGGGCAAATCGGGGAGAGGCTGGATCGGTGACGCATTGGGTGAGATACATCTCCTTGCCATCGGGAGTGAAGCAGCAGGCTCCCTCATCATAGTCGGTATTCAGACCTGTGGCGATGGCTTCCGGTCTGCTCCATTTTCCCTTGTCGTCTTTTTCTGAATAGAAGATATCGCCAGCCTTGGTGCCGGTGATTCCGCTGAGTTCATCTCCCTGTGCGTCGTTGCGGGTGGAGGTGAAGTAGATCTGTTCGTATTCATCGCCCAGGAGCATCGGTGAATAATCGGCTCTTCGGGAGGTGAAGACATCCATCTTCTTTACCTGATATCTGCTTCCGGCTTTTTTCCAGCCGGGAGCCATCTGGGCAGATTTCAATCCGTTCTGGGCTAGGATATTGTCGGGCATGGAATCCACGAGAATTCTGAATTCCTTTTCAGCCTGCTTGTATTCGCCGTTTTTCAGGAGCAGACGGGCGTAAGCCAGACGGTCATCGAGTGAAGCCTGGTTGTAGCGGATGGCGTTGCGGTAAGCATTCACAGCTTTTGGGGTAGCATTGATCTTGTTGTAGCAGCGGGCCATCTTCAAGGCTAGCTTTCCCCGGTTTTCACGCTCCTTGGGAGGTGTCTTGGTGTAGGCTTGCTTGAATTGGTCGGCAGCATCATAGTATTCGCCTAAAGAAAGGAACTTTTCTCCCTTCTTCAGGTTCTTGTCAATGCCGCAGCTTATCAGAAGGAGGCAGCAAAAGGCTGTTATGATTTGGTAATATCTAATCTGCTTCATACTGGAACAACTTAATTATTTTACTGAACTTTCGCAAGCAACTCTCCCACACGCCCTGAAAGGGCGTGCAATTGTTGCGTTGAATTACATCTGTGAGAATGGCTGGCGATATTGGCAGCCGGATTTCCAGTTGCTGCAACCATAGGCGGTCTTGCCCTTGATGATGACGCCCTTGCCGCAGAGCGGGCATGGTTTGCCTACCATTGGGTCAGCTGGAGTCTGTGATGTTGAAGCAGGCTGTGCTGCATCTTGAGTCGCTGCATCCTTTTTCTTTGCTTCTGGCTTCTTTGTTTCAGCTTTCTTTGCCGCCGTTTTCTTCTTTTCCGGTTTTTTCTTGAGATCTTCCTCCGTCATGATGGTCACTCTTCGACTGCTGTTATCCGATAGAACATCGATGACAATCTGGTTGATCTGCTCTTTCAAACCGTTGATGAATTCGGCAGGGTCGTAGGTTTTGTGCTCGATGTCCCGGAGCTTCTTCTCCCAGATACCTGTCAGCTCACAGCTCTTCAGGAGTTCCTCGTGGATGGTGTCGATGAGTTCGATACCTGTTGGAGTTGCCATCAGGTTCTTGCGCTGGCGGCGGATGTAGTGGCGCTTGAAGAGGGTTTCGATGATGCCGGCACGGGATGATGGACGGCCGATGCCGTTCTCCTTCAAGGCTGCACGAAGTTCCTCATCTTCCACGAATTTACCCGCTGTCTCCATCGCACGGAGCAGGGTAGCTTCGGTGTAATACTTCGGTGGAGTGGTCCATTTCTCTGTCAGGGTAGGCTGATGGTCTCCCGATTCGCCTTTCACGAAAGATGGGAGTGTTCTTTCTTCTACCACTTCCTTCTTGGCACCGTTTCCATCTCCTGTATTTCCACCATCGTTTCCGTTGGCATTATCAGCATCGTCATCATCGGCATTCTTCGCATCCTTGGCATAGACTACTCGCCAGCCTGGTTCCAGAATCTCCTTACCGCTCACCTTGAACTCAATCTTTTCCGGTTTTGGACCTTCTTCGTTGATGACCTCGCCCAAAACGGTAGTGGTAGAGAATTTGCAATCCGGATAGAACACGCTGATGAAGCGCTTGGCGATGAGATCATACACGTTTGCCTCCATATCGGTGAGTCCGGTTGGCGGAACACCGGTTGGGATGATGGCGTGGTGGTCGGTCACCTTGCTGTTATCGAATACCTTCTTGCTCTTAGGCAACTTCTTGCCGGTGGCTGCGAGCTGCTGGATGAGCGGGAGGTATTTCTGCTGACTCGCTATCTTTGCCTGGCTCACACCGTTCAGAATCTGCGGACATTTCGGATAGATATCGTCTGTGAGAAACTGGGTATCTACACGAGGATACGTGGTATATTTCTTCTCGTAGAGACTCTGGATGAGCTTCAGCGTAATATCGGCAGAGTAAGCAAACTTCTTGTTGCAATCCACCTGCAGCGAGGTGAGGTCGTAGAGATGAGGCGGTGCCTCGTTTCCCTTCTTCTTGCTTACGTCGGTAACGGTGAAGGGTTTGCCGGCGATGGTACTGAAAGCCTTCTCGCCTTCCTCCTTGCTGGTAAACTTGCCGCTGGTAGCCGTAAACTGGGTGTCGCGATAGATGGTGGCGAGTACCCAATAAGGTTCGGAAACGAAGTTGTCGATTTCCTTCTGGCGGTTCACGATGAGGGCAAGGGTAGGGGTCTGCACCCGGCCGATGCTGAGCACCTGTCGATTCTGACCATATTTCAATGTATAAAGTCGGGTGGCGTTCATGCCGAGGATCCAGTCACCGATGGCACGGGAAAGTCCGGCAAGATAGAGCGACTGGTATTCGGTCTGGTCTTTCAGTTCCTGAAAGCCCTGCTTGATGGCTTCATCGGTCATGGATGAAATCCACAGTCTCTTGACGGGGCATTTTGCCTGCGCCTTCTGCATCACCCATCTCTGGATGAGTTCTCCTTCCTGTCCGGCGTCACCGCAGTTGATGATACTGTCGGCAGCCTGCATCAGTTTCTCGATGGTGGCAAACTGCTTCTTGATGCCTTCATCATTGATGAGCTTGATACCGAAGCGCTGTGGAATCATCGGCAATGCCGAAAGGCTCCAATGCTTCCACATTGGAGTATAATCATCCGGTTCTTTCAGCTCACAAAGGTGGCCGAAAGTCCATGTTACTTGGTAACCATTACCTTCCATATAACCGTCGCGCGCCGACGTTGCCCCGATGATTCGGGCGATGTCCTTAGCCACGCTAGGTTTCTCTGCTATACAAACTATCATTCTTTATTCTAATTTCTGTTTGCAAAGGTACAATAAAATAATGAGATAGCCATCATTTCAGCTTCTTTTTCTCATGGCAGGGAATAAAAAAAAACATAAGGCTTGGGCCTTACAGGGCGTATTTCATATAAATCCGCGTACGATTACTCGTACTCCTGCCAGCTCCTTGAACTCCTCTTCTGTCTTGCAGACACCAGAACCGAGCCCCCCCCAGCGCATAGGCAGAACGAATCATGATAGGGTAGCCGATGTTGCTGGCAGCAGCCACAGCCTCCTCCATGTTCTCGCAAGCGTGGCTTACTGTAACCTTGAGGTCAACCTTGTTAAGCTCCTTTACGAAGAGGTCGCGGTCTTCTGTGTTCATGCTAGCCTCTACAGAGGTACCCAGCACATCCACACCTTGTATCTATTTAGTTTCTTGGTCAGATTACTAGGGTAAATACACTATTATGGGTTGCAAAGATACGTTAAATATCTGAATCATCCAAATTTGCGCCATTCTTTACAGTTAAATAACATCAATTATTAAAATTTCCTTTCGTGATTGTCTCATTTCTGCTATTTTTTTGTTACTTTTGCAGCGCCTACAGAAATGTAGCAGAAAGTTTCGATAATAATAAAACAATAGCTAACAAGAGTATTATAAAACAATGAAAGTCGGATTATTCGTCCCTTGTTATGTGGATGCTTTATACCCTGAAGCGGGTGTGGCTACATACAAGTTACTAAAGCACTACGGACTGGATGTCGGTTATCCCGAAAAGCAGACTTGCTGTGGTCAGCCGATGGCTAACGCGGGTTTTCAGGACAAGTCGGAGAAGGTCATAGAGACATTTGATGAGCTGTTCAAGGATTACGATTACATCGTAGCTCCTTCTGCTTCATGTGCCGCTTATGTTAAGGTGTATTACCCTAAGATTCTGGAGGGTAAGCACGAGTGTTTTCATCCAAGAAGATCATGGATGTTGTGGAGTTCCTTCACGATGTGCTGAAGGTGGATCATGTGCCGGGCAAATTCCCACACGTGGTGAGTGTGCACAACAGTTGCCATGGTGTGCGGGAACTGGGCTTGTCGTCTCCATCTGAGCGACACATCAAGCCATTCAACAAGATTATCGACCTGTTGAATATGGTAGAAGGCATTACCATCCACGAGCCGGAACGCAAGGATGAGTGCTGCGGATTCGGCGGTATGTTCTCTATCGAGGAGCCTGCCGTTTCTACCCGAATGGGAGAGGATAAGATCAAGCGCCACATGGCTACGGGTGCCGAATATGTCACCGGACCGGATTCTTCCTGTCTGATGCACATGGCGGGTATTGCCAGGAAGGAGAAGATGCCGATCAAGTTTATCCATGTTGTTCAAATTTTAGCTGCAGGATTATGAGTACAGAACATTCCAAGAGAGCTGCGAAGTTTACGCAGAACGTAGAGAAGACCACCTGGCACGACGCTACCTTCTGGTCTGTTCGTCAGAAGCGAGATAAGATGGCGCAGGAACTTCCTGAGTGGGAAGACCTCCGCGAGCATGCGTCTGAAATCAAGATGCATACCATTACCCATCTTGCCGATTACCTCGATATGTTTTCCAAGAACCTGGAGAGCCGTGGGGTGAAGGTGCACTGGGCAAAGGATGCACAGGAGTTCAACGAGATTGTGCTCGGTATCCTGAAGGATCATAACGTGAAGAAGATGGTGAAGTCGAAGTCGATGCTCACCGAGGAGTGCGAGATGAATCCTTATCTGGAGAAGCACGGTATTGACGTGGTGGAGACCGACCTGGGTGAGCGCATCATCCAGCTCCTGCACCAGAAGCCAAGCCACATCGTGATGCCTGCCATCCACCTGAAGCGTGAGGAAGTGGGAAAGATGTTCGAGGAGAAGGGAATCTCCAAGGAAATCGGAAACTACGATCCTACTTATCTGACCCGCTGCGCCCGTCATCATCTCCGCGACCAGTTTATGGAAGCTGGAGCAGGTATGACCGGCTGCAACTTCGGCGTGGCTGCCACCGGCGATTGCGTGGTCTGCACTAACGAGGGTAATGCCGATATGACCACTTCCATGCCTAAGCTCCACATCGTGGCGATGGGTATCGAGAAGCTAGTCCTTGACTATAAGTCACTGGCTGTATTCCAGCGCCTGCTCTGCCGCTGCGGAACCGGTCAGCCTACCACCGCCTTTACTTCTTCATTTTCCGCCAGGCTCGTCCGGGTGCTGAGATGCATGTGGTTCTGGTGGATAATGGCAGAAGCGATATTCTCGCCGACAAGGACCACTGGCAGACCTTGAAGTGCATGCGCTGCGGAGCCTGCATGAACACCTGTCCGGTTTATCGCCGTTCAGGCGGATACAGTTACACCTATTTCATTCCGGGTCCTATCGGTGTGAACCTGGGAATGCTGAAGAATCCTCAGAAGTACAGCGACAATGTTTCGGCATGTACCTTGTGCTTGTCTTGCGACAATGTCTGCCCTTCCAAGGTAGGTCCTGGTTCGCAGATTTACGCTTGGCGCCAGAATCTGGAGAGATTGGGCAAGGCTAATCCTGTGAAGAAGGCGATGTCGAATGGCATGAAATATCTCTTCGATCGTCCTGCGCTCTACACCACAGCCTTGAAGTTTGCGCCACTTGTCAATCTGATTCCTGAGTGCTGCACGCACTTCAGCAACTGGAATGCGTGGGGTATCGGTCACGCCAAGCCTGAGTTTGCGAAGAAGAGCTTCCACCAGCTTTGGAAAGAAGGAAAGGTAAAGTAGTGGCTAATCATAAAGTTCAAAGTTCAAATTTCAAAGTTCAATGAATAAAGAAGATTTCCTGAACAAGTTGCGTAAGAATACGCACGTTCAATTCGATATGCCTGCCGTAGATGTCAAGGGAATCCAGTATGAGGATACCTTGAAGCAGTTTATTGAGATGACTGAGTCTGTGGGTGGACACGTGATAGAGGCTGAGGCGGGCGAGAGCCTGGATGATCTGGTGAAGAAGGCTTATCCGGAGGCGAAGGTCTTTGCTTCCAACCTGCCTGAGATTACCATCGCGCAGAAGAATCCTGATACCGTGGCTGAAGCCAACGACCTGAATGGTACCGATGTGGGTATTGTACGTGGAGAAGTGGGTGTTGCCGAGAACGGCTGCGTCTGGATTCCTCAGACCATGAAGGAGAAGGCGGTGCTTTTCATCTCCGAATATCTCGTGATTTTCCTTCAGAAAGATAAGGTTGTTAACAATATGCACGAGGCTTATGCCCGTATCGAGATGGATCCGAAGTATAATTTCGGTATTTTCATCAGCGGTCCTTCCAAGACTGCAGATATCGAGCAGGCTCTGGTAATGGGTGCGCAAGCTGCCCGTGGTGTGACAGTTGTACTTTTGTAAAAGGCAGAAATCCCGAAGCTCACTATCGTGTGAACTTCGGGATTTCTCTTTATACTGTCCATTCATAGGTGTCGTAAACCACGCCTCTTCCTCCGTAACCTTCCTTGTGGGCGATGAGGCCCTCGTTGAGCCAGGCTCCCTGCTGTTCTGTAGAACTGCCGAAATCCAGGTAAGGATAATCGGGATAATCATGATACATAATCCGTTCGTAGATAGCCTCCATGGCTCCGAATTCCTTTCCCTCATCGTTGGTAGAACTGTATTGTCCATGTACCACTTGCTGGGTAATATAAAAGGTGAGGCCTCCTATAATGTGCCCGTTGCGATAAGCATTGTATTGGATGATATTCTCGGGGAATCGGCTTTTCAGGAGTTCCATTTCCTGAAGCGTATGTACCGGTTTGGCACCAAATCGCTTTTCCAGGTTCTCATTCAATACCTCCCAGAATTCCGACAGACTTGCATCTCTCACTACGGTCACCCCATTCTGATGAGCCTTCTTCAGACGGCGCAGGTGGTCTTTGCGCCAGCGCAATTTCTGCTGCATGAAGATGGTTGTGCCGATATTGCGAAGCGAAAGATGAGCCTTGCATTTCCAGAAGATGGCATAGAGATCTTCTTCTGAAGGATGGAGATGATAGATCCAGGGAATAGGACGATACTCCACTTCCGTGCCGTGATGGGCTTGCCTATCGCCGGAATCCATCTGGAGCACATCGGCTGTTCTGCCGTCATCCTCTCACCAGAGGAAAGCACAGAGCCATTGAACTACAACATGCTCGATGCGCTGAAGGAGGATTATACCCGCATCCGCATCTTCGGAAAGCCAGAGGCTCACGTAGGTCGCCGCATGGGTGTCGTGCTCTGCTACGGTGAGAAGGGCGATGACCTGAATGCGCTCCGCGACAAGGCAAAGCGCCTGGCAAAGACCGTCCTGGGCACCGACCCATATATGAAGAAATAGAGCAGCACGCCCTGAAAGGGCAGAAGCTCTTAGCCCAGGGCAACACCCTGGGTATTCATGGACGCAAGCCTGCGCCCTGAAAGGGCAAAAGCTTTCAATCAACAA
>CYGL01000509.1_pt1 | contig 14944 bp, 19 predicted proteins | sample 485531 | NCBI WGS metagenome assembly CYGL01 (sample SAMEA3497897, study PRJEB9818) | human gut metagenome | reverse complement strand
GTTAAAAGAAACCTTTAGCACAAACTACATGGAAAGCGATTTTTATGAAATATGCATTTGACTGCATTTCCCGAGCACTCATAAATAAAAATACTTATAAAGTTATACTATAAACAGTTAAAGAACAACACACAGCACAAGTAAAGGAGATTAAAATTATGACAACAGCACAAATAGTAGAAATTATGACTTCAAAGGCGGCACGCGAAATTAAAAGCCTTAGAAGTTTCTGTACAAACAGCTGGTTCGATTTTGTTCGGGTTTTTCATTCTTTATTAACATTGATGCATATGAAAAAAGAAATAACCACTAAAACATATGATTATTGTCTGGATATTTTATCACAAGCATTAACAGAAAGGGGTAAACATGAACAATAAATTATTAGAACGCACTATACGCGAGTTATATTTAGAACACGGTGAAGAATATGCACGTGAAAGACTCACAAAATATTATCATGACGCTGTAATAACCAAAACAGAATTTGCATATGCGTTCACATATTTGAATAGCTTAATGGAGTTAAAAACAATAAAATTAACTAATAGAGAAATAGACATTATAAAACGCGCTGTATTATGCATGAAAGATAAATATAAGTTTTTTGGTAGTGAACAGCAAGTAAGAGAACACGAGACACTGTTAAAAAAGATGGGGGTATAAAGATGAATAAAATTGTGATAATAACACCTTATGTTAGGCTTGACATAGCCACCACATTAGAACGTATATTTGAGGATCTAAATTCTAATAATGACGTAGAACAGATTATTATAAACGACTATATGACATTCGTATCTGGTGTAAGTTCTGCAGGTAAAGTTGTATCTAGCAATCAATTAGTTGTTATACGCGAATCAGACGGCACAATAAGTGATTATGCTAAAATTCTGGTTGACCTTGCAAGCGAAACAGACACACGTATTTACTACCTTGATTAAAGGAGAACTAAATGAATAGGATAAGAGACGAGCCGCTGTAGTCTATTATAAAATTACACATAACTACAACAAGCAACAGAAAAAGGAGAAAAAACAATGGCAGGAATTAATTTAACAAGATCGGTAGAGTTTGCTAATATCAAGATGTGGCTGTTTACAGAAAAAGAAAAAGTAGTAACAGAAACAGTAAAGATGTATAAGACAAACACAGGTGATTGGGTTTTAAATGCCGCCCATGAGTACGCAAAAGAAAAGAAAGTTGATCTGATTAAATTTGCAGTAGAAAGTCGGGGAGTTGATTTAATGACGTTACCACTTAGGGATTATGTGGCTATTGCAGGCGTAAAGGAAGAAAAGCATATTGAAGCAGGAATAGTAGATACAACAGAAACAGCAGATACCACAGAAATAGCAGAACAGGAGGACTAATAAATGAAAGTATTAGCAAGCACAGCAAATTTGGACAACAGACAGCAGTACAAGCTGTACAAACCCGTAAACCCGTTATCAGTAAAAGACGTTGAAGATGGCACATTGATTGCCGTATCGCAGTGGATGGAGTATGAAGATGCAAATCAGGATGGCGAAGTAGTTACCATTTTGGCAATTTATGACGAATCAGCTGATATCACCTACCAAACAAATTCGTCAACGTTTAAACGTGAATTTGATGATATGGTTCAGATGCTGGGTGACGTTGATTTAACGATCATTAAAAAATCTGGTGTAACAAAGTCTGATCGACCGTTTGTTACATGCGTATTAGCATAAAATAAATGAAATGAGGTATAGTTATGGCAAGAAAGTCGAAAAAACAACGTAAACGTGAGAAAGCTGTAAAGATAGCGGCAAGGAAAGCAAAGCGACAAAAAGCCATAGCTGTACCCCAATCTATGACTCGGTATACACCCGCTGGATTGGTAGCAATGGAGTCATTGGAATATGAATTGCAAGGGATGCCGTTAAAACTTGCAAATATGTTTCGCAATCATCTTTTTAAAGCAAGACGACAAATACTAAGTGCTATTAGTAGTAAAAATTATGACCGTAAACAAGCTGATGCAAGGATAGGCGAAGCATTGTTGCAAATGCCAACAGACGTCTATCGTTCATTACAGCGACACCCACGGGATTCACAGGACGCGGCAGATGAATGGGGGCATGAATTACTTACCCTGTTAACGGATGATATTAACGAACTAAAAGATATGTCTGAACAGATTGGTGAAGAATATGGGGCGTAAAAGACACTACGAAGTGTACGCGGCAGATTTTGAAACGACAGTGTATGAAAATCAAGACCATACAGAGGTATGGTCTAGTGCTTTATGTAAGTTATACACCGAAGATGTTATTGTACATCATAGTATTGATGATTTATTCGAATGGCTGTATCGGCAAGATGCAAATATAATGTTGTATTATCACAACTTAAAATTTGATGGTTCATTTATCCTTGATTGGCTTTTAAATCATGATTATAAACACGGTATAATATGTCCGGCTGGCGATCAAACAAAGGCAAAAATGTTAGACATTGAAGATTGTCCAGCAAACACTTTTATCTATAATATATCCGATCGTGGTCAATGGTATTTAATTCAGATTAAATACAACAGGCACATTGTTGAAATTAGGGATTCGCTAAAGTTGATGCCATTTTCACTGGCAAAATTAGCAGATGCTTTTAAATTAAAACATAAAAAATTAACAATGGAATATGTGGGTGAACGTTATGCGGGTTGCATAATTACACCAGAAGAAATGAAATATATTAAAAACGATGTACTTGTGTTGAAAGAAGCACTGGAATATATGTTTGAACAAGGGCATAATAAATTGACGATTGGATCGTGTTGTATGTCTGAATTTAGAAAGACATATGATCCGATTGATTATAAGGCACTATTCCCCGATTTGACGGAGTTTAAAATTGATAAAAACGTGTATGGATGTGATAACGCAGATGAATATATAAGGCGCGGTTATCGCGGCGGTTGGTGCTATTATGTAAAAGGAAAAGAAAACAAGGTGTATCATAACGGGCTAACAGCAGATGTAAATAGCTTATACCCTAGTATGATGCACTCTGAATCTGGTAACGAATACCCCATAGGTAAACCTATATTTTGGACAGGTGATTATATTCCCGATCACGCGACAAAAGAACATAGATTCTTTTATGTGCGTGTTCGTTGCCGCTTTTATATTAGAAGCGGATATTTGCCGTTCATGCAGATAAAGGGAAATCCGCTTTACAAATCAACAGAAATGCTAGAAACATCCGATGTCTATTATGATGGTAAACCTAATAAATTTTTATCATTTATAGATGGTACATTAATACCTACAGAAGTTACACTAACATTATCACAGGTAGATTATTACCTATTTTTACAACATTATGACGTGGTTGATTTTAGGATATTAGATGGCTGTTGGTTTTACGCAATGACAGGAATTTTTGACGATTATATTAATTATTATCGTAAAATCAAGGAAACGTCAACAGGCGCGTTGAGAAATCTCGCAAAGCTGTTTTTAAATAATCTATATGGTAAGTTGGCATCGAGTAAAGTATCAAGCTATAAGGTCGCGTATTTAAAAGAAGATGGCGTAGTGGGTTTTTATCCAGTCCACGCCGAAGAAAAAGAAGCGGGCTATATAGCGGCTGGCGCGGCTATTACAGCATATGCAAGGCGCTTTACAATCACAGCGGCTCAAAAGAATTTTCACGGAGCAGATCAACGTGGATTTATATATGCAGATACCGATAGTATTCATTGTGATTTAAACTCTGATGAAGTACAAGGAATAACGGTACATCCCACAAATTTTTGTTGTTGGAAGTTAGAAAGCTACTGGGATGAAGCAATTTTTGTTAGGCAAAAGACCTATATTGAGCATGTAACACATAATGATGGTGAAGCTGTAGACAAACCTTATTATGATGTGAAATGTGCAGGATTGCCGTCAAGGTCGAAAGAATTGTTTGTTCATAATCTTGAAAACACAATACCAGATCGAGAATTAACAGATGAAGAGATAGATTTTTTAAAAACACCACGTACAATAAAAGATTTTAAGGTTGGAATACGCATACCAGATAAGCTGTTACCGAAAAGGATAAAGGGTGGAATTGTCCTTGTAAATACAACCTATGAAATGCATTAAAAAGACCCGTGCTACAGCTGTAGACGGGTCTTATTATATTGGTACACAAGGTAGCTAAAAGCGGCTTGCAACGCCGATCGCGTGTGGCGGTTTCTTTCACCCGTGCAAATCCACACGTTGACAGATAGCGTGGCTTGTGGCAATACCGTACAATATTTCACGTGAAACGTTAATACTTAATCATAGATATTAAAGCGTCTCTACATTCAAGATTTTTAAAACGCATACACCCTTTCTCAAAATACCAGCGCATAACTTTTATTAACCACGTGAATTGTTGAAGCATAACATAATTAACGTTATGGTCGTCAGTTGTTACCGAAATGCGTATAGGAAAAGTAGAATCAAAACTGTTAGAAATGAATACAATTCCATCTGTTGGATATTCTGTGATTGAATACATAGCATCCATATATTTGATGGTCGCTCTGTAAATTCCTTTTCCTTTGGGTGTATCAATAAACGCATAATTATCATGCAAGTAAATATTTTGTGTAGAATAAGCAACATATTTACTATCAGATAGCGCGCGGTTAAATGCACTACTTGCTTGCGCTTGCGCGGCACTTTCGACATAGCCGCTTTCTAGCACAAAACCATCACCCCGTAAAAATTTAGTGTCGGCTTTTAACCGTTTGGTTACACCATACGCCATAAAATATGGATTTAACAGCGTGATAGCATTAGCGCACATGATAACAGGTACATACCTTACATGTGAGCCTTGTCCACGGGCGACGGATGTATGTATTGACTGAAATTTGATGATTTCATCTGAACAATATTTATTTGTCTCCGACTGAAATTCGTCCATAAACATACGTGTCACATCACTAAAAAGGTGAGATAATTTTTTAACATTTTCCGCTGTATTCAGCGCAACAGCATAACCACAAGAAATGGGGTCTTTTGAATTATCAACGGGCTGGATAAATAACTCCGTGTACATCTTATGTGTTTTATTAGACATGATATAGTTAGGAAAAAATAGCCCATGAATATCCTTGAAAAATTTATCAGCTACACCGTCTAACTCATATGAGTAACGATAAAGTAGCATAAATTTTTCCCCGTGCTGTAAAAAGCGTTTTACCATATACCGCGAAAACCAAGTTGTTTTTCCAGCACTACGATTCGTTGTGATGAAGTAAACTTCTGGTTTTTGCTTGTTTAGGTCTAACAAGTTTAAAATTTTTGTTCCGTCATAATATTTTTTATCCATATTGTTATTATAACATACTTGACTTTTATTGTCAATAGTGTTATTATAATAGAGAGGGGGTGAAAAAGTGGACGTTAATGGTATCATTCAAACAATCAATACCGTGGGATTTCCAATCGCTGTATGTATTGCGTTGATGTGGAACACTGTCAAGACGCAGGAACAACACGGTGAAGAAACAAAAAAATTCACAGACGCGTTGAATAAAAACACGCTGGTTCTGTCGCGTTTGTGCTCGGATTTAGAAAAGGAGGATGAAGTCAATGAAGTTATCGGACAAGGGGTTATCACTGATTAAGTCTTTTGAGGGCTTGCGGCTGTCAGCTTATAAATGTGTACCCTCAGAAAAATACTACACTATCGGCTATGGTCACTACGGTGCTGATGTAAAGCCTGATATGGTTATTACACAGAAAAAAGCAGAACAGCTGTTGAAAAAAGATTGTGCACGTTTTGTAACACACGTAAACAGCTACGTGCGTAAATACCGTAAAATCGGGGTTGTTATCAATCAGAATCAGTTCGACGCGCTTGTATCATTCGCATACAATGTTGGGTCTATCGATCAGCTTACAGCAAATGGTACAAGATCGCTCGAAAACATTGCAGTCAAAATGTTGTTGTACAACAGATCTGGTGGAAAAGTGCTGGCAGGTCTTACCAAAAGGCGTGAAAAAGAGCACGATTTATTTTGTAGCTGATGCACGGAATACCATTTAACGAAACCTATGCTAAATATTGTTGGGGTAAGATGCTAGACCTTATCGGTAACGAAACAGGAACAGCCGCCTTGCTTGGTAACTGGGTACGCGAGTCTTATATGCTACCTTTTATTGTGCAAGGTGACACCCTAAACAATTATAGCTATAGCACAGATTATACGGCTAAGGTTGACGCTGGAACAATAAGTCGAGAACAATTTACCAGACACGGTCCAAGGGGTGGTGGGTACGGACTTGCACAGTGGACATACTACACGCGGAAAGAGGGTCTGTACGATCTTCATATATCTACGGGGTATTCTATTGGCTCGGCTCAATTAGGGTGCGAATTTGCAAAGCAGGAGTTGCAAAACGGTTATACTAGCACGTTACGAGAATTGCAAAATGCAACCAACTTGTATGAAGCAACAGGTTATGTCATGAGAAATTACGAACAGCCTGCTGACCAATCAACAGCGGCACAACAAAGGCGTTATTTATCCGCACAGGATATATATGAGTTGTGCACGGGTATACCGCCAGACCCTGACCCACCTACACCAGACCCACCTTCACCGCCACACTATAAAAAGAGAAAAATGCCACTATGGATGTATTTAAAACGAAAATGAAAGAAAAGGAGTTGATTCAATGATTTTAAACCGAGAAGAGTACATGAATGTACTCAATAGCAGAATCACGGGCACAGATGATGAATCTTTGCGTGATATTGAAAATCTCACGGAAACGTATGACGCAAATAAGGGATATACGCAGGACGACATTGACCGTGCTGTAGAAGCGGCAGAAAACGCATGGCGTGAACGTTACCGCGCTAGATTTTTTGAGGGTGTGAACGAACAGCCTACGATCGAAACAGCAGAGCAGGAAAGTGAAGAAACAACGTTTGACGATATTTTTGTAGAAAGTGAGGAAAAATAAATGCCTACTAAACCCTTTAAGAAAAACCTTACAAATGTAACAAGTGATGTGTTAAATGCAATCCGTAACAGTGCGTCTATCAATTACCGTGAATATGTTCCTAAGGCGACACCAGACGCCGACAGTGTTCGCGCAATCGGCGCTGTAATTATGGATCACGTTGCGTTTCAGAATGAATTTGTAAATGCACTGATTAACAGAATCGGACGCGTGGTGTTATCAAGCAAGATGTACGAGAATCCGTGGTCAATGTTTAAAGCTGGTATGCTGGAATACGGTGAAAGCATTGAGGATATTTTTGTCAATCTTGCCAAGCCGTACGAATATGACATTAACGAATCAGTGACAAGACAGTACCAGCTGGAAAGTGCAGACGTTCGATCAGCTTTTTACATGTTAAATTACAGAAAATTCTACAAAGTGACGATCACGGAACCCATGTTGCGGCAGGCATTTTTGTCTTATGATGGTGTGGCGAACTTGATCGCTAAAATTGTAGACCAGCTTTACAGTTCTGCCAATTACGATGAATTTTTGACGATGAAATACATGCTGGCGCGCTGGATTCTTGACGGACATATGAAAGCCATTGATGTTGACCCTATTACAACCGACAACATGAAGTCGATTATCGGAACAGTCAAGGGTGTGTCAAATGATCTCACATTTTTGTCACCGAATTACAATTTAGCTGGTGTCCACAACTACACAGATAAGGACGATCAGTTCATCATCGTGAACAGCAAATTCGATGCAAAAATGGATGTTGAAGTTCTTGCGGCGGCTTTTAATATGGATAAGGCTGAATTTTTCGGTCACCGTGTACTGGTAGATTCTTTTGGCTCACTCGATACGGCAAGGCTTGCCGTGTTATTTAAGGATGATCCTAACTACACAGAAATTTCCCAGCCCGAATTAACAGCGTTAGACGCAATTCCCGCTATTTTGGTATCGCGTGACTTTTTCCAGATTTATGATAACCTGTTTCAGTTCACCGAAAAGTATAACGGTGAGGGACTGTATTGGAATTATTTCAACCATGTCTGGAAGATCTTTGCGTGTTCACCGTTCGCAAATGCGGCTGTATTTGTTCCTAATGGCTCAACAGTAACTAGCGTAACAGTAACACCGTCGGCGTTGACAGTGACAGCAGGTGGCACAGGACAGTTAAATGCTACAGTAGCTGGTACGGGCTTTCCCGATAAGTCGGTGACATGGACATCTGACACAGATGGAATTACTGTTGATGATACTGGTGTTGTAAGTGTAGCAACAGGAACAGCAAAAGCAACAACAGCGGAGATCACAGCTACATCAACGTTTGACACAAGTAAGACAGGAACAGCTACAATCACAGTAGCCTGACAATAATCTACTTTCACGTGAAATGCTTTAAGTGTTTCACGTGAAACATTTTGAGGTATATTATGGCTTATATAACACCAGACACGGAGATATATTTTTTGGAAAATGTGCCGTTAGATAACACCTACACGAATACACTATATTTTAGTTCTAAATCGGCACAATTAAAATATTTTAAATCAATGGTAAAAACAAGCGTAGACAACTACACATACCAAAGGGCTACAAGCGGAGAATTGAAAGTAGGTATTGCAACAGCTAGATTGTACACTTGTAATTATATGATATTCCAAAATCATGCGTATAGTGATAAGTGGTTTTACGCCTTTATTTTAAACGTTGAGTATGTAAACGATAACACTACACTCGTCACGTATGAGATTGACGAGATTCAAACATGGTTTTTTGATTTTACAGTCACAGGATGGGTGGCAAGGGAACACACAGCTACAGATAATATTGGGGATAACATTCTCCCCGAGCCTGTTGATTGTGGTGAATACGTTTTTCATAGCTATATACCAATCACGGGAACTGGTTCTGCCACAACAGATAAGTCGTATTGCGTAGCAGTCTATGTAGATAATGACGGCGAAAACGCTTCCTATCTTCCACCGTTTGTTACTGGCTGTAAGATGCGGATATTTGACATTGATACAGCGGCAGGCATGAAAGCCCTAAACGCATTAGTAGACGCTTACATTGCAAGTCCCGACAGTATAGTAGGAATGTATATGATACCAGAAGCCGCTATGCCTGTTTCGTTTGACTTTGGTTCTGTTGGTTATTTTGATGTTACCGACCGAGCACCTTATAGGGGTAAAAACGTACAATTCGGGGCAATAACAAGACAAGCAGATATAGATGGGTATAAACCTAAAAACGCTAAGTTATACACATATCCGTATAACTACTATCACGTAGACAACAGCAATGGAGAATCATTAAAGCTACGTTATGAATTTTTTAAAGGTAATAAGCCGCAACTAAGAGTTGAGGGTGTTACTTTATCACCAGCTACTATTATATGTAGACCACAAAATTATAAAAATGTTGAGTGGAATGAAATAACGAAAGACCAGACATTAAATACCGAGTCATTAACTCTGTCAAATTTTCCGCAGGCTAGCTGGAATACAGATACCTTTAAAGCATGGATAGCGCAAAACGCTGTACCAACAGCCGCTAAACTTGCAACAGATCTTGTAGGTATGGTAGTAAATCCAGCCGGTGGTGTTGCGAACGCTTTTTCAGACGTTGCTAGCACTGTATCACAGGGTTATAGTGCCAGTATTGCCGCTGATGTTTGTAGAGGTTCAACAAACAATGGAAACGTCAACTATGCTGTAGGTAAAATGGGTTTTTACCATGGTAGATGTACAGTCACAAAAGATTATGCTAAAATGATAGACCAGTTTTTTGACCGTTTTGGTTATAATGTTAGCAGGACAGGAACACCATTGACACACAGCCGACCGCATTGGAATTACGTGCAAATGAAAAATTGCGATTTAACAGGTTCAGTTCCAGCAAACGCGGCTACTGTAATTATCAGTGTACACAATGCTGGCATAACATATTGGAGAAGGGGTTCAGAAGTTGGAAATTATACCCTTGACAATAGTGTATAAGTGAGGTATTATAAATGAGAAGAAAACATTGTAGAGATGTGGAAAGAATATCAGCAAGGGCTATGCGGGATAGCGCTGAAATGAATCAGATAAGTTATGACGTATATTTGAATTTGTTACTGGAAATAGCCCTTTCACGCGTAAAATATGAGGGACTGCCCGATAGTGTAGACCCTAGATATTTAGAATTGCAACTAATCACAAATGGCAGTGCAATATATTTTCGAGATGAAGTATTAGGTGATTTGTGCTTAGGAAATATGAGCGGTGGCAAATGGGATATTTACAATGTGCCTACCAGACGCAGAGCCTTTGCCGCTAATGGTTACCAAAAAGAACTGGATAAAAACAACAGTGTGATTATTTTCAATAACATGCTACGAACGCCCGATTTACTTGGTTTACGATTATTTGCCACACGCCTAGCACAGCTTGATCGTGTCATAGATGTAAACGTATCAGCGCAGAAAACACCAGTTGTAATTTGTGCTAGCGAACAACAGCGTCTTAGTATGTTACAGTTATACAAAAAATATGAGGGCAACGAACCTTTTATTTTTGGTAATAAAAATTTAAACATAGAAGATGTAAAGGTATTAAATACAGAAGCACCCTATGTGTCGGATAAGATACATCGATTAAAGTGCAACATATACAATGACTGTTTATCGTCACTCGGTGTTACAAATGCGGCAGTTAATAAAGCAGAACGCGTAAACGCCGCTGAAATCAGTGCTGGTATGGGTGGGACGTTCGCTATCAGAAACAGTATGATGAACGCTAGAGAACAGGCAGTTGAACAGATCAATAAAATGTTTGACCAGAACATTAACGTTGAATGGAATAACGACAATGTGTGGGCAAACGAATTAGCAGGAGGGAAAAACAATGGCGAAGTTTACGGTAACGGTGGGGGAATTATGCAGGACAATCGCGGGGGAGAAGTTTTGTCTTGAATTTCCGCAGGTAAATAATATCATAACCAAGGCAAGACCTAGCATTTTTTCTTTTGACTATCCGATATTCAATTCAGATTATAAGGCAACACTTGAACACAAAATTATACGCCATTATTACATGCAGGAGATCGGGCTTGAAACAGTCGGTCAATGGAAATTAAAGCTGGAAGATAAATTGAATCTTATCATGCCGTATTACAATCAGTTATATGAATCAGCACAGCTAAAAATTGATCCATTTAATGATGTTGACTACAAAAGGGAGAACAGCACAAATACAAGCGGAACAGAAAGCAGTCAAGGGCAGGTAGTAAACACAGGAAATGAAACACTTGTTAGTAATGACAATTATACCGAAGATATAACTAATACTGGTAACACTGAAACCGTGACAAACGAAAACAGTAAAACTAGCAGTAATAATAAAACTGAAAGCAAAACAAGTGGGCAGGAACTTACTACCACTGGAAGTGATAGAACACACAGTAGCACGCATGAAGAAACAAAAAGATTTAGCGATACACCACAGGGTGGGTTAAAAGGGTTATATGATGATCGTTATTTAACCACAGCTGAAATTAACAGTTCAAGTGATCGAGATACAGATAAAACCAATGGAACTAATAAAAGCACCACAAGCAACACAGAAAATTCCAGTGGCTCTGATTCTAGCGCCGCCGAGAAAAACAGCAAGACCACAGGATTACACTCTGATCTTGACAAAACAATTAGTAAGCGTGTTAAAAATGACCAGAACACAACGACAAGTGAACAGCACACACAGTCAAGTGGTGAAAACGCTACAACCGCGTCATTTATAGAGCACATTTACGGAAAAACAAACAACAAAAGTTATGCAACTCTTTTAAATGAGTTACGAGATACATTCATTAATATTGACCTTATGATTATAGAAGAATTATCTGATCTTTTTATGAGTGTTTGGGAATAACCCATCACATATGTTCGTGAGGATGCGAATTAACATAAACCAGACGGAAAGTGGGTGAAAAATATGGACAAAAAAGACACGCTGAATTTAATTGCCAGAATACAACACATGTGTAGCAATCCGATTCTTCCTACAGCCTACAGTGAATCGCTTTCATATATCCAGCAGTTAGCTTGTTTTAGTGACAAACTGAATGAAGTTATTGAAAGATTAAATGACTTTACAAGCGATTATGAGGGTTATGTGCAGGAACAGTTGAAACCGTTTACAAATCGACTGACAGTGATGGAAGAACGACTCGACACAGTAGAAGCCGCTGTTGACGCTAAAATTGCGTTGCTTGAAAACGATGTGGCTACTGCCATAAGAGATAATCAGTCTTATGTTAACAGTGCTGTAACTGATTTACGTGAATATGTTGATAAGACAGACAAGGATCTACGAACTTATGTTGACACTAACATTGCAAAAATCAGTGTAAACGTTGACGTAAAACTGGACACAGCGATCAAGCAGATGGAAACATACGTGACAGGTGAGATCAGCAAGCAGTTATCTATTATATTTGCATATATCGACGATCACAACGATGATATTAAAATATGGGTAACAGCTACGTTAGATAAATTCTTGCAGGATTTACCGAAAAACGATATTGTTGTAATAAATCCTATCACTGGCGTTGTTGACACGTTACAGAACACACTGAACGCTATTGCAAATGCTTGCAAATGGAACAGCTTGAATTGTAATGAATGGGACGCTTTACAGCTTACCGTTGACGAATTTGACGCAAAAGCAATGACAGCCTACACGATCGACTGGTCGTCACGCGAAAAGTTGTTACCGCATAAGTGGGCGTATATGTACAGCCCATTCAGTGGAGAATGGGTGACTATTGAAAGTGTTGTAAATCAGCTGGCTGATTTTCACAAAACTGAACCTAGCGATGGCGCTATTACAGCGGGTGACTATGACAAGGCACAACTTACAGCACAGGCGTTTGATGATCTTAGTATGACAGCTTACATGTATGATTGGCACGCTAGACGTTACATTAAAGTAGCGTAAACATTTATTGTAAAGGAGAATTGATATTATGAGTTATACAAACCAGACAACTAATTTAGGTTTGCCCCAGTATATCGGTACGGATATTCCTAGTATTTTGACCGATGTGAACGGAGCATACAGCAAAATTGATACAGCCTACGGTGAGCAGACAAACAAGATCACTGAAAGCACACAGAACAGTGAACAGGCTAAGAGTTTAGCAAGCGCGGCGCAGGCGCAGGCACAGGCGGCTAGCAATGAGGTTGCTAGTGTTTCTAACCGTGTGAAAACGCTGGAAACAAGTATTAATGGCATTGAAGAGGTTGCTAACACTGCTACCGAAGCAGCTAATTCCGCTAATACGTTAGCTAGTGTCGCTAAGACTACAGCTGATACAGCGTTGAGTAAAGCTAATACGGCACAGAGTACAGCGAATACGGCATTGAATAGCGCTAATACAGCAAGTATTAATGCAACTAACGCTAATAACGCCGTAAATAACATGAAAAACGGTAGTAACGGTGTGGTAGCATATATACCTATGAAAACATATACAGTTGACAATGCAACAAAAAATGTTGCTGGTGGAACACCTACATTACATTTTTCACTTAATAAACACGGCAGTAGTACAGATTGTGTTGGTAGAGTGTTCACGACGGCTTTTATATATGCGGCTTCTTCCACAGAGACTTCATCGGTTGAAATTATTGGTAATACATATTTTCCCATTTTTACTTTTGATGGAAACCCTTTAGGTGCATACTCACCCGCACTCCCCGTCGGGTGTGGAACATGTGTAATAACAGACAATTCTAACACCATTCAAGCGCGAAAAAGTATAGTTATGTGGTACGATTCCAGCACTAACAAATCAATATTTGCTATGAGTGATCTCACGACCGCAATAAACCGAATGAATCTCAATTCGTTTGATATTCAAATGACGTTTTCATGAGTTACACCGAGAGCACCGCAAATTTAAAGCTACCGCAATGGCATGAGAATGATTATCCTAGCTGGTTGAATGATGTGAACGGGGCTTTTCGTTCGATTGACCAAAACGCTGGTGAACAAGATAGTTCTATTCAACAGGCTTTAAGTGAAGTAAGTGAAGCACGAACACTTGCAAATAAGGCTAGTAATGATGTTACTAGCCTTAGCGGTGAAGTAAACAGTGTAAAAAGTGAGGTAGGTGAGGTTAGGGAGTTAGCTACGGCGGCGAGTACGACAGCCAATAGTGCTATGGATGTTGCGGAGATTGCGCAGGATAGTGCAGAGGAAGTTGCTGGAAGGACGGCGAATATCACTACAAATCAAAATGCTTGGGTGCATACTGTAAACAACGAAAGTCAAGGGAGTATTACGTTCGATGAAGTAAAGACAACGTTACATGGACGTAGTAATACATTTTCCCTTATTTCACATGGTGATGGAAATATACAAAGTGTAACCGCAGGGAATGTGATTAAATTTGACGCCTTGAACGTGTTGGCAAGGTTGGTGGCGTTGGAAAATTACACACGTGTTAATATCAATTTTGATTCAACTACCATTAGTGGTAGTGCTACAATACAAAGACTAGGTAGATTAGTTATAGTTAATTTATGGGGTTTAAATAATGTTCGCGTTGGGGAACATATTTGCACTGTACCAAAAGCGTTGTCCAATGCTTCTGCTTTAACCGATAGGAATACAGTTGTATATATAAATTATGGAAACACTATTATTGAAACATTAGATAACATAAACACACCACAGTATTTAACACTCATTTACATCACGGAGTAATTTATTTTTCCAAAAATTTTCAAAAACCCCTTGACAAACGTATTTTTCTATGCTATAATAACGGTGTACCCAAGATAGTTAAAGCGCTAAAATCGGGTGTACAACTTGCACAAAAGCCGCAGGCGCAGAACACCAAAATTTGTGCAAAATCACATATTGACAAATCGGCAGGTTGTACAAATTGCATAAAGAATTGACTGTTTTATGTCT
>CYGL01000508.1_pt1 | contig 14946 bp, 11 predicted proteins | sample 485531 | NCBI WGS metagenome assembly CYGL01 (sample SAMEA3497897, study PRJEB9818) | human gut metagenome | reverse complement strand
GTATAACGCCGATGCGGTATTTATTGACCAAGGATACGGCACGGGCGTATTTAGTTTTGGCTTGACAATGGGCCGTAAATGGCGGCTCGTGTCGTTTGCAGCTAAACCAGGCAAAACAGGCTATGCCAATAAGCGTGCTGAAATGTGGGGCGATATGCGCGAGTGGCTCAAAGATGGCGGCGTGCTGGAAGACGGCGAAGTCATCCATGACGACCTGGTAGGGCCGGAAGCTATGATAAACAACAAAGGTGAAATCTTGCTTGAGAAAAAAGAAGACATGAAGCGGCGAGGCCTTCCATCGCCGAATGAAGCGGATGCATTGGCTTTGACTTTTGCGTATCCGGTCGTACGTAAAAGCAGCATAAAAGACAGTGCGAATACGTCGTATAAATTATTTTAAGGAGTGATAAAAAATGTGTGGAGCAGTAGGGAAAGTGCTAAATAAAGTAACAGGCGGCCTGCTGGGCGGCAGCCAGGACGTATCTGTGCCGAAAACCGAACCGGTTACAACCCAGCAGGACGTGACCGACAACGGCAATTTAACGGGCGACGAAGAAGCAACAAAGAAAGCTAAACGCAAACGCGGCTTTAGCTCGACGCAGCTGCGGGACTGGCGGTCAAATATGAATACGGCCCTAGGAAGCGGCAACAGTGACGGCGGCAAAAGTACGCTGGGATAGGAGAAACTATGAGAAAAGAAGTAAAAACAGCACTGGCAAGAAGCCCGACTAAGACAATTAACACGAGGCAAAACACGTACCAGGGAAAACACGGCTTAGAGATGCGGCTGGATGCATTGTACCGGGAACGCCTGCGATGGGAAAACATCTGGAAAGAAATCCGGGACTACGAATTACCGTATGATGGCCAGTTTAGCGATGACCAGCCGGGCAAACCGAATCTCCATGACGACAAAGTGTACAGCAACGTTATAGCGCAGTGCCGGGATATATTCGCGGCCGGCATTATGAGCGGCTTAACGCCGCCGTCACGGAAATGGTTCCGTTACACGCTGGCAGACGCAACGCTCAACGACAATATGAGCGTAAAGCGCGTATTAGATCAGCGGTGTGACATTACAGAGTATGTGCTGGGGCGCAGCAACTTCTACAACGCCGTGCATGTTGTCTATCGTGAGTTACCATTTGGGCAGTCACCTATGGGGATATTTGCGCAGGATAACGGCATTACCTTTGTACCGTACCCTATCGGTACGTACGCCCTGGGGACAAATCACAAAGGCGAAGTCAACACGTTTGCCCGCAAAATAAAAATGACGGCAGCACAAATTGTATCACAGTTTGGTATAGATAACTGCCCGCAGCACATCAAAGAAAATTATGTGCGTAATGGCGGCTATACAGAATGGTATACCGTGTGTTGGCTGGTAGAGCCGAATAAAGATTGCAACCCGGAAAAACTGGGAAACAAGAAAATGGCGTATACATCAGCGTATTGGGTAGATGGCAGCAGTCAAGACGAAATGCTGGCAGTATCCGGCTTTGAAGAATGGCCCGTACCCGTAGCGCGCTACAACGTCAAAGGACTGGAATCCTATGCAACGGCGCCCGCCTGGGATGCACTGCCGGAAGCTAAGATGCTGCAGAAGATGGAATATGACAGCGCCGTAGCTGTAGAACTGGGAATTAAACCGCCGATGCAGGGCCCATCAAACATTGCACGAAACATCAATCTATTCCCAGGCGGCTATACACCGAATGACAATCCAAACGAACTGATACAGCCGATTTTTCACGGGCAATTGGATATTGGCTCACTGGATAATAAAATCATGCGCATTGAAGACCGCATAAAGCGCATATACTCTACGGATTTATTCTTGATGTTAGACCAGCTCGACCGCGGGCAAATGACAGCGCAAGAAGTCATAGCACGCAATCAAGAAAAACTGCAGCAAATCGGGCCGGTCGTTGAAAGACTGCAAAGCGAATTTTTAAATCACGTCATCGAGCGTATCTACAATATCCTAGACAGGAATCATGTATTCCCGCCGCTGCCGGATGATGTAGCAGAGTTGATGAACGGGCAGGAAATCAAGATAGAGTACCTGTCGCCGTTGGCACAGGCGCAGAAAATGAGCGGCTTGACGGCCATTGAACAGGGTATTGCCTTTGTTGGACAGGTAGCGCAGCTCGATCCAAGCGTGCTGCAGCGTGTCGATTTATCCGACGCTATAGCGAAATATCTCGATAGGGTGGGCGTACCGGCTACAATGGTACGCAGTGAAGACGAGTATAAAGAAATCATGCAGCAGCAGGCAGAGCAGCAGCAAGCAGAACAGCAGCAGGCTATGGAAGCACAGCAGATGCAGCAAGCGGCACCGCTGGCACAGGCGGCTAAAAATCTGACGGACGCTGCCAATGACGGCAACCCGGCATTGCAGCAAATGATGGGGATGAACACATGATGAACTGGTACGAAGAAGAAATGAAACGACGTGATGATGAAGCCTTGCGCTATGTCATGGCAGATAAAAAAGGCCGCTGGTTTATGATGCGGCTGCTCGATGCGGCACGTATCAATGAGCCAACGTTTGCTAAATCGGCGTTATTTAGTGCATACAACGAAGGCCGCCGCGCCGTCGGTATCGAGTATGTCAAGAAGCTGACGCAGGATACAGCACATATCGAGCTCAAACAATTGGCCGAAAAAGAATACACGGAAATAAAAGAAAGATTAATCGAAGAAGAAAGGAGCATGCACTATGGAAAACACATTTGAATTAAACCTGCAGCTGTTTGCTGACGGCGGCGACGCAGGAGGCACACCACAGGACGGTGGCACCCAGCCGCAGGACGCAGGAGGAACACCACCGGAAGGAGGCGCGCCCAATCATCCGGATACAGGCAGCAGTCTGCTGGGAGGAGACCAAGGAGGCACAGAGCCCAATACTGCACCCGAATCCTACGACTTTAGCGGCGCCTTAACGGACGTGTTCGGCGAAGGTTCAGAGCTGGATGAAACCGTTTCCGGGAAATTCTCGGAATTGCTGCAGGGCGTACACGCAAACCAGGAACAAGCCGCCGCAATGGCAAAATTTGGCCTTGAATTTGGCCGGGACATTGGTCAGGCTGTAGCGAAACAAATCCAAGAGGGATATGTAGAAGAAGTGCGCGGCTGGGGCGAAGCGGCTAAAAAAGAATTGGGCGGCGACTATGAAAGCACATTAACCAAAGGCGTGCAGGCCGTCAACTACATTGAAACAAAAGTACCCGGCTTTACAAAAATGCTGAATATCACCGGCGCAGGAAATCACGTCGCTATGATTAAAGCATTATCGCTGCTTAACGGCGTGTTGGGAGAAGATAGCGGCCATAACGGCAGCAGCGGCACACCGGGCGGCGGCATATATGATAACACCGATTGGGCAAAATATTAGTCAAATAGTAGGAGGAAACGAACATGGCAACAGTAGGAACAACAGCACTGACATTTACAGACTTGCGTAAACGGATGGCACCGGATAATAAAATTGACTGGATTATGGAAATCATGGCGCAGTCAAACCCGATTATGCAGCATATCCCGTGGAAAGAAGGAAACTTGCCAACCGGCAACCAAACAACGCTGCGTACATCATACCCACATCCGCAGCTGAGACGAATCAACCGCGGCGTTAAACCGGGCAAATCGACAACACGACAGATTGTCGATACATGCTGCATTATGGAAGCCTATTCCATGGTAGACCGCCGCCTGGCGCAGCTGGCACCCAGCCCGGAAGCGTTCCGTCGCTCTGAAGACTCGGCTTTTGTTGAAGGCTTTACGCAGGACTTAGCCAAGTACATGTTTTACGGTGATACCGACACCAACCCGGATCAATTTAACGGCTTTGGCGTACGCTATGATACATTCACGGGCGAAAAGGGAACCTTTGGCTATCAGACCATTAATGCCGGCGGCACGACCGATAATAAACAGACGTCTATTTATATCGTAGATTGGGGCGATAATGCCGTAACAGGCATTTATCCCAAAGGCTCTAAAGCGGGATTGCAGATGGAAGACAAAGGAGAACAGATTGTAGACGATGCCGAAGGGGGCAAGTATCCGGCGCTGATGACATGGTTTGCTTGGGACGCAGGGCTGGCGGTACAGAACTTGCGTAAAGTAGCAGCGCTGCGCAACGTCGAATGGAGCAAAGCCGTGACAGCACAGACGGCAGCAGAACGAAAAGCCATTGTGGATAAATTTATCGTAGCGAAAAACCGCATTGCTAATCCCAAACGGCCGATTGCGTATGTTGCAGACGATATTTATACCATGCTTGAATTACATCTGAATGACAAAAATAATGTCTATGTTACACGGCAGGAACTCATGAACGAAATGCCCAAGATTTACATTTCCGGCATTGAAATTTCCAAGTGTGACGCACTGAAAACGACAGAAGCAGTTATTTCAGAATAGGAGGGAATACCATGATTTATGATGCAGAGAATACGTTTTTTTGGCATAAAGCATTAAAATCAACCACAACGGCGTCAAGTGATGTTGTGAAGACCGGCACAGGGGATGCGGTGTGCCCGCTGGATTTATATATCCAAGTCACTGGTGCCAGCGGCGGCATGACGGTAAAGCTGGAAACATCTAAAACCGAAGGTATGGAAAGCGCGGTTACACTGGGAACGTATACTGTGGCAAAAGACGGAACGGTAAAAGCCAAACTGCCGCATGGTGACTTGGGCTACTTACGATTAAGCTATACCGGCGATGCGGCCCTTACGTCCGGTGAAATCTCAGCGGCCCTTGTCATGGATGTAGATTTACAGTGAAAGCCATCTCGTTTAAGGATGCAGGGCCAAAACGACGATATGAAGATTTAAGCGCGAATGAATTGCGGATGAAATTAGAACTTGCTGGAATACCATATTGCGATGATGCAAGCAAAAAGGACTTAGTAGCACTCGTGCGCAAACACAAGTTATAGGGGGAGCGAGTGCTCTCCCTATTTTTTCAGGAGGTGAGCATATGACAGATACGGATATATGCAACATGGCACTATCGTACATCGGCAAAGGCGTTATCTCCAACATGGAAGAAGAACAGGAGAATGCCAGGGCATGCAAACTGTACTATGAAACAACCAGGCGGCAAATACTGCGGGAATGTATCTGGGGCTTTGCACACCGCATAGAGCGACTGGCAAAAATGGATATAGACATACCCGGCTGGGAATACATCTATGGGTATCCGGCAGAATGCTTGAAAATCAATAAACTAACCGAAGAAATACCGGATTATCAAACACGGCAGTACTGGGATGTATATAACGTTGGCAGCAGTACAAAGGTAGTGGCGGCACATCTGGAAAATGCCTACATAGATTACACGTGGGACGTGAAAGACCCGAATCTCTGGGACGATATTTTTGTCCAAGCGTTTGCCCATTTGCTGGCGTCACGGCTGGCACAGCGGCTGGTAGGAAATCCACAGCTAGTGCAGCAAGAATACCAATTCTACCAAGCCACTATCATGGCAGCAAAAACGCAGGACGCACGGGAAGAAGAACCACGTGTTGACTTTAGAAGTAGTTACATTGAAGCCAGGAAAGGAGGCTTTGTAAATGGCTAATATTTATATGCTGCAGGCAGCGTTTACGACAGGCGAAATATCACCGGCGGTAGGAAATCGCGTCGATTTGGATAAATACAAGTCGGCGCTGCTGGATGCGGAAAACACGGTCATTCGTCCGTATGGCGGCTGTTATAGACGGCAGGGGAGCAAGTATATAGGCGAATTGAAATACAGCGATAAAGACGCCGTATTGGTGAATTTCTATGATACAGAAATTTCAGCGTATTTATTGGAAGTAGGCGTGCAGTATATACGAATATGGAAAGATGGCGTATATACGGGCACCGAACTGGCAACGCCGTACCAGTATCCTAAACAGCTGCAGTTTACGCAATCGGCAGACGTGATGTTTATATGCTCCGGCACGTATCCTGTAAAACAGTTGCGGCATTTGCAGAATGGTTGGGATATTATAGATTTTCAAATTGACGACCAATACTATGACTTAATGTTAGAGAAAAACTCGTCAGAAAATAAAATCAGAACATCCGGCACCAGCGGTACTATTACCATTACATCAAATCAAGCCATTTTTCAATCCGGTATGGAAGGCGGCTATATAAAAATATCACATGATATGCCGTCCCAAACGATAAGTTGGGAATGCAGCGGAGATACGAGCGGGTCAACGACCAGCACAAGCATTTTTGTCGGTGAAAAGTGGAAATTCGTTACGCACGGTACACATCACTATAAAGTAGTCATACAGAAATCAACGGACAATGCAACGTGGCACGACTTCCGGACATATACATCAAACGATGATACCAACTATACAGAATCGGGAGCAGAAACGGAACCGTGCTATATGCGGTTTGTGGCGCAGGCGTGGAATGATGACGAAGCGAGCAAGAGCCATGTAACAGTAGATTTAACAAGACTGTCCTATGTGCATACGGGGTGCGTAAAAATAACGGGAATCACATCGGCAACCGTGGCAGCAGGCACCGTCGTAGCGGGGGTGACAATCGGAAAACATGGCATAGGAAGCACAGAAAGCACGGCAGATTATGCGTTTTCCAGCTGGTCCAACTATTTCGGGTACCCTACCCAAGCATGCTTTTTTCAAGACCGCCTGTGTTTTGCAGCAACCGCACGGCAGCCGTACTCGGTGTGGATGAGCCGCACCGGAGATTACGGCAATTTCAGCGTAGAAAAAGTGGATGGCACGCTTACGGATGACAGCGCAGTAAAACTAGATTTAATTGTCCGCAACGCATATCAGATACGGCATATGATACCGTCTAATGATTTAGTGATTCTCACGAGCGGGAATGAATGGGTAATCAGCGGTGATAGTGCAATTACGCCGAGCAAAGTTTTCCCGAAAGCGCAGACCATGCGCGGCTCGTCAACGTGCCTGCCGCAGCATATCGGAAACCGGATTATCCACGTTCAGCGCTCCGGATCTACGGTGCGAGACTTGGGATACCAGTATGAATCAGACAACTACAACGGCGATGAACTGGACATATTAGCAACGCATTTAGTAAAAGACCATCGGCTTATATCATCAGCATACTGCCAAGAGCCGGATTCGACATTGTTTTTTATACGTGATGACGGCGTATTATTAGCGTTTACTCTGATTCGCGAGCAGCAGGTATTTGCCTGGTCTCATTTTGTGACGGATGGGAAATACAAATGGGTATGCACCATACCGGCAGATGAAAATGACGAGCTGTACGCCATTGTAGAACGTACGATAAACGGCACGACAAAACGATATATTGAACGATTTAAAGCGATGCGTGATGATACAGACGAATATGTAGACAGCTACGCAACGGGAAGCGGCAATAGTATTTCATTGCCAAACCTAACCGGAAAAACCGTATCTATTGTGGGTGATGGTGTACAACAGCGTGATGAGGTCGTGCCAGACGATGGTATTGTACAACTGCAGGAAACATATAAGAAAATTATAGCCGGATTGCCATATACGACCAAAATAGAACAGCCGGGCGCAGAAATCAGTTTGCAGGAAGGAACGCTGCAGGCGCGAGTAAATAAAATCAATGCCGTAACGTTACGCGTGGAAAATACGTATGGTGGCCGTATTGGGTTGAACTTTAAAAAGATGGATGAATTGAAATATGACGATGAATACAAACTATTTACCGGGGATATTGTGCAAAGCGTACCGCTACATGACGTTGGCGCAAACACAAGAAATCATTTATGTATTATGAGTAATGAACCGTATCCGTTTCGATTAAACGCAATTGTCAAGGAGGTATCTGTAGATGGTGGCATGGTCAAGAGCTATACGGGTTAAACAAATCACAAAAAATGAATGGCAGGATGTGCGATGGCTGTTAAAACATTTACGGCAAACAGACAACATGGAGCTGTCACTCACAGAAACCGACGTAGAAAAAGATTTATTCAACGATGAGTTTTGCAATTACATAGCCTACTTGGGAGATAGACCGCTTTTTATCGGCGGTATATCGAGAAAAACATATACCGGCTATGGGCACATGATATGGGCCGTATGCCGGTACGATACGTATGATAAATACAAACGGGAATGGGTGCGCGTCAGTAATGCACTGATGGCAAACTGGAAACATCAGTACGGCCAGCTATGGAATATGATATTAGAACGCAACGATGTGTCAAAACGCTGGCTGAAACGAATGGGTGCGACATTTTCTGATCCATTTATATACAACGGTGCAAACTGGCAATTATTTAGAATTGAGGTGAATCATAATGTGCAGTCCGGCATGGATGATAGGATTACAAGCAGTACAAGGGTTAAACCAATACAATCAAACCAAACAACAGTATAACGCCAATATTGCCATGGCAAATCAGCAGGCACAAACAGCAGAGCAAAACGCAAGAATACAAGAAAAGAAAGAAGAACAAACCGCAGAACAGTATGCAAGCAAACAATCCCAACTCAATGCACGCATGAAACTGGCAGCAGGGCAGGCAACGGCTCAAGCCGGAGCCAACGGGGTAATGCTATCCGGTTCGCCGCTGGATTCGCTCTCGTCGAGCTATCAGGCATGGAATGATGACAGTGCAACGCTGCTGCAGAATCAACGGAATGATATATGGAGCCAGGAACTAAACAGGAAAAACTATATCAATCAAGCAAACGCGTATCGATCCAGCGCGGCAAATCTAAGCGCACAAAAACAAAATGCATTGTGGGGTACGCTGCTTACGACGGCGGCCGGCATATACGGCATAAAACGAGCCTATGGCAGCGCGTCTAAAGCGACAGCGGGAGATAATACGATGGAACTGGGACCGCAAGCAACAAGCACCAGCCCGGCAGCATACCAGGCATATACATTCGGCAGCAGCCAGAATGGTATCAAAACCACACTGAACAGCGGCTTGTTTGGCAGCAAGGCAGGAAAAAACTATACTATCAGCTATCCGTGGAGTAAAAAATTTAGCTGGAAGTCTACGGCAATACGGCCCGTTAACTTGGATGCGGCAAGCTTAAAATATGATGGGCCAATTCGCCCGGTTAATTTAGACAAATGGATGTAAGGAGAAGAACCCATGGCGATTACAATAAAAGCATATAACAGAGCCGTAGAGCCGAACACCATACAAGGACAGGTGCAAACATCGAGCAATCCGACGGCATACGGCGAAAACACAAGCGGCAGTCAGGCTATCACGGCGGGGCTGGGAGAAGCACAGAAACAGCTGCAGGGCTATATTGATGACCAAATCAATTTAAGCGTTATTGACGCAAAAAATAAATATGAAGCAGGCATGAACGAATTGTTGAACAATCCAAAGACAGGATTACTCAATCAGCAGGATATGAATGCGCTGGATGTAGTGCAGAAATACCAAGAGGGAGAATCAAAACTAAGAAATGAAGTAATGGCAGGACTGCCGAATTATAAAAAAGCGCAGGACACGTTTTTGAACATGGCAAATGAAGTCAATACCCGCAATACGGGCCAGATGATGAAATATCAGTATGCCAAAGACATGGAACACCGGGAATTGACATGGAATACATTTGTAGATAATGAAACGGATAATTTAGTACAGACAAATAATGCAGAAGGGCTGTTTAAAGGCTTTAACAGAATAACGGCAACGGCATATGCACTGTATGGCAATATATATGGTAAAGATAAAATTGACGCTATGATAAAAGAACGTAATACAGAAATGGCCAACAACGTATTGAATAATCTCGTAGCCAGCGGCAACGCAAGCGACTATGATAAAGCACTCAATATCTTAGAAAAAATATCGCCGTTTATCAATGATGCCAAGTTAACGACTATGCGCGGCATGCTGCAGAAACGAAAGCATGACATTGATTTACTGCAAATAGCGAAAACAGCAAGGATAAACCACCCGAATGACCCTAAAGCACAGGAAAAAGAAATCAGGGAAAAATGCACAAAAACGATTATGGTAGGCGGCAGCAATTCCGGAAACAGCACCGTGGATCAATTTATCGACGCGGCACATGAGTTTGGCGTGGACCCTCGAAAGCTTTTATCTGTTGGCATGCGGGAAACAGGCGGCGACACCATAGACGGCATGAACATGGCAGCGGGCGGCGGCTTTGGACAAATCACGGACGAAACAGCTCAGGCATACGGCTTGGATGAAAAATTCCCGAACTGGCGGACTGACGGCCGGCAAAACATTCGCGCAGCGGCGTTTATTTTGAAGAAAAAAACAGAAGAACACGGCGGCGATGAATGGGCGGGCGTACGGGCGTATAACGGAGACGGCCCCATGGCAGACGAATATTTATCGCAAGTGAAAACGAATTATGCAGGTTTGGAAAACATGGATTTTTTCGGCGGCAATGGTGTTGCCAGCTTTGAAAACAATCTCATACAGGGATTTCAGAATGCGGCAGATATTCCGCAAAATGGGCCAAACGGATGTGCAGAAGAAGCCCTAGCTTCCCTTTCCTGGGCAAATCCATGGGCAGCCAATGCGTATCAAAAGGGACTGTTTAATGTAGAAGCAATGGCAAAAGACGCCAAAGCAAACGGCATAAAAGAAATAGAGTATGACCCGAATCAATTAGCCGTAGGGGATTTAGTTATCTATACAACTAATGAGGGCGAATACGGACATACCGTAGTCTATGACGGTCATGGGGGATTTTATGGAAACTCCAGCTCAGCGAATGGAGGCGCAGGCGGCAAAATACATGGCACAGATATTAACATCCCCGGTATGACACCAGCTAAAATACTAAAAACAGGCGCAAGCGATACAGGCGGTACGATGCGGCAAGAAACAATTCAAGTATATGATGAGTCGGAAATACAGAAAGCCTTGTCAATGGCTGCACAATTCGACGCGCAGGAAGCTAGAGCAAAAAAAATGGCAAATGATGCGTTAGTACGACAAGGGCAGATGGAAATGCAGCAATTATTTAATAGTGGAAACAGGGACATGCAAAGTTATTTGGATATAGCTAGTAAATACGGCGCAGATAATCCGGAGGTATACAGCACGCTGAAAAGCAGCATTAGTACATACGTATCTGCCAGGAATTCAGGCGGTCTGTACGGCGACAGCAGTGGCGGCGGCCATACTAGTGTAGGCAAAAACATGATGACGGTGCTTAAATCTATGTTTGGACAAAAAGGCATAGAAACTTTTTTAGATATACAGAATTATTGTACAAGCAACGGTATTGTTCTTACACCATCCCAAGCAAACGAATTGGCTAAAGCAGCAGAGCAGTATCAAATGGGAACCGGCGAATATAAACCTATGTATAATATTACGGCAGAACAGATAGCGGGCGGCATGGATCATAGGATTAGTGCAGCGGAAATAAAGCCATATATGCCAGTTATTCAACAAATTGTCAGGGGCTATGCCGTGCAGTACAAACAACAGCACAATGGGGAAGAACCGTCGCTCAATGAATTAATAAAATTTGGTGTATTGGCAGTAACCAAAGATGCGGCAGGATATTCGCAGGCACAAATGGAAGCGGCCGGCATTCTAAGCGTTACACCACTAGAAAATGGCTATAATGAGGTAACAGATTGGAATCATCACACATACCATATCTACACCGACCACCTGCAAGATATATTAACAGGTCAGGCGACATTGTCTGATGTAGTGGAACAAGCGGAAGCAGCACAAGACAATGGCACAGATACAGATGATAGCAGCACGAGCAGTGAAAATACATCAGTGATTGATTATGTAGAAAATAAAGCGGATGAAATAGCGGATGAAGTGAAAGACACAGTAACAACATGGGCTGGTCAATTAACATCATGGTTTTAATGAGGAGAAAAAGACATGGCAGAATATGAATTTACAGCAGGCAATATTGCAGACGCCGTTAATAAAGACGGTGAACAATTTTCTAACGCAGTCAACATCTTGCCGACAGAAGAAGAAAAAGAGCAAATAGCAGCAGACGTACAGCAGGAAAAAGAAGAAAATTATGCCAAGCTGGATGATATTATGGCTTCCGGCCAGCCGATCCGGCGCAAAATACCGGACTTATTAACGCTGCCGAAAATATACGGCAATTCACTGAGCATGCCGGAAGCAACACGGGGATGGGATGATTTAGGCGCAGGCGAAAAACTGCTATACGGCGCGCAGGAAAAACTATGGGATGTATACCGGAATTTAACAAACGGCCAAGCGCACGTACTGAGCGACGCCAGACGATACGCACCGGCTATCGGTGTAACGCCGCAGTATTTAGTAGATAATCCGGATGAAATGGAACGGGCGCGGCTCGAATATGACAGAAAACAAAAACTAGGATTTATGCCGGTAGACGAAAACTATTCGTCTGGCATGCTGGATGCGAATTACCCGGAACTAAAAGATATACGGCTGTCAGACCCAGTAGGAGCCGCACAGGCCCTGCAAAACTATCAAGATGTACACGGCACGCGAAACATTTTTGATAATATTCACGATACTATTTTTGGCACGAAAGAATTATTTTTAGATGCCTTTAACAGCGGCTCGGACATGGTGAAACTGTACGACGCACAGATGAAAGCCGTCAAGACCGGCGATGTAGAAGCGGCACGCCCGGAAGTAGACGAAATTACACAGCGGCTCAAAGAATATCACGAACAAGATGAGCCTACTACACCACTGGGCAAAGTAGTATATGACACAATCCAGCAGCTAACTATCTATGGTACGCAAGGGCTGAGAGCCTTACAGCATGTGCCGAAAGGTATGGCAATGGCAATGGCAGCGGCAGCCCCTGCAGCAGCGGCAGCAGGACCGGAAACCTTGGGCTTAGGCGCGGCAGGTATATTGGCAAGTGCGGGCATAACCGGTGCGCTTTGGGGATTCCGCACCGGCATGTTTAAAGAAATACAAAACCAATCCATGGCAGATAGATACTGGCAGATGGCAAACGCCAAAGACAAAAACGGCAAACCGATGTACAGCCGAAACAACATGCTACTGGATTCGATAGGAACGGGAACCATTAACGGGGCTATAGAACTGGGCTTGCTGGAATTGGGATATAAACCAATCAAAGCGGCATGGGGAAAAGATGCAGCCAAAGCAATATTGACAAACGGTGCAGCACAACGGGACATCGCCGAAGCCGGTAAAGGGGCTATTGCCCGCATTGCTTTAACGCAGGGCGCTTTGCAGTATGGCCGCGGCGTAGCGTCTGAACTGGCAGAAGAAGGCGCACAGTCTGTCGTAGGCAGCATGGCAGAAAACATTGAATACGGTATCCATGGGCAGGGAAAGTGGAACACTGTTGGCGATGTGTTAAACGACGCGATAGATTCCATGGTACAAGCCGTACCGGCAGCCCTTGGCATGGGCGGCATGGGTGCTGCAGTGCATACGGCTGGAAATTATAAAGCCATGAATAATATAGCCAGCATCAAGCTGAATGAATGGAAAGAAGAATATAAACGCAACGTTGAAAAACAGACTATTGACCAACTGATAGCCCAGAAAAAAGAAAACAACTTGGCAAAAGAAGCACCAGACGTATATCAAAAAGTCGTAGATGCCCAGGCAAAGCAGGTCGGCATGGATACGATGTATGTAGACGCCCAGGAACTGGCACGGACGGAAGAAGGCGTAAACGTACTAAATGACATGGTCAACAAAGGTATTGTAAGCGGCGAACAAGTAGACAATGCCGTATCAAACGGCACAGACCTAGAAATCAAGACGGGTGTATTTGCACAGCTGGCAGACGAAACGACGGATACCAAAACGCTGATGGATGCTACGACAATGAATAAGGGCGGCGTACACATGGCAGCATTGCGCGAACGGGCAAAACGCATTGAAGCGATGCGGCAGGAATTGTCACAATTGGCTAGCGATAAATCGGATAAGCTGGCAGAAGAAATCGTGCAGGAACATTTTAAAGATGCGGACGAACCGACGCAGGCAGCGGCGCGGGATGTCGTGTACAGAAATCCGTATGATATAGAAAAAAGCTATAAGGATGCGGTCAAAGAAGCACGAAACGAATATGAAAACGCTATAAATTATAAATATTACAGTACGTATAAACCGCAGGGCGTATCGGTTATTACAGCGGATGCCAACGGATACAACAACACCCAGACAGGCCGCGGCTATCGCATGAGTAATAATGAGCCATGGTACAGCGATATGTATAAAGAATACGGCGGCAAAGCAACGAAAGAGCAACTGCTGGATGTAGCATATAAAAATGAACGCAAAGAGATTGCCGCGTCATCTCCGGAACTGCTGCAGGAATGGGAAAACGACGTGGCAGAAAAGAAAGCACGATATGAAACACTAAAAGGAATGGAAGAAAAATTCACGGCTCTTGCTAAAAGTGACTATGCACTTAGAAATACATTCACCAAGAACGGCGCAAGCGTGTATACGCAGGCACTGCATATACTGTCTAATGCCAGTGAAAAAGCAAGTCAGGCAGCCAAAGAAAACGCATTTATCTATGCCCGCATGGCCGAACGCTGGACGAATATCATGAATGAATACGGCGATACAGCGTATACACCGAAAAAGTTTATGGAACAACACCCGATTGTGGTAGGCGATGAAAAAATAAATCATTCATTTGGACAAGCTATGTTTGATGTGAGAAAAGCGGGTACGACAACGTTTGAATCGTTCATGGATAAAATTAGTAATCGGAAACAAGCAGGAAAACCAGCAAATAAAATTATGTTTACGGGTAATTCAGGCGTTATTTATACAGAAGCACAAGTTGTTCATGCTACAACGCCGCATCATGGACATGTTTTAAGCACGGAACAATTAGAAGATATAGATAAGCATATTGATATATTACAAAATGCAGCTATCTCTGATAAAAGGAACACCAATAATTTTCATGGAATACCTATTTTAGCA